>Ga0163179_10000863_pt1 | contig 21723 bp, 16 predicted proteins | sample AtlANTMetagenome_FD_109643 | JGI IMG/M metagenome (GOLD analysis project Ga0163179, IMG submission 109643) | Marine eukaryotic phytoplankton communities from the Atlantic Ocean - Atlantic ANT 2 Metagenome | ecosystem: Environmental > Aquatic > Marine > Oceanic | place: North Atlantic Ocean...
GGACAGGGAGTGGGGAATGCGGTGGGTTACGCCCTGAGCGGCAAGCGGGCAGCTGCCAAGTTCAACACTGCTGAGCACACCCTCTTTGATCATCACGTGGTGGCTCTTGCCGGTGACGGCTGCATGCAGGAAGGGGTGGCTCGGGAGGCGATCGCCTTCGCGGGGCACAATGGCCTCGATAATCTCATTCTGATATACGACAGCAACGACGTGACCCTCGATGCGATGGCGGAGGTCACCCAGAGCGAAGACGCGGCCGGCTACTTCAATTCGCTGGGGTGGGACGCGGTCACTGTTGACGGTCATGACCTCGGAGCGGTGGCGGAAGCACTTCAGCGGGCCAAGGACGATGACAACGGAAGGCCCAAGGTGGTCATAGCCAAGACCCTGATTGGAAAGGGTATCCCGGAGGTCGCGGGCACCGCTGCTGGTCACGGTGAAGGGGGGGCCAAGTTCGCGGAGGCTGCCCGCCAGGGTCTGGGTCTTCCGGAGGAAACCTTTCATGTTTCGGAGGGCACCCGTGCCTTCTTTGCGGAACGGAGCAAGGACTTGAAGGCCGAGTTTGCGGCGTGGGAAACGAGTTACGCCGAGTGGACGGAAGCCAATCCCGAGCTTGCGAAGGAATTGCAGGAGGGAATCTCCAAGTCGGCTCCAAGTGACCTGCTGGGCCGCATTCCTGAATTCTCGCCGGACCACAAGGACGCCACCCGCGGATCGGGAGGCGTGGTCATTAATGCGTTGGCCAAGGAAGTGCCCCACCTGGTGAGTGGATCAGCCGATCTCTACGGATCGACCAAGAACTATATCAAGGATGGCGGTGACTTCGGAGCGGAAACCCCGGGAGGGCGCAACATCTGGTTTGGCATTCGTGAGCATGCCATGGGCTCGATTTGCAACGGGCTGGCCTATGATGGGATCTTCCGAGCGAGTGGTGCGACCTTCCTCGTGTTTGCCGACTACCTGCGTCCCGCTATTCGTCTGGCGGGTCTCGCGGGGCTGCCGGTGACCTATATCTTCACCCACGACTCAGTCGGCGTGGGCGAAGACGGTCCCACCCACCAGCCGGTGGAGACGGTCAGCGGTTTGCGCGTGATTCCCAATTTGGATGTGATTCGCCCAGCCGACCCTGAAGAGGTCGCGGGAGCGTGGGCCTCGGCCATGCTTCGGACGGATGGTCCGACGGCTCTGATCCTGACCCGGCAGGGGGTTCCCAACCTGAGCGACACTCCAGTTCGTGAGCGGCGTGAGGGAACCTGTCGTGGTGGTTACGTGATCAGGCAGGAGGAAGGGGAGCTGGAGGCCATCCTTCTGGCCAGTGGGTCGGAAGTCGAAGTTGCCCTGCAGGCCGCCGGGGAGCTCGGTGATGGTGTTCGGGTAGTATCCATGCCCTGTCTGGAGCGATTTGACCGGCAGGGGGAGGACTACCGGGCCTCTGTTCTGCCGCCTGCCTGCAGCAAGCGGGTGGCCATCGAGGCCGGGGTGACCGGATTGTGGTGGAAGTATGTAGGAACGCACGGGCGAGTTATAGGAATCGACCGGTTCGGCCTCAGTGCTCCCGGTGGAACGGTGATGTCTGAGCTGGGAATCACGGTGGGTGCGGTGGTCGAGGCGGTGAAGGGCCTCTGACTTCCGGACTGGCCGGGACGTTGTCGACTCTCGAGCGGAGCATTTTTCTGTCCTTTTTCTCACGGTCGTGGTGACGTTTCCGCGTTCCGGGAGAGCCGGAAACCTTTCGGGGTGCCCGCGGATGCGGGCCGGAAGCTGAAACTCAGCTTCTGAATGGGGAATCCGGTGTGAATCCGGAGCGGTCCCGCCACTGTGATTGCCGGCCCTGAGGGTCGGCTTAGCCAGATCGCCAGCCCAGGAAGGATTTTCAACAGTCCCGCGAAGGACGGAACTAGAGAATAGAATACATGAGAGCAATCATTCTGGCGGCAGGTTTGGCCGTCCTCGAGATGGTGGGTGCCAGGTCGGCCGCAGGTCGTCCGGAAGCCCAGGAATTGCCGGAGGTGACGGTGGTCGCGAACCGGGTGGAGACCCCGTTGGATAATGTCGGGAGCACCTTTTCCTCCCTGGAGGTCGAGTTGTTGGAACGTCGGGGCGTGGTTACCCTCGAAGAGGCCCTGAGACACGTTCCGGGAACGGGGATTGGATCGGAGGGCGGTCAACGCGGATCGATTTCGGCGCTGCGCCTCCGCGGTTCGGAGGCGGACCACACTCTGTTGCTCATTGACGGAATGCGTGTCACGGATGCGAATGTGACGCCCTTCAACCTGCTCGGGGGTGAAACCCTGCTGGGCTACTCGCAGGTTCAGGTCCTGAGGGGGCCGCAGAGTGCCCTTTATGGAAGCGAAGCGATCGGTGGAGTGGTGAGCTTGGATACCCGCGTGGGGTCGCGAGAGGGAAGGCAACGAGCCTTCGGGGAAGTGGGATCCTTTGGAACCCTGCGGGGTGGAGGCGAGTTGCAGGGTGAGTTGAATGGCGTGCGCTGGTATGTCGGCGGGAGCCATGAGCGGACCTCCAATGACCGGTCCTTCAACGACTTTGAGCAGAGCCAGGCGGCTCTGCGCGTGGAAACGGATCTCAGTGCGGATTCGGTGGTTGGAATGACGGCACGCTTCTGGATGAGCGAGTTGGAAAACCCGGGCAGCACGGGGCCGTTTGCTTCCCGGGCGGTCGATGAGAGGAACGCCTCCCTGCTCACGGGTTATGTGGATCATGTCTTCAGCGACCGGTTGCGCAGCAAGTTGGTGGCGGGATACTACCGGGAAGACTTTGAAGAGCGTGGACCCTTTCCATTTGAGAGTGAGGCGGAGAAGGTGTCCCTTGACCTGCGCAACGTTGTGAACTGGGGAGACCGGCATGAGACGGTCGTGGGAGGGCTGCTGGAGTGGTCCGCCTTTCATTCGACGGCCACGCCGGTAGACGAAGAGGGCTGGCTGACCGGGCTCTACGTCAACCACCTATGGCAACCGTTCGAGTCCACCGCGAACCCGGGGCTGAGCGGGCTTACCCTCTCGCTGGGGGGACGCTGGGAGCACCTCGAGCGTTGGGATGATGTCTTTACGTGGCGAACGACCGGGAGCTGGCGCACACCCGTGGATGGGGTGCGCCTGCACGGAAGTTATGGGACCGGCTTTCGGGCACCCTCCTATTTCGAGCTCTACGGGGCCATCCCGGCATTCAACTTTGTAGGCAATCCGAACCTGAAGGCGGAGCACTCCCGCGGCTGGGACGTTGGCGTGGAGTGGCAGCCGAATGAGGGTCTCGTGCTGGATCTGACCTGGTTTCAAAACCGTATTGAGAACCTCATCGACTTCACCCCGGTGAATGTCGGTGAAGCGACAACGCGTGGTCTTGAAGTGAGCGCGGCAGGTAACCTGTTCAATGACTGGCTGAGCTGGCGGGGGAGCTATACGTGGCTGGATGCGACCGATGACAGCACAGGCCAGCGTCTTGTAAGAAGGGCGAGACATCGGGCCAGTATCGATCTGCAGGCCGAGCCATTCGAAGGACTGGTCGTTGGGGTGGGAGGAACCTATGCGGACGGGGTGGTGGACAATGACTTCAGTGTTTTCCCCGCCTTGCGGAAGCAACTCGATGAGGCTGTTCTTCTACGCGCTTACGGGCGGCTTGGGTTGAACGAGCACGTCTCTTTGCATGCTCGTGTCGAGAACCTTCTGGATCTTGATTACGAGGAGGTGGCCAACTACCCCGGCAGAGGGCTCGGTGTCTACGGAGGCGTGGACGTGCGCTGGTAGCCTTGCCGGGGTGGAGAACCCTCCGGGCGCTTCTTGATCTCTCTCCGGACGGGACCTTCTCAGTTCAGCCGGGAACGGGGAGGGTCGCCGATGTAGAGGACCTTGGAGGCTGTATCGAGGAGAGCGCTGCTCTCCTCGAGGAAGTCCATGCCGATGATGCCGTCGACTGGGCGGCCGGAGCGGTCACGGAAGGTTCGCCTGATCGTTTTCAGAGAAGTGACAGCCACTTGGAATTCACTGACCACCAGTTGCCCGAAGACGACGTCGTGGAGTGTGGCGGTGCTGACGGAGGCCCGGTCACCGGAGGCATCGATGATCTTGGAACGGGAGGGTGTGGTCGGAATGCCGATGCGCCTGACGGTTTCGGAGGCCATGACGGTGACCTCTGCTCCGGTATCGACCACCCAGGTGAGGCGTCTGCCATTGTGGCGGGAGCTGACGAGGAGGTGAGGGAGGTGTCCGGCGGACTCGAGGCGCAGGGCGTCGAAGCCCAGTCCCTCGCGGCGACCGAGGGCAAGGATTTCCCCTTGTCGGGCGTTCCCGGCCCGGGGGCCGGGAATCCAGAGTTGTCCCGACTTCAGGTCAATCAGGGCAGCCAGCCCGCTCAGGGCATCGAGTCCCACCTGGCCGTCGTAGCGACTGGTGGCCGTGTGGCGCCCGGTGGGTGGGGCGAGCATGAAGGCAAAGGGGGCAGCGGTCACGTGACCAGCTCGCAGGGCTCCGAGGCCTACCTGGGAAGTAACCGGCCGGCCGAGTGCCCCGCGGCTCACGACCTTGACGGATTTCTCAGGCCGGATCCCGACGGAGGTGGCCAGCTCGTAGTCCAGGTCCGTGCTGTTGGCGCCGGAATCGATTAGGAAGCGGACTTCCTTGCCATTGACCCGGAAGCGCCCCGAGTAGCGGGAATCACCTGCGGATTTCTGGAGCGCAAGCGGTTCGTAGCCCATCGCAGCCAAGCGGTAGGCACGAGGGCTCTTGGTCTGTCCAATTGGTCCGGTCGCGCACTGGGTGACAAGAGCGATGGCCAGAATGGCTGATGCGAAACGCAGAACCCGGGACATGGGAGAGGGTAGGATGGAAAGGCCTGAACGCGAACGGTTATCTTTGAAATATCGGGAGAGGAATCTGCACTGCAATGGCGGGAAAGGGGCCTACAGGAAGCGGACGGAGTGCTTTTTGGAGAGACGGAGCACATCGCCGGCCCGGAGAGCAACCGGGGAATTGGGATCTGTAAGTTTTTCTCCGTTCAGTTGGACAGCCCCTGCGGAAATGAACTGTTTCTTCAGTTCACCATTGGATTTCTGCTGTCCGAAACCTGCCTGGAAGGCATGGGCGGTCAGGCGGAGAACGTTCGGCTCGGTGGGAATCTCGGCGATCGGGAGTTCGGGAAGGTCGGCAGCCGCGAGGTCTTTTTTCGAGAAGCGCGTGTTCCAATCCTCCCGGGCTGCAGCGGCCTCTTCCGCGCTGTGGAATCGCGTGGTGAGGCGCTCGGCCAGGGCTTTCTTGCACTCCATCGGGTGGAGACCTCCGTCGCGGGCCTCGCCCAGAAGCAGGAGGTAATAGCGGTCCATGAGTTCGTCCGAGATGCTCATGAGCTTGCCGAACATTTCATTCGGCGGGTCGGAGACTCCGACGTAATTGTCGTAGGACTTCGACATCTTTCTCACGCCGTCCGTACCTTCCAGGAGAGGCATGGTCATGACCACTTGCTGGGGCTGCCCTTCTTCCTTCTGCAGGTCGCGCCCGACCAGCAGGTTGAAGAGTTGATCGGTCCCTCCGAGCTCCACGTCTGCGCGAACCTGCACGGAGTCCCAGCCCTGCACGATGGGATACTGGATCTCGTGCAGGCGCACTTCCTGGCCCTTGTCGATGCGCTTCCGAAAGTCGTCGCGTTGCAGCATCTGCTGCATGGTCACGCGGGCGTTGAGGCGGAGGACGTCTTCGAAGTTCATTTTCCGGAACCACTCGCCGTTGAAGACAACCTCGGTCTTCTCCCGGTCGAGAACCTTGAAGGCCTGTGAGGTATAGGTTTCGGCGTTCGCGAGAATGGACTCCCGACTCAAGGGGGGGCGGGTGGCGCTACGGCCGGAGGGATCTCCAATGGCAGCCGTGAAGTCTCCGATGATCAGGACGGCCTGGTGTCCGAGCTCCTGGAACTGGCGGAGTTTCTCGAAGACGACGGTATGACCGAGATGAATGTCCGGGGAGGTAGGGTCAAGGCCCAGCTTGGCGCGCAGGGGGCGGCCCTCCCGTAGCTTATCGCCCAGTTCTCCGGGGGAGAGAACCTTCTCGGTCCCGGCACAGAGGGTAGCAAGCGCTTGATCGACGTCCGACGGCATGTCGGGGAGAGTTCTACGCTAGGGAAGCATCTGGACAAGGCAGATCCGGGGAGAATCCCGGTGAGCTTGTGTGCCTGCTGCGGCCAGGTCTTCCGGCTCATCAGGCCGGGAGGAGATTGCCATCCTGCAATATGATTGACCGCAAATGAGCGCGGTGGGAGCCTTGCGGCGTGTCAACTTTCCCCGGAGGCCTGCCGGCCTGTGCCCTCCTCGCGTTCCTGCTCGGTGGATGCAGCGAGCAGCAGAGTGCGGAAGCAGGTTACTGGGAGGGAAAGGGAACCGCGAAGGAGATCGTCATCCGGGACAAGGTCCGGCAGTTGACGCGCAGTGTGAGGCACGAGTTCTGGTTCAACGTCGATAAGGACGGTGTCGTGCGTGGGGAAATTGAAATGACCTATGATTCCAGGCTGACTGTCAGTGGACTACCTGCCGTCTCAGTGGGCATCGTGTCATTCAACCCCGAGGTGGGCGGTGAGATCACGGATCTTAATCCAACCCGGACGTTTCCGCTGGTGGGAACACTTGCAAACGGCAGGCTTACCCTGGAAATCGCGACTCCGGAGAAGGATCGGGAGCCCATTGAATTCACGATCCGCGCTGATCCCGGTGTGAGTGCTGGGATAGGGGCCGGGAATGTGTCGGCGGGTGTGTCTGGCAATCGCACCGGAAAGGCCGGGGTCATGCAGGTCCCAATGACTCCCTTCAGCCCTTTTATCGGAGCGGCGGATGTAGAGAAACGGGCTTCCGGGCCCTTTGCCGCCAGCTTTGACAAGGTGGGAGAGACCTCCTCGGTCCAGTGGTCTGCTCGCCAGGTGCGGGCGTCCGTCCGATAGGGCCAAGCGCCCTGATCAACTCCAGACATGCCGTCGCACATGATTCCCCAGCCGCCGTCCTTTTCCCCGGGAGATCTCGAACCGGGCCGGATCAGGGTATTCGGGATCATGCACATCGTCTTCGGGGCGCTCGGCCTGCTGGGGGGGAGTTTCTTCGTAGCGATGCTTCTCGTCGTGGATCCTCTCGTCCTCTGGTTCCAGGACCTCGTGGAGAGCGAGCTGCCTTCCGGCTCGGCTGTGCCACCCGAGGCCGAGATGATGATCGGAGCGTTTGACGCGCTGCGGATTCTCATGAAGGAGCTGGCCCTGTTGAATTGGATTCATGCGGTGACCAGTCTAGTGGTGGCGGTCCTGATCCTGGTGGCGGGCATCCGGCTGGTGAAGAAGCGCAGGAATGCGGTCCAGAGCTCGAACCTCTATTCATGGGCTTCGGTGGCCAGGCGCCTGATATATCTCGTCCTGTTCCTGACGACTGGCGTGCAGGCAATGAGGCGCTACCACGGCAAGATTGAGGAGCTGACCGGAGCTGCTTCGGCCTCTGCGCCAGGAAACCTCAACATGATGCAGCTCCAGGAGGTTTTCGGCGTGGCGACTACGGTGAGCAGCACATTTGTCGCGCTGGTCTACCCGATTCTGGCCTTGGTTATGCTCAACAAGCCACTTGTGAAGGGCTACTTGGATAAAAACGGAGCATGAATTCCCGGATATGCGCCCGCCCGGAGGACGGGGGGAGGGATGGGCGACCGACGGGACTCGAACCCGCGACAACCTGAACCACAATCAGGGGCTCTACCAACTGAGCTACGGCCACCGTCTCCGGGACCGGGAATCTAGGGGGCTCAGGCTGCGATTCAAGAGCAAAGATGCTGCTGCCGGCAGGTCCAGGAATCAAGAGCGGGGAGTGGATGGGATTGCGGGCAACGCCCTTTACCCCTCGCTTCAGATGCCGTAATGCCTTGCGTGGCAGATGGACGCGCTGGAGGAGAAGCTAGGATACCGGTTCGAGGATCAGGAGTTACTGGTCCAGGCCATGACGCATCCGAGCATTGCTGCGGAGCGGCGGGACATTGTTGAAGACAACCAGCGTCTGGAGTTCCTTGGGGATGCCGTCCTGCAGCTTATTCTCACTGAACACCTTTATCGTATTCTGCCCGATCAGGCGGAAGGGCGTCTCACCAAGATGAGGGCGAGTCTGGTTTCGCGTCAGGCGCTTGCCGAGTGTGCCGAGAGACTGGGACTGGGGGCGTATCTCCGTCTGGGGAAGGGGGAGGAGGCCAATGGGGGTCGGGAGCGCGCTTCCAATCTGGCGGATGCCTGTGAGGCCCTGCTTGGTGCGATTTATCTTGATGGTGGAATCGGGATTGCCACCGAGGTCACGATGCGGCTGATAGAAGAGGCTCTGCAGGAGGTCCTGCTGGGTGAGGACACCAGCAACCCGAAGGGGCGACTGCAGGAAGTGCTCCAGGCCCTGCGGCGGGAGAGTCCGTGTTACCGGATTCTGGCGGAAGAGGGTCCGGACCACCTGAAACAGTTCCGGGCGGAGGTCATCTGGTGTGGGGTGTCCCTTGGAGAAGGTTACGGATCGAGTAAGAAGAGTGCTGAGACCGCGGCTGCCCGGAACGCTCTGGAGACCCGACGGTGGGAATGATGGAGCGGAGGCATCTGGAAGATCGTGAGGCGTGTCCCCTGCTGCCGGACGTGGGGGAAGTCCTTACCGCGGAAGTGACCGCTGCCTTCAGGCGGACCTACAATGTGGATTTTTACCTCGCTGCGCTGCGCTACGCGCAATCCCTCTGGTTGGAGGGAAAGGCTGCGCAGTCCCTTCTCCAGTTGAATAAATCCCTGATGGTGGAGCTGACCGGAGGAGAGCGTGTTCTCATGGATTGGCCACTGCCCTATGCCGCCAAGCGCTGGGTGATGGAGAACTGCCCGGCAGATGAGTTTCTGGGAAATCCTGTCCGGCATTATCAGCACCTGGCCACCCGGATGAGTGGTCCGCAGCCTGAATTACGGATGTGGCGGGCGTGGGCCTGTTTTCACGTGGCGGAGGCGGTGGTCGACCGGCAGGCCAATCCGAGGGATGAGGACCAGATTGTGCGGGAGAGGGTGCAGATTCCGGAATGGGACACCGTTCTCACCGCCTTGGCCGAACTTGGGATTCCCGGGGAGGAGAATCTGGTCAGGGCGGCGGTGGCAGGTTTGGGTCAGGGCGACTTTCGGTCTTGAGCGGGAGGGTTACCCGCGTTCTGATGGAAGCACGGCCCGGGAGCCGTTTCGAGATCATGAAAGCGCTTACTCTGCTTCTGCCCATCGCATTTGTTGCCCTTGTCACTGCAGCCAAGGTTGGACGGGAGGGTCCGGAACAGGCTTCCCACCAGCGCACGGTTCTCTCGCGTGATTTTGTGACGGAGGGCGCATCCATTGGCGATGTGAATGGTGACGGCAAGGCCGACCTTGTGGCAGGGCCTTTCTGGTATGCCGGCCCGGATTTCAAGAAGCAGTACCGCTACTATCCCGGAGAGGCGGTCAACCCGAAGGGCTACGCACATAGTTCCTTCCTGAGCTGGGTGTTGGATGTGAACGGCGATGGCAGGAATGATATCCTGCAGATCGCACATGGACCGGCCTTTCACCTCGATATCTACGTGCAGCCTGAGAAGGGTGAGGCGGAGGAAAACTGGCCCAAGCACCGGGTGGTGACGAGTTTCGGCGGAGAGTCGCCGGAGATGATTGATATCACGGGAGATGAGCGACCCGAGCTCGTGGGACTCAACAAGGGAGTATGGGGGTTCTACGCTGGAGACTGGAAGAATCCGACCAAGCCTTGGAGCTTCCACGCTATTTCCGAGAACACCAAGGCCGGGCATTACACGCACGGTCTGGGGGTGGGTGATCTGAATGGGGACAAGAGGACCGATATCATCTGGAAAGAGGGTTGGTATGAGTGCCCTGAGAATCCCACGGGAGGAATGTGGACGTTTCACAAGTTCCAGTTCTCACCGCAGGGAGGAGGCCAGATGCTGGTCTATGATGTGGACGGTGACGGAGACAATGACATCGTGACCAGCCTGTGGGCGCATGGCTGGGGGATGGCCTGGTTCGAGAATACCGGTGGTGGAGAAGTTGACTTCAGGAAGCACGTCATCATGCCCTCCGACGCCAAGCCTGGAGTAGGCGGTGTGGTGTTCTCCCAGCACCACTCGCTGGCGACAGGGGATTTCAATGCGGACGGTCTGACGGACTTTGTGACGGGTAAGCGCTGGTGGGCGCATGGCGGAGGTGATCCGGGTGCGGATCAACCGGCGGTTCTTTACTGGTTTGAGCTCCGGAGGAGTGAGTCGCACGGAGTAGAGTTCATCCCGCATCTCATCGATACCGATTCCGGCGTAGGAACGCAGATTGCGGTTGGCGATCTCGATGGTGACGACAAGACCGACATCGGGATTGGGAACAAGAAGGGGATTTACCTTTTCCGAACGAAGTAGCCCGGCATCCTGCGCTTCAGAATTACTCGAAACGGGCGGAAAAGCCTCCCCCTCGTGGGGTGATGTGGCCCAGCGGGATGTGTAATCCCCCCTGGGGACTGGCCCCCCGGGCCATGGAAATGCCGTCATTGGGGAGTGACGGACACGCATGTGGGATTGCCTAATCGGGAGCGAGGCTCTAAGCAGTTCCATCTGTCAGCTAATTAATATCCGTTTCCTGATGAGGTATCACATGCATATGAAAGCAGTTCTGGCCGGAAGCGCGCTCGCGCTGAATGCCATCGGCGGGTTTTCCCTGGCCGCCAAGCCGGGTGAGACAATCTACCAGCGGGGTTTCCTCTCCAAGGAAGAGGCCCATAAGTCAATCGAGTTGCCGGGCGGCTACTCGTTGGAGCTCGTGCTGAGCGATCCTCACATCGAGGAGCCGGTGGCCTGTGCCTTTGATGGGAATGGTGTCCTCTATGTGGTGGAGATGCGCACCTATATGCAGGATGCTGATGCGGCCGGCGAGCAGGAGCCCAGAAGCCGGATCTCGCGCCATGAGGATACGGACGGAGACGGGGTCTATGATAAGCACAGCGTTTTCATTGATGATCTCCTCCTTCCCCGGGCGGTCCTTCCACTTGATGACCGGGTCATGGTTCACGTGACCAATACCCTCGATCTCTGGAACTACCGGGATACCGATGGAGACGGGGTGGCGGATGAGAAGGTGAAGATTTACGACGGCGGTCGCCGGGGAGGGAACATGGAGCACCAGCCCAGCGGGCTGATCTGGGCTCTGGATAACTGGATTTACATCACCTATGAAAACCGACGTTACCGGTTTACCAATGGAAAACTGGAGATGGAGCGTATCCCCCGGGGCGGAGGTCAGTGGGGGTTGTCTCAGGATGACTGGGGAAGGCTTTATTACTCGACGGCGGGAGGAGAGAACCCGGCCTTCTTTTTCCAGCAGCCTCCGGTCTACGGGATGCTGGACCTGCCGGGCCAGACGGGCCGGGATTTTCGGAAGGTCTTCCCGATTGCTGAGATTCCGGATGTGCAGGGTGGTCGTGGCCGCGTGGGTGGCAACGGGGGCCTGAACAATATGACAGGCTGTGCCGGCCAGGGAATTTTCCGGGGAGACCGGCTCCCCGAGGACATCCGGGGCGACCTGATTATCCCGGAGCCGGTGGGTCGACTGATTCGGCGGGCCTCGGTGGAGCGCAAGGATGCGAAAACGGTTCTCACCAACAGGTATCCCGGGTCCGAGTTCATTCGCACCCGCGATGCAAATTTCCGCCCGCTCTGGGCCGAGACCGCGCCGGATGGGCGCATGCTCCTTGTGGATATGCATCGAGGTATTATCCAGCAGGGCAACTGGACGCGCAGGGGAAGTTATTTGCGCGGGATCATCGACAAGTGGGGTCTCGACAAGAACATCGGGAAGGGTCGCATTTATCGTCTGGTCCACAAGGACTTCAAGCCAGGTCCGCAGCCGCGCATGCTCGACGAGAAGACATCCGAACTGGTGGCGCATCTGGAGCACCCCAACGGATGGTGGCGTGATACGGCGAAGAAGCTCATCATCCTGCGAGAGGATCGCAAGTCAGTGATCCCGGCACTCAGGGAGATGGCCCTCAAGGGCAGGACAGCACTGGGGCGGGCCAATGCCCTGTGGACCCTGGAAGGAATCGGGGGTGCTGATGGAGTGACCCTCGGGAAGGCCCTGCAGGATTCTTCACCCAATGTGAAAGCGCAGGCCCTGCGTATTTCGGAGCCTCTTCTCTCCATCGGGGACAAGGCGGTCATTGCGGGGGTGCTGCACCTTGGGGAATCGGCCGGCACTCCCAATGCCGAAGTTGCCACACAATTGATCAATTCGGTGACCTACAGCGGGAGTGCCAATGCGGAACTTCTTGCCCTCGTGGACGAGAAGATCAAGGCATTCCCCGGCAACGATGCGGTCAAGGCGGTTGTCAGCCAGGGCGCGGCCATGCGGGAGGCGGCCCGCCGGGCAGCTGAGCAACGCAGGAAGAACGCCCAGCTCGCGCGTTCGATGGAGCAGGGGAAGGTCATCTACAACCAGCTCTGCTACACCTGTCACGGGCCGAATGGCAAGGGGGCCCCCGTGCCGGACAATCCGGGGCAAACTCTGGCGCCTTCCATGGTGGAGGCCCCGCGTATCATTGGCAGCGGAAGTACCATGATCAGAACCATCCTCCACGGCCTGACAGGGCCGCTCGATGGGAAGACCTACCCTGGCATCATGGCGCCCATGAAGTCGCAGGACGACCAGTGGATTGCCGATATTGCCACGTATGTCCGGAACAGCTTCGGGAACAAGGCGGCTCCGATCACCAAGGACTTCGTGGCTGCCATCCGGGAGGAAACAAGGAGCCGTACTTCCCCGTTTACCCTTCCGGAGCTTGAGGCTCTTGATCCACCCATGCTGGTGAATCGTAAGTCGTGGACACTGACCGCGAGCAATGGCAAAGACGGGTGCAAGAACGCAATTGATGGGAACGGAGGAAGTCGCTGGAGCTCGGGCAGGGCCCAGGCAGGTGGTGAGTGGTTTCAGATTGAGCTTCCGGAGTTGTCGAAAGTCAGCGAGGTCATTCTCGATGCCTCACCTTCGACGGATGATTATCCAAGAGAGTATGAAGTGGTCGTCATGGCGGGTGGAGAGTGGAGCAAGGTTCTGGCCCGGGGGGCCGGGGCTGGGCCCGTGACGGTGATCGGTCTCCCTCTGGTGGAGGCAAAGATCATCCGGATTACCCAGAAGGGCCGTTCGAACGGCAAGCACTGGTCGATTCACGATCTTCAGATCAAGGGAAAGACCCTTTAGCAGGAGCGGACCTCTGCAATGATAAAAGGCCACCCCGGAGGGTGGCCTTTTTTACATGAGGGGAGGAGTGGTTTGCTATCGCTTGGGATAATCCTGGTTTTCGTCCAGATCTGCATCCGTGATCTTGTCCGAGGGAACGCCATTGTCCGGAACCTCAGCCTTGGCACACCACGCGATGGCGTTCAGGACAATTGTGCGGAAGTCGTCGTGTCCCCAGTTTCGGTGGAAGTGTCCCCCGGTGAAACCGAAGCCCCGTCCGCCGTCCGGTCGCTCGTAGGCCCAGGCCAGATGCTGAATCTCCCCGCGCTCGAGAGAGGCCTTGACGTGGGGGTTGCCGGAGTGAAATCCATCCCGCCGTTTCATTGTGCTGGCGGGGGGATGGGCGGAGAGAATGGGTGTGATACCCTTCATCCCCTCCTGAAAGCGCATGTGGAAATACCACTCGTCTCGCAGTTTGAACGGTTTCACTCCCCGGGTAATGGGATGCTTGGGCAATTCCTTGAAGTCTGCGTCCCAATGCGGATTGACGGACCAATTCCCTTCGAAGTATCCGCCGATCCAATTGAGGAACTTGTCGCCCGACTTGCCCTTGGGCACTTCCACGCCGTAGTGGAGGCAGACCAGACCGCAGCCATCCTTGAGTTTGACGTCTAGACCCTCGAGGTGCTGGTTGGCCATGTGGCGTCCGCCGCCATCGCAGTAGAAGATAATACAGTCCGCATCCTCAAGTTCACCGAAGTTTCCAGGCCAGTCCTTTGCAAGGTGCACCTCGGCATCGAGGGTGCTGCCCATGTGCTTGTTGAGCTGCCTGGCAAGCAGGAGGCACCCTGCGCGATGTTCGTGCTGATCGTAGCCGTGGCTGCGGTGGCCAGCCATGAAGACGACTTTCTTTTTCCCCTTGTGGTCCGGAGAGGACTCTGTGGCTTCGTCCTTATCCCCGAAGAGGGCGGGTCCGGTCAGGGCCATAAGCATGACAGCGAGCAGGGCCGTGAGTGCTGTTTTCATGTTAGGACTCATCCGATCCTATTCCGGGGCATTTTGCAACAAGGCAGAATGCAGGAACCCCTTCTCCCCTTTCTGCACCGGGAAATCGGAGCTGACACGTCTGGATTAGTCAGAAACGAGGAAGTTGTGGAGGGAGAGGAGGCTGATGAGAATAGCCGCGGGGAGGAGTTTCCGGTCGGGGAGACGTGGGGGCATGGGTGTCCACGTGTGGAAGTGTGAATTGCACATGCGCCAGGCAAAACCCGTTGGGGAGGGAGATGTCTCGAGGGCCTCCGCCGCCGCTGCCAGGCTAGCGTAGTTCCCCGGCGGTCCAGAGAGCGCTGCGATCCTTGACCGAGATGCGCACTGCCTTGGCCTGGTCGGCGGTGACCGCTGCAGCATCATTGGACCATTTTTGGCGGGTGTAGGTGAGGACATCGGCGATATCCCGGTCGCTCAGGTCCACATGGGGCGGCATGACGTTGTTGAATTTCTGCCCCCTGACTTCGATCGGTCCCATCAAACCCTTGAGGAGGATCTTGATCGGAACCACCGGGTCACCGGTGAGCCAGCTAGATCCATCAATGGGCGGAAAGGCTCCTTCCACTCCGATTCCATCGGGCCCATGGCAGGCGATACAGGTCCGGTTGTAGATCTGCTCTCCGCGCTCGTGGATGCCGGGGTCAATCTTGTGTGTGCGTTCTGCGACGGGTTCATTGGCGGACTGGGAGGTCATCCTTTCCATGAGGGATCTGGCGAAGGCGTCTCCTTTTCCGGAGCGTTCCTGAAGGAAGGTCAGGAGTTGCTTCCTGGCTGCGGGGGCGGCCGTTTTCCCGAAGTGTGAGGCGATGGTGAGAACGGTTCCGCCAAGCCCGGACTGGCCGGATTCCTGAAGATAGATGTCATCATACCAGGCGGTGCCGGTCTGGCCGCCGTAGCCGCCGTAGAGCGCGTGGATGACAATTTCGGTGGTGTTGCCGGAATCGAATTCGATCGAGTGCTCAGTCCAGCCCGTGGTGCCGCGGACCGCCTTGGTGCGGTGGCCCACTCCGTGCACATTGAACATGGATCCGCTCCCGTTTACGTTCTCAGTCCTGATCCATCCGCCGAGCCTGTAACGGGTGTTTCGTTTGACCTTCACGGTGGTGCCCCAGCCGGAATCCGAGCGCTGGTCGCTGGTGACCTTGAGGCACATGCTTCCGTTGCGCCCCTCCGGGACGGCAGTGAAGGTGGCATTGCGCGAGCCACCGTAGAACCGCGGGCCCCATCCCTCCGGCCGTTCGCCGCGGACCTTCTCGATATTGCCGTTGAGGAGGACGTCCTTTGGGCCAGTGGTCTTCTCGGGCTGGATCCGGGCAAGGGCTTCCCGGATAACCCCCCCGCCATGTCGCCGGGCCGCGACCTGGAAGGCATCATGGAGGACGGGGTCGTTCAGGATCGCGGCGGCATCGTTGGTGATGAGGTGAACCAGTGCACCGCCGATGACCTCTGATGCCCCCACCCGTGAGAACGCGAGAAGGAGGTCGAGGAGAACGCGCGGATCTCTCACCATGATCTTTCCCTCCTTTATGAACATCCCGGCCAGGGTATCATCGAGGGGCGCATTGCGGAGGGCGGCGCGTTGCAGTCCCACGTTTCCGGAGGCGAGGGCGGTCTTGATGGTGTCGAGGTCGAGAGACCCCGTGCCGGCCCGGGCGTAGAATTCGTGAAGGTTGGTGACCTTGGCGATCGTGGACCCCTTCTCGACGGCCGCGCGTTGGGCCTCGATCCTCCAGAACATGTTGGGGCTCGAGAAATCGGCCTTGTAGGTGTCGTTGTCGGAGCCCCGGGGGTAGATCCGGTAGATCCGACCATGCTGCTTGTCTCGATGAGGGGTGACGTAGGCGTTTCCGCGGCCGTTCGTGGCCTGCAGGCCGGAGGAACCCTTGCTCGGGGTCGGGTTGTGCTGGATGACGAGATTGTACCAGTCGCAAATCCAGAGCGCCCCATCTGGCCCTACCTCGGCACAGACGGGCCCGGACCAGGCATCTGCCGAGTTGTAGATATTGTTGGGGTCCTGGAGCAGTTCAAAGCCGGCGCCCTGAGAGTGCCGCTGCCACTGCCCCACGAGCTTACCGGTTGGCGCGCAGATAAAGGCGATCTTGTTCCAGTAGCGCTCTGGGTAGCGCCGGGCCGTATAGAAGGCGTGTCCTGCGGCGGCGGTGTAGCGGTGGTGGGCATCTACCTGCCGGATGTCGGTGGAGCTGGGAAAGAAGAGCGGGTTATCATCAGCCCGAGGGGTGCGCGGCTGGGCGAGCCCGGCCTGCTCGTAGAACCGCCGGGGGAAACTCAGGTAAAAGCTGGGATTGGCATTGGCGGTCGACCCGTGGATGTCGAATTCCTCGGTGAAGCCCAGGCCCCAGGTATTATTGGTCGTGTTCTGGAGAAACTCCATCGCTGAGCCATCGGGCTTGAAGCGGAAGACTCCACTGCCGAACCCATGCCGCACACCTCCCACCTCGCCGCCAAAGCCAGAGTAGCCGGTGGTGGCCCAGATCCAGTTGTCGATGCCATAGCGGAAGTTGGAAGTGCCGGCGTGGGTGTCACCGGTCCGAATTCCCGTGAACAGGATTTCGCGTATGTCGGCCTTGTCGTCGCCATTGGTATCCTTGAGAAAGAGAACGTCGGAGCCATTCGTGCAGATGACGCCTCCATTGGCGAAAACCATGGTGGTGGGGATGGAAAGCTTGTCTGCGAAGACGGTGAATCTGTCGGCTCGTCCATCGCCGTCGGTGTCCTCACAAATCTTGATCCGGTCGTTTCCGATATTACCGGCCTGCAGGTTGTTCGGGTAGTCGATGGTTTCCACCACGAAGGCGCGGCCCCGTTCGTCCCAGGCAATGTAGATGGGATTGATGATGTCCGGCTCGGTGGCGAAGACCGAGAGTTCGAAGCCGGGAGGAACCTGGGCCAGCTTGATGGACTCCGCGGGGGGGAGGGGCTCGGGCAGCCGGGTGACCAGCTTGCGTTTGATGTAGCCGGGGAGCTGCACATCAATCAGCCCCGGATCGGGCAGCTGGAGGGCTGAGAGCCTGGCCCGCGCATCGTCTCCCACACTCCAGTAAATCGCACGCTTGAGCAGGTCGTGGAAGCCGGGTTGGTCCCAGACCCGGTGGTCGTGTCCGGAGGCGGTATAGAAGACGCGTCCCCGCCCCTGGGTGCGGACCCAGGTCCATGGTTCGCCATCCCGCTCCTGGAGGATGGTCCGGTCTTTTCCGTGACGTTCGTGGACGTAGGTCTCGTCCCAGGCGGTGAAGCCCCGGTAGCCTCTGGTGATCTCGTGGGTGGTGTCGGTGGTCTCGGGGGAGAACTCCCCTCCTCCGTGTGACTTGAAGACGCCGCCGACGAGTTTCACAAAGGCCTCGGACTTGCCGTAGCAGGCGGAGGCGGAGTGAATGGGCAGGAATCCCCCTCCATTTTCAACAAACTCGACAAGGGCTTTCTCCTGATTGGCAGGCATCGGCCCGTGCTGTGCCCAGTTGCCATACATGAGGACGGCGTCGAAATGGGTGAGGGTCTCCCCGCTGAGTGCCTGGGAGGGGTCCTCGATGTAGGTCAGGTTGATTCCCTCGGTGCCCAGGTTTTTCTTGAGGACGCGGTAGCGGGTCACCGGGTCGTGCCCGGGGTGATTCCTGGTAGGAGCTCCGAAGAACAGGACCTCCAGCCGGCGGGCATCATCCCGGGGAGTGATGAGTGGAGCGGCAAGGGCAGCTACAGCAAGAGTAACAGTCAGCAGAAGAGGTGTGTGTTTCATGGCTGGATGAAGTGAGCGGTGCTGGATTATTGCCGCGTTCAGGATGCTCTCCCTGGTCAGGGGGCGAGGAATTCCACGCACATGGCGTTGGCGACTTTGACTTCGTTTCCGTTGTCCTTCAGGGTTCCATTCTCGGTGATCCGGAAGACCGGAACGTTTCCGGAACGCTGGCCGGCGACTAGGAGCCAGTTGCCGCCCGGGTCCACTCCGATGTTGCGGGGGATGCTTACCCTCGCGGGAATGTTCTGAATGCGCTTGATCCTGCCATTCTCGATAACCTGGAAGACGGAGATGGAGTCGCGCCCGGTCCCCTTCACATCACGGTTCGCGGTATAAAGGAACCTTCCGTTCGGGTGGACGCGGATTTCAGAGCAGCTCATGCCATCGTGATTGGCTCCCTTGTCCAGCGACTGGACATTCTGCCTGATCGTCCCGAGGAGGCCGCTGGCGGGATCGCGGTCGTAGACCGCCACGGTGAGGTGGAGCTCGGTGAGCACGTAGGCTTGTTTGCCGTCCCGGCTGAATTTCATGTGGCGCGGTCCGGAACCGGCCGGGGTTTCCGCGGCTCCCACCTTCTTCATGAGGGCGCTTTCGGGGTTGAGCCTGTAGATCACGACCTGGTCGATCCCGAGGTCAGGAGCGTAGGCGAACTTGTTGTCCGGGCCTGCGTATATGGAGTGCGCATGCGGACCTTTCTGCCGTCGTTCGTTGATGCTCGACCCCTCGTGCTGATGAGCCGAGTTCGACTTCACGAGCGAGCCGTCTTCGTCGATTCCGAGGGAGGCCACGCTGCCGCTGCCGTAGTTGGCCACCATGAGGCAGCTGCCGGTGGCATCGAGAGAGACGTGGCAGGGGCCCGTTCCCTCTGACGGCTGGGTATTAATGGGGTCCAGGGTGTCGTCTTCCCTGATGCGGAAGGCGGCCACGTTGTTCCCGTTGCTCCGTGCCGTGGAGTAGAGGTGTTTCTTGCCGGGGTGAATGGCGAGGAACCCGCACCCCCCCAGAGTGGCAGCGAGCCTCGGGGAGGAGAGGGCTCCTGTTTCGGTGTTCAGGTCGCAGACATAGATGCCCTTGCTCTCTCCTCGTCCCTGCGTGCCGAGGTAGACCTTGGTGACCCCGGATTGGGCCGGGAGGGAGGAAGCGGCGAGGAGCAGGCCGGCAAGGACCCGGGTGAGTGTCGTCTTCATGCCGGCCATTCACGGAAAAACGGTGGGGTGCTGCAAGTCTCCGGTTTCGCCGGGGCTGGAGCCGGCGGTGAGTCCGGAGTGCGGGGTTGGTCGGTCTCCCGTCCCGGGAACTCCTGTTTTGTAAGTCCGGGAACGCTATTCTTGCGGGCGGGGATCGGAACGGATACGTATCGGGGCAATGCGAACGCTCCTTCTGCTTTTTCTCCTCTCCTCCCTGGGCGATGCCGCGCCTGTAGTGCCGCAAAAGGGCAGCAAGGAGTTTCACGAGATCATGGCGGCCGTGACCGACCCTGTTGAAGACGCCGTGCACCAACCGGTTACCTTCCGTGTCAATCATATCAGGATGGAGAAGGACTGGGCCTTCGTGGATGCCCTGCCTCTCACCAGGGACGGGAAAAGAATCAACTATGCGGGCACGATGTTTGAAGACTGGATCGAGGAGGCCGATGAAGTTCTCTGGGTTCTTCTCCGCCACAAGCGAGGACGCTGGTATATCGTAGAGAAGGAGTTCTTTACAGCGGAGGCGACCTGGATTGACTGGCCCAGGTACTTTCGCGCTCCCCCGGGAATCTTTCCCAAGCTCGAGATCGACTGACACCTGCGGTGCCGGCATGCCCCCGCCACGACTTTTCACACTATGAAATACACCACCATTGCCACCCTTGCCCTTGCCCTGACAGCTCCTCTTCTCCGGGCCGAGCGGCCCAGTATCGGAGCGGTCGTGCGACATGATGCGGCCTTTGACAAGTTGATTGCTGAGGACGCCACGATTGAGGTCCTTGCCTCCGGCTTTGTCTGGTCCGAGGGGCCGGTCTGGGACAAGGCAAACAGTCGTCTGCTCTGGTCCGACGTTCCCGCCAATACGATTTATCAGTGGTCCGAGAAGAAGGAAGGCCACTCCGTCTTCATGACGCCATCCGGATATACGGGCGTGACTGCCGGCTATCCCGAGCCGGGATCCAATGGGCTCTCCTTTGATGCCAAGGGGCGCCTCGTCTCCTGTGAGCACGGTGACCGACGGGTGGCGATGCTTACGCCGGGTGGTGGCAAGGTGACACTGGCGGACCGCTACGACGGCAAGCGTTTCAACAGCCCGAACGACCTGGCTATTCATTCCAGTGGTGCGATTTACTTTACCGATCCCCCTTACGGGCTGCCTCGCCGGGAGAAGGATCCTCGTCGGGAGACGGACTGGTTCGGAGTCTACCGGATTGAGACTGATGGCAAGGTGACCCTCCTCAGCAAGGAATGCGACCGCCCCAACGGCATCGCGTTGTCACCGGATGAGAAGAAGCTCTATGTCGCCCAGTCGCACGGACCCAAGCCCTATATCTTCTCATGGGATATCAGGGAGGATGGGTCGCTTGGTCCCCAGAAGGTGCTCTTCGACTGTTCCGAGCTTGCGAGAAAGTATCCGGGGGCGCCGGATGGTATGAAGGTGGACAAGGATGGGATTATCTGGACCACCGGACCGGGAGGGGTGCTTGTCATCTCGCCGGAAGGGAAGCTCCTGGGCCATATCCTGACCGGGCAACGGACCGCCAACTGCAACTGGGGAGACGACGGGTCGACCCTCTACATGACGGCCGACTTCTACGTGTGCCGGATCAAAACCCTGACCAAGGGAGCGGGCTGGTAAGAGAGGGTCGCGTTTGACCATGCCGCAGCTGAAGGTTTCCAGCATCGAGCAGGAGCACGCCGTCCTGCAGGTGGTCTTTGTCCCTCCGGAGACGAGTTATTTTGATGACCGCCAGCGAGCCCGCTTGCGCGAAATCCTCACCGAGGCACTCCAGCGTCGAGGGTTGCTGGGTGAACTCATTGCGGTATGGGAAGGCGAAGGGGAGCTGCAATTCATGGGGAACCCGCACTGGGTGGGTTTCCTGGAAAGTGCGGGCTACGCCAACCTCCGCAAGCTGAGCAAGGCGTCCATTTCGGTGGATTAGGGGTCGGGCGGGTCAGGCCAGCACTTCCTTGACCACGCGGGCCTTCTCCACGCCGGTGAGCCGGAAGTCCAGTCCCTGGAAGCGGTAGGTGAGGCGCTCATGGTTGATCCCGAGCTGCTGGAGCATGGTGGCATGCAGGTCGTGGACGGAGACGTGGTCCTTGGCAACCTTGTAGCCGAGCTCGTCGGTGGCTCCCCAGCTCGCGCCGCCCTTGATCCCGGCACCAGCCATCCAGAGCGAGAAGGCCTGGATGTGGTGATCCCTGCCGCTGCCCTGGGCCATCGGGGTGCGGCCGAATTCCCCACCCCAGATAATCAGCGTATCTTCCAGTAGTCCGCGCTCCTTCAGGTCCTTGACGAGGGCCGCGGTGGCCTTGTCGATGTGTCCTGCAACGGTATTTATGGCACCCTTTACGTTACCGTGATGGTCCCAACCACGATGATAGAGCTGGATGAAGCGAACCCCGCGTTCCGCCAGTCGGCGGGCGACGAGACAGTTTGAGGCGAAGGAGCCGTCCCCGGGCTTGGCCCCGTAGAGTTCAAAGATGTGCTTTGGTTCCTTGGAGACA
>Ga0163179_10000864_pt1 | contig 21713 bp, 41 predicted proteins | sample AtlANTMetagenome_FD_109643 | JGI IMG/M metagenome (GOLD analysis project Ga0163179, IMG submission 109643) | Marine eukaryotic phytoplankton communities from the Atlantic Ocean - Atlantic ANT 2 Metagenome | ecosystem: Environmental > Aquatic > Marine > Oceanic | place: North Atlantic Ocean...
AACTCATAATTCAATCCACCTGTCCATCGCCTTGATTTTTTCGATGTTAGAAGTGCCTTTCCATACACCCATCTTTGAGAGTGGACTATCCTCCAAGACTTCTCTACCATACGGATCCCATGGGGTTTCTTCCATGTCACCCCATTCATCCCAAAAACCCCCACCTTCAACGCCTCTCTCGTAAGCTAGGGTTTGTGTACAGTTATCATTTTCATCACCAGGAGTAAGACGGTTCTCCAGGTCATCCATCTGGACCATTTCGACATCACTTCGATTTGCAAGATAATAATCCCAAACCTTGTTAGCCTTATATGAAACACTCTGTCGATCCGATATTAAGCCTGATCCTTTGGACGTGGCATATTCCATCGCTAAATCATAAAGTAACGGACCCCAGCCACCTTCTTCAACGCTTGACCATGTAACAACATAGCCGCCCAAACAAGGACCACTGTCTATGTCCCCACCTAACATTGCTGAAATTATTCCAAAGTAGCCACGCTCTGGAGGCCAGACATCATGTAACCTTATTTCGAATGTGTCCCCTCTATCCTCTATAGTGATACCATATCCGCGCTTCTCAAATTCAGATAAGCCATAGGCTGCTTCTGTCAAGATTCCTCTTACACATTCACGAAGAACTGATTCATTCATGTAGCGTTTTATCATGTCTATTATTTCATGATCTTTTTCACTTGGAGCATCGATTGTTTCAAATGCGGACAAGGCCACAGATCTTTCTTCTGGCTTCATCATGCGAATTGCATTTTCAGGGTGCTTGGTAGATCTCAATCCAGAAATGTGGCTTTGCACAGCTTTGTCGGTGCTTGCTCTTTCCCATTCTTCATCTGTCATCCACCCAGGTCTTGAGCCCGGCTTCCTGCCGAAGCGCTCCGCACCTTCGGAGTCAATCTTATCCCAAAGGGCTTCTTGAGACATGCTTTTCCCTAGAAATTCTATCTCATCTCCAGCTTCTTCCCACGCATCTGCCGAAATCAATACTTCAGATCCATGGTCATAACGATGAATTCCGCCAGCCTTGGCTATCACCCACTCTGGAATTTTATAAGCATAGACGTCACCATCCACCCCGTGATACTGGGCTATGTCAAATGGGTTTGGCGAGAAAAACACACCAGACTCTATATCTTGATCAAGCCAATAGCGACGCCAACCAAACTCACCAGGGCGAGATAACGGTTTGGGGGCCGCAGGTCTGGGCCCAATATGATAAAGAACACGCTTCGCCTTTTGATCTCTTCGTTGCTTCTCGGTTAAGAGTCTAATATATTCACGAATTGGAGTCATTCACAATCTCCCGCTTCTACTAGCTCTTTAATTCCTTTCGCATCCCAAATACACCCTGATGCTACGTCCCAACCGTAATACCAAGACACGTCTCTTCTGCTGGCGAGATATGGGCAAATCTCTATACCTGAATAATGTTCGGCAACTTTCGGCCAGTCAATTAAGTTTTCTTCCGGATCATTTGGAAACACCGGGTGAGGAACGCTATACATCTCTACAAATTTATCAAAATGCTTTTCATCAGAGATATTCAATATATAGTAACCATCACCCTCCAGCACGACATTATATGTACCGTCATATTTACTGTAGCCGTCGCTTAGGCCCATCTCACAAAACTCCTTCCAGGACTCTGAACTTCCATCTTGACACTCGTACCAAAGCCCATTTGGTTTTCTTCCAATCTTCTGAGAAAAGCCGGTGACCTGCGGTTCGCCGCTGGACCGGGTACCTGGGCGAGAATGATGAATACGAAGCTTGTCCCCTGAATAAATTGGGAAATAGGATTCATTTATTAACTCTCTTATGTATTCACGAAGTAGGTTCATCTGAGCATTCCTCTTTTACGTAGCTCATCCATAACAGGTGTGCCTGCTTTTTTGTACAACTTGCTTAACGCATCATCTTTCCAATTCTTAGGCATTCGGTTCCCCTGCTCATCGGAAATTGCCACTTGCTGGCTGCAGTTATCTTCTTCTTCTGGAGTAAGTGTGTTGTACTTGTCATCAAGCTGGACTACTTCTACATCTGGGCGGTTGTTCATATAGTAATCCCAAACGGCACGAGCTTCCCTGGAAACTACCGAGCGATCAGAAATAAGCCCCATACCTTCCTGTGCTTCAATCGCAACATCATAAGCAAGCGGCCCCATGCCGGTTTTAGCAGTTGAACTTTGAACCACTCCACCGGCACCGCCGCATTTCCCCCCTGCACGAGCCCCGGCCGTGGTTTCATAAGCGACCATAGCGACCCATCGTCGTGGATTATTTTCAGTAGGTTCCCAAACTATAACTCTGTCTGGTAGTATCTCTACATAGCCATTAGCTTTTTCGAGAGCATCAATCATTTCCATAATCTTTGGATAGACTGATTCTGTCAACAGGATCCCTCTGATATATTCACGGAGTAGATTCATTCGCCTAACATTCCTCTTTTACGTAGCTCATCCATAACAGGTGTACCTGCTTTTTTGTATACCTTGCTTAAAGAAGAATCTACCCAAGCCCGCGGGCTGTCTGGAAACATTTCGTATGCCGTTCCGCCGGTGCCTTCGATTTCAACCTTACAATTATCCTCTTTTTCTGGGGTAAGCCAGTTATCCACATCATCAAGCTGTTGTTTTATGACATCTGTCCTGTTATCCATATAATAATCCCAAACGGCACGGGCATCCGAAGAAACTTCATACCTGTCTGACATCAAACCACCGCCACCTGACATCTCAATTGCAACATCATAGAGAATCGGGCCGAATCCACTGACGGCACTTGAGCTTCCGACGAGGTTGGCGCCGTGACATGAGCCATAGCCTTCTGCTCCATATTCTCCAGGTGTATCCCATCTTAATGAGCCATGAATCTTCCCGGCAACTGGATCAAACAAAATTGCCCTATCACCACGAACCTTAATCTTCCAACCATTTTCCTCAAGCCGATCAATAAGTTTCATGATCTTTGGGTCAATTGACTCTGTAAGCAATTCTCTTATGTATTCACGGAGTAGGTTCATTTCATAATCCTATAAAGATAACCATGCCAGAAGATGTGTATTCTCTTCCTAATGATTTCCAAACACGCTGGGCGTCTTCAGACGACCCAGACCCCATTACACATCGATGAGCGCCAACGAAAACGCCGCCGTAACTCTTTGAGTATTCAACAGCTTGATCGATAAAAGCCCTGTAGATTTCTTTGCCGTGACCTTTACCTCTATTCTCTGGGTTGGAGATCCAAGCATTCTCAACATCGTAAAATCTCGGCCTAAACTTTGCTGGTCCGACTTCTACTTCTTCCCACTCTCCTGTTTCTTCGTTACGAACAATATCAGTACTTGGCTTCGCTGTTTCTTGATGTTTCTTTTCTGCAGCCAAATATTCGGGAGTTTTCATGATAGCATCAACGTCTGATTGGCACTCTTTGAAGCGTAGATGCTGGCTTCCTTCAGCATATCCAATCCCGGGTAGTTCAACACGGAACCAATCAGAAGATCCCTTATGCTTAAATGCAGGCCTTTCTGATAACAACTCTCTTATGTATTCACGGAGTAGGTTCATTTTCTAACCACTCCCATGAAAAATTTCCGACCGTTCCGCGAGATCCAATACCGAGATCTCGCCAGTCTTCTTTAGAATCGACCCAGTTAAAAGTGTCCTCCACTTGAGGATACAAGGCCCTTACCAACCCAAAGGGAATAAGCCATTTGGTATCGGTCGTCCTTACAAGGAAAGGCCGGTCTGGACCATCAGTGCGTGTTATTGGAGCATATCCTACAGGAGCACCATCGTGAGAATCGCTTACCACAATATAGCCAGCCAATACATCCTGCCCATCAACGAATTCATGTTCGTGAGGTGTGGGGCGTATATCCCCTCCGTCTACAGCTCCGATTGATTGCCCCATAAACTCATTGAGCATCTCCCTTACATATTCACGGAGTAGGTTCATGCTCGTACTCTTCCCAAGTTAAAAGCAACAGGCTTGAATTTCATCCAATTCTTACCACCTTTTTTATCCGCGATAAAGATGCTGACAACAGCTATCTCTATTTCTTCACCCTTCGGAATTCTTACTTCGCTCTCGTCGTCAAACATTGGTGGTTCTTCGCCTGTTGTTGTGGGATCATAACCAAAGTCATTTGGAATCTTGCCAGCAAACATCACGTGAAGAGTGCTGCCTCGATTGGTTGCCTCCCAAACATCTGCAAAGCTTGAGGCTATATCACGGTTGGTGGTCCATGACTCACCGATCTCTTCATCTCTTAGCATTCCCATGATGAAAGCACCAGCCTCACGCTCGCTTATTCCTGCAGGTTTCTTTTGCGCTATCTTTCGAATCTGAGACGCTAGACCTGCGGAACCCATATCAATTTTCATACCGCGGTAGATATATCGTTCACCTGGTCCAGCAGAATTATCTTTCTCGGTAATCAGTTCTCTTATGTATTCACGGAGTAGGTTCATCACAAAATTTCCTGGTTGGTGAAAGACACAACGTCTCCCGGCTTAATATTATTTCTGGCAAACCAACCTTCGTTCATCTCTAGTGCATATTTTGCAGGCCCCGATGAATTTACATCTCTATCGCTGAGCGGTTTCATACTTTCGATATTTAAAATTCGACCAGATTCGCTAAGATACGCGATGGAAAGTGGTATATATGTGTTTTTCATCCAAAATGAACGATAGGCGGTGTTCGGGAATGTAAACAACATACCTGTGTTATATGAGAGAGACTCACGAAACATTAAGCCTTTGTTTCGCAGTTGTTCAGTGTCCGCATGCTCTACTGTAAAGCTAATGCCTTTGACACTTAGCGAAACGCAAGCAACATTTTCATTGAGCATTTCTCTTATGTATTCACGCAACAGGTTCATTCTGGACTCCACAACATATCTCGTTCTGTATCATAGACAGGCACACCAAAAGTAAGTGCTGTTAACATAATCTGCTTGATGACGCCAAGAGCAAACTCTTCAATATCTTCTTTAGTCCCTTCGATATAATCCAGACCTGATATTGCGTTTATCTCATCGCCGCGGGAGAGAATGATTCCAACCGGTCTCCAATTATCTACTAAAGCCTCATTTGTTCCTGCTACTTTAAGATCCCATGTGAGCTGATCTAAAACATATGGAATATCATGAGCCATCTCTTCGTGATATTTGTTTCCACGCTTGAGCTTTCCGTATCGGCTATAATCTTTGGCTACTGTTGGCAGCTTATTCTTTCCCGAAGATTTATCTCTATGCACCTGAGCCTCGTCAGAATCATCAGTCGGCTTATAGTGCCCAGTGTAGAGATTGTCCATGTCATCAGCCGCTAACGTGATTCTACCCTTTACCCACAAACCATAATCCAACAGCGGGTCAAAGTCTTCTCCGGGGAGAGTCATAGTTGCAGAGAGTTCGTCCTTGCCTTTACCAAGCAAACCCTCAAGTCCATAAAAGTCGCCAGTCCAGTGGACAGTATCAAGAGTTGATAACCATTGGTGATCTGCGTTAGCATTAAAAGCACGCTTAATTGCCTTTGCACCTAACTTTCCTGGGTCACCACCATAGAAATCTTCACCTTCTTCGCCAAACTCGCCTGAGGCTGCTGCTAAGTCATGTACAAAACCCATTGCGTCTTCTTTGAGAAGGGCTCGAATGTATTTTCGCAATAGCATTAACAACCTCTAATATATTGACATATAACGTTCGCCGCGGTCACACAGCATAGTAACTATAATACCTTCCACATCATACTTAGTTAAGTATTCTTCTGCAGCTAAAATATTGGCACCAGAGCTAATACCGACTAATAAACCTGTTTGCTTTGCAAACTCTTTAGCGCGGTTTATGGCATCATTGGTTTTTATCTCTATAACCCCGTCCATGTCATTCGGGTCTGCCAGGAAATCCCTACCGTCACCGATACCTTGAATCCCATGCGGTGATTCTGCCGGGATGGTCATCACTACCTGTGTTCCCAATGAGTTCTCAACACAAAACTGCCGGACACCCTCTATGGTCCCTCCGGTGCCTGAACCATGAACAAACACCGACCATGATTCACCAATCTCATTAACCTGCTTCAATATTTCTGGAGCGGTGATATTTTTATGACACTCAACATTGTTCGGATTGCTGAATTGTAAAGGTGACCACGCGTTGTGGTGGTGGTGTACATAAGCGTCGCGCATTCGAATTGCCTCTTCAAAATCATTGGGAGGAGCTTCGATGATTGTAGCACCGAACAGCCGCATCATTTGCTTTCTTTCTTCAGACATATTCGACGGCATAAAAATAACACACTCAAACCCCAATGAAGAAGCAATTGAGCTTAGGGCTATGCCTGTATTTCCACTTGTGGCCTCGCACAATATTGAATCTTTTGTTATTTCCCCGCTATCAATCCCTTGAGTAACCACATAGTTTATCATGCGATCTTTCACTGATCCCGTGGGATTATATGTCTCTAGTTTACCATACACACGGTTAGAGATCTTAACAAGCGGAGTGTCTCCACAAAGAAGTCCAAAACTATCCATGATTAATCCCGGGTAAGAAAAGCAGAAACGCCCGGAAGGGCATCTGATATTGAACTGTCAAACATTTCTTTAGAGGCATTGATATAGAAAAAATTGTCACCAAAAAAATCACGATAAGGTTCAAGATTTTTTGCTACAGCATTCCATGATCTGCTAACAGTGGTGTCAGTCAAACGGCGGCCGCCGATCTTACCTCTCTGACGGTTTCGCTCTAAAGATGTCTCTTCAGGCACATCAACAAAAACCATTGCTACATCATATCCAAGTGCCTGGAGTTCACGAGCCTGCTTAATAATCTGCTTAAGGTTTCCACCAGTACCATCAACTAAAAAATTTTCATTATCACATGTATACTGCTCTTGAGTCTTTTTAGCTGCGGCTCTAGCAGCAGAAAACAGCTTCATGTTTTTACTCATAACAGCCTTTAGAGAAAGATATTCTGGTTCTAACTCACCAGCAAGTGTACCGTCCTGATCTTCGACTGCCTTGAGATATTCTTGCTTCAACTCTTTATATCTCTCAACAATTTTACTTCTATCAAGTGGTATACCAGCAGCCTTCAGTGATTCCTCATATGCATCATCAGGGTTTATCACTTTTAACCGTTGAGAAAGACCAAGGTCGTGAATAACAGTTGACTTCCCTGAACCGGGACCACCGGCCATGAATACCGCCTTAGGTAACGGACACAATGTCTCAATCAAAAGAGCCCTGATATATTCATGAAGTATCGTCATTGTCTACCTTAAATAACTTAACCAAGCCCATCGTTTTCGATGAAAAGTATACCCAAAATTTTCTTCATTCTGATATGCCTCTACTTCAAACGGAATATTATAATAAGCCAACGAACCGGATCGGTATTTTATTAACCCAATAATATAAAAAAATGCGTATAATAAAAGAAATCCGACAATTAGTGTTTCTTTATACTGCTGCCAGTGAATTGTTTCATGATTGCGCATGATTGGACTAATGTCACCACGAGAAAGAACAACTGGACCCAAAGTAATCGCGCCGATTGTGATGGGAGACACAGCCGACAACCACACGGGTATTCTACTATTCTCTACAAAAATAGGAAAAGTCATACAATCTCCAATTGATCTAATGACTTTTCTAAAATATCACCTTGTGACCAAGTGTCGCCTGAATTGGTGCATTCATAGCAGGCAACAGTGCCCATGTCTCGAGGCAACTGCATTACTTTTACGACAACGCCCTCGCTGCCGTAGTGCTTGCACCCCGGATTAACATTTGAAACATGATCGCCAATCACAGGCTCGGTAGTGTGGCTTTGCAAAATTTCCCGAATTAAAAATCTCAATACTGTTTCGTTAAGATTTTCTGCAGAGGACGTAGCACCTTCGGCTTCAATTGCAGCTATTTGCCCTTGCATTTTCTTTTTACTTGTGTGACACGCTCGGCGGGTTTTTCCATTCTTATCTGTGTAAGAAAGAACATAGCTTCCCGGTGAACCGTCAGACTGCTTACACACTTGTTTCCGCTTCTTATATGGCATTACACATTCCTTTGACAATAAATATTTCGTCAAAGGTTACAAAGCCCTATTTAAGGAGCCTTTTTATAACAGCTTCAATTATTTTACGGTCAGAGAGATCAATAATATGAGTGTAAACCTTTGACATGAGATTGTTAAACGCTTTGGGTGTTGCAGCACCATCCAAATATTCCCTAAACTGGTCCGGTAGTGGAAGGTCATCAGAATTATCTGCGTAACGTATCACGTTCAGTGCCTTTTTCTTCCCTAGCTTTCTCAATAGGTGCTCTGCAAACTCATGGGCATATGCATCAACCTCAATGTGAGATGATAAGTAAGTCTCCCTATCACCAGATGATGCGATACTTCCGTCGTCTTCATATGCCTGCTTTGCTTTTGACCTGGTTGTCTTTTGGTTTTTCGCCCTTTTATCATATTGCTTGGCATGGATTACCTCATGGCGAACTATCGAAGCAATTTCAGAAGCAACAACCTTAGGATTTAATTCGCTGACATCGAAATCATCATCAAAAATACCCATATTAAGATACATCATAAGACGCCCTCGAGAAGACATTCCCATCTCGCCACCAAGAACAATATTGTTAGGGTAAGAACGGTGGTCAGGTCCGAGCAAATATTTTGAATTAACTTCTAGATCTGGTGATCGGACTAGAAAAGAAATAGGGTAACCAATCTCCTTGAAATAGGAAGCGAGTGCCGAGCCTAACACTTCAGCCGCTGGTGTCTGATCTACATTTTCGCCCCACACCGTATTATAATCAGCATCACCATCAGCATTATCGTGTTGCCAAAAATTCGAATTTAAAATCGCTGCTTCCAGTGGCTTATAAAATTCGTCAGGTAGCTTTGTTGCTTCTTGCAGTCTCATAAATTAAAACCTTATCTGCACATAAATAATCAAGCACGACAAAAGAATACAGATAATAGTCTTTGCCGTGAGCATTGACTCACCCAAAAAATGCCAAGTCAAAACTGGAAAAACAAGATAAGATATGCCAAATGCAACAAACCTAACTGCCCAAAGTTGGGTATCAAGAGCCTCATACAGATTTTTAGATGCAAAAAAGGCAAGCAGCGTAATTGGAAGTGACAGTGACACCGACAACATCAATGCGGATTTTTGTGACCACCCATCAATAAATTGAGCATTACATCCCCACCAGACCAATACATGCATTATCGTAAATAATAAAGCACCAAAAATTAATTGTGGAGCCATTATACACGCTCAATGATGGAACATGCAACATGCTTAATAATCGAACCATCGGGTTCGAGAAGATCAACACACCGAATAAGCTGTGTAACCTTCCTTCCACGGACTGTGGACATTGCTGCAAATTCGTAGGGGCCCCTCAATATAATATAAGGACCCGGCTTAAGGTCAGATTTTCCCGAAATTGGATTTACCAGATGTCCTTTATTCATTGATGCCTACAAAAATAAATTAATGATTATGAACCCACCAATTATTATAACACCTAAACCTATAAAATTCAATTTTCTTTCAACTAATGCCTGCTTAGCACTAATTTCATCTATATCTTTTCTCAATTTGCCAATCGAATTGGTTCTCATCTTGCTCTCCTTCAATATTAACAACTGCTGGGACTTGGCCAAATTTCAAGTTGACCGACTCAATAGAAGGGACACTTGGTGCCGGGGCGGTAGAACGAACGTCAGCAACAGTATCACTAAAAAAACAGAAAAATACCAAAAACAAAAAAGAAAGTGTGGATACCACACCTTTAAAAACGCTTTCCATTAATCACACTCTCAAGACCTAAATCTTTATCCGGTCAATAACTGGTGTATAATTATAAGCCAATTCTCGATACAGCTTACGCAAGACCAATTTTGTTATATCTGCAGTTCGATCCTTGTTCACTTTAGAACCTAATTCAGTCGTGACGATATCGTTCACTAATTTTTTAACGGCTTTAGACTTGAGCTCGTCTTTTATCATTTTCTGAAATTCTTTTTTCTGCTTTACAGAATCAGCGGCTATTGCCTTCTGAATCATTTTGCCAATTGATTTCTTGTCAGACTTTGTTATCTCTTCCACCAAGAGCTTAACCCGCAATTCAAGTAAATCATTTCGACTCATAACATCAATCCCTTCATCTTTAATTATCAATCGTCAAGCAAAGAATCAAATACCTGGGCGGCTATTTTATATTCAAGCCCATTAATATCATATGAATGACGAATCCAATACCTCAATGCACTAGGTGTATACACAACACCATCGGGAGACCATTCTTTAATCTTCTTCATCCAGCCAACAATAGAATCTCTATCGGTGCCCTCAAGACTATAAGGACAATGGCCGGATGGGACCGTAATCACTGTTTTCATTATAACACTCCAATCTCACTGTTGTAACACACCGGTGCGCGACATTGTCAATTATAAAAAAACAAAAGTTAAAGTTCAGGATTCATGCACATTTGCAAAATGAACCGTTGACAAATCTTAATGCTGAGGGAACGAAACGTCTAGATTCTTTCTTCTAGATTTTGATATTTCAGCCCGGGCAATAAGATCAACCGCATCGGTATATGAGAGACCTTCGCTCAAAAATTCAGTAATACCATACCCTAGAATACCTTCGGCTACGTCAAATGGAATGCGCTCGGCAGACATTGCAATTTCAATTAATTTTGTTAGTTTCATTTTATGTTCGATCCTCAATGCTAATACACTCAAAATATGCCATAGCCCTAGATTCTGACCAATGATTTTGTGCTATCAAATCTTCGATAATGTCGTCAAAATCCTCTATGCTAATATTTGTGGTGTCCATAATTTTTTGACACAAATGTTTGCGGGCCGATGATAATGATTTTGGACCCATTGCATCATATTTTCTAAATGAATATTGGTATACCCTATCGCGCTCTTCTGGTGTCACAATAGCCTCCACATGAACTAAATATTCGTTTTATCTATTTTGTTTACGGCGGCGCCTACGATTTTTAATTTCTTTACGACTTAAATGTGCATTACGCTTAATCTTAGTAATCTTTATATCGTCGTAATCGATATCTAAAATATTATTTACTTCTTTCTGGACTTTCTTTACACGAGTCGAAGCCCGGCTTCTTTTCAGGCGACTTAAGTTATCGATCATAAGCTTACCATCAAGGTGTTCAATTTCATGTTGAACCACCTGAGCAGGAAGACCCTCAAGATCATCTACATGAAGATCACCGTCTAGAGTTGTATACTCAACCGTAATCTTTGAATACCGCGGAATCATCTCGACCACACCGGGGAATGACAAACAACCCTCTTCCATTTTACATAAAGAATCAGTTGACTTTATGGTTGGGTTTATCATTTCTGTAGTAATGTCTGGACAAGCAAGATAAATGACTCTTTGATGTTCACATATTTGTGGTGCAGACAAGCCAACACCACCAGCCACGTTCAGAGTATCAGCTAGATCCTGAACCAGCTGGTGTATTTCATCAGTTATCTCGTTCACATATTCAGATTTTCGAAGCAAACTAGATGAAGGATATTTTAAGATTTTCCTGAATGCCACGTTAGACCATCACATGGCGTTCAAGTGCCAGAAGAATATTGTCAAATTCGTCTTCAGACATGTCAAGCTTAGATCTCATCCTCAAAATCCTCAAGGCCGCTTGGACTGCTTTCACGTCAAGTTTCTCCTTGTAATCTGCAACCAGAACTTTGCGGTCTTCTGCCAGAAGCTTTTGTTCGTTCTCAATTGCAATATACTTTTCAATGAATTCACTCAATGTTGTTTTCTCACTCATCCCTAGACTCCTCTTTATCATTAGACATTTTAAAACCAAAATAACAGCAAACACCGCTGACGATGGCAAGCAACATTAGTTGCCTATCAGCTATTATAAATCCAACACCAAAATTGAACACATTTGCAGCAATTAAAAAACACCAAAGCCAGATGGGGAGTTTTATTCTTGGCATGCTTCAGACCAGACATTAATCAAATGACCATTCACTAAGACTACAGTTAAGAAATTATCTTTTCTATGACCGTCAGTGACGGTTTTAATTATAAGTCCTTGTGTTTCTTCATTAAGCTTTAAGAGAGCAGTCCCATCACCCCCAGCCCGGAGGTAATCCCCAGGCTGGAGTGTTATCAGCTTGTTTTCAATTAATCTCCTGCTCATCCGGTTCCTCATATTGTACATATGAAATAATTGTATCACAGGCTGGACATTGTCCAATACTCTCAGTAGTGTTCATTTGAACAATTGTGTTTATGTCATCAACAATTGACGAAAATGTTGACCACTCTTCCAGAGTAAATTTCAAAGTAACGTTCCCTATCGGGAAACTAACCATCCCTTCGTCAGGATCAATCTCTGCACCATGAGCAATTTCAATCTTGCTCACTTTCTTTCCCACCAGAAGTCGTTGATTCAATTTTAGATTTTCGAGCGCGCTCATGCCGGCTCGTACTCTTAGTTGTGGACTTTGTACCCAGTGTTTGTTTCTTTGGTTGTGGTTTCGCGCGGGGCTTTACTTTTCGAAAATAAGCTTCAAGTTCTTTTTCAAGTGGTGGTTCAATATCATCTTGATTTAGAAAAGCACACAATTGTTTATAATTGTGACACTTATTGTCTCGAAGAAGCTTTTCTATATTTATGCCTCGACGCTTAACGTAATAATTCCATGGTGTAGCCATTGTTTTCTTCCTCCATGCAACTAATTATTATAAATTTCCGTTGCTAACTCCTGAACTGCTTCTTGAAAGCGCGGATCTTCTGCGATTTGATCACTATCACACTCTTTATAATCAACTGTGACGTGACTGGCTATCTTTCGCATTGCCCGAAGAAATATATTTCGAGCTGTACTATGATTAATCTTGTCACCGTCTTCAGTCATAGCCTCGGCAATCTCACGATATGTCATACAACCCTCACCTGACGCGACTGTTGCATAACCAAATTTACTTGTATATCCCTTAGGCATTGGCATTGGCTCTCTCCTCTAGTTTAGTAATTTCATTTTGTGTAATAGGAAAATTAGTTGAATCATTTTCTTCGGCGGTGATGCCGAAGCGAAGACGAATAACTTTTTCTTCCCTTCCTGACAGTGACGACAATGCCTGCCGGATCACTTCTTGCATATCTTCTCTCATAAGCTTGTCTATAACTGTTTCCGATTCGTCTGGTATTACTTCATAAAGCTTTCTTGAATCATCACCAGACTTTCCAACAGGCTTATCTAGCGAAATAGTAGTACTTGCACTTTGATATAGAGAGCGCAACGTCTTCGCGCCGATTCCGAGTACTGCTGCAATTTCTTCAAGCTTAGGTTCCGAACCAAACGATTCAATGTAATCTTTCCGAAGTTGATTAGCCTGCCACAAAACTGTCCGCGCATGATTCGGAAGTCGAATCATGCTGGAATTTGACGTGACGTGACGTCGGACTGCCTGTTTAATCCACCAACATGCATAAGTGCTAAATTTAAATCCACGGCGCCAGTCGAACCGGTCCACTGCCTCCATAAGCCCAATTGTAGATTCTTGAATCAAATCCTCTAAGGCACAACCGCTCTTGTTGTACTGCTTTGCAATACTAATCGCTAACCTCAAATTACTCTGAATCATTTTGTCACGAGCAAATTTATCTCCAGCCTCAATAGCTTGAGCAAGCTGTACTTCTTGTTCCTTGGAAAGCAACGGATGCTTTCCTACTTCCTTGAAAAATATATCAAGATTCAATTTTCACCTCTGTGTGTGTGTAATGAGTTCATATTCACGCTGCAACCAACTATGCCGTTCCTGCAGCTCCATTTGTTTCTGTATAGAAATTTTTCCATCCTCAATCAGTGCTAACAACATTTTCATCTGCTCTTTTAACTGTTGGGCCGAATGATTCTTTCGTACCACAGTATCCTCCAAAACCGTGATTACATTAATATTATAACATATTTAAACGGGCTATTCACAAAAGTCATTCACTTTCTTTCACAATTGCGCAACCAACCGACAACAAATTCAATGCCGCGGAAGAAGCATGTGCAAGTGCTGATTCAACAACTAACAATGGATCAATGATTCCAGCATCTTTAAGATTCATCCACTCTCCAGTCCTGGCGTCGAATCCAAGATCTGTATTTTCTTGTGATTGTGCCAAAATAATCTCCGGAACATATCCAGCATTTTGAGCAATTTGTTGAACCGGAACGGTAATTGCTGATAGGAGGAGATTCCAGCCGGCTAAAATATCATTATCATTAATTTCAGAACCGCGGTGTGTCAAAGCATGACTCGCGCGCAAAAGTGCAAAACCACCACCGTCAACAATCCCGCCTCTAGCAGCTGCTCTAGTAGCACATACAGCATCATCAATCCTGTCCTTCCTTTCACGGAGTTCTAGATCTGTAGAACCGCCAACCCTAATTACCGCAATGCCACCGCTCAAAACGGATTGGCGACGGCGCAAATAAAGCTCTTCCTGCGGTGTTAAACCTGGGTGCTTAATCATGTCAATTACGGTATCTAGTCGATCTTTGACCTGCGGCGCATCATTACTACAAGTACCCACAAAAATCGAAGAATTTCTATAACTTGTAAATTTTTCACAGGTTCCAAGCTCTGATATGTCGCTTGGCAATGATTCTCCTTGTGTATAGACCCTTGTGTTAAACAGCAGTGCCAAATCATTTAAAGCCTCTGCACGCATTGCCCCAAAGCCAGGTGCACGGATCACACAGATTTTAACGATAGATTTCAAATTATTGAGTACACACACTTTAAGTGCGTCACCCTCAACGTCATCGGCTATTATTAACAAACTTTCAGACTGTCTTCTTGCTGATTCTAATACTGGCACTAAATCCTGTACCGTGGTTATACGCTTATTTGCTAACAATATTCGTGGAGTATCGAATTCTACAACACCCTTAGACTGGTTTGTGATAAAATAAGGTGATATAAAGCCTCGATCAAGTTCAAATCCATCAACAATTTCCAATGATGTATCAAAACCTCTAGCTTCATCAACAGTAATTACACCTTCACGGCCTACGTGATCCATTGCGGATGCCAAAAATTCTCCAATTTGTACATCACCATTTGCAGAAATCGTGCCAATATCAATGATTTCATCATTGCTCTCAACTGGCTGGGAATTCTTTCGGATGTATTCTAACACCGCCGTTGTAGCCAGATTTACACCCTCCCTAATCTTGACTGGATTGTGCCCTGCTGCTACAAGCTTCTGGCCTTTGTTGACAATTGCCTGTGTCACCACAGTTGCAGTAGTTGTACCATCGCCGGCTGTCTCTGCAGTCTTTGACGCTGCTTCCTTAACTGCTTGCACGCCCATATTTTGAAATGGCAAAGACAACGCAATTGCTTTAGCCACGGTCACACCATCTTTTGTCAAAATAGGAGGACCTGCTGGGGCTTCAATAATCACGTTCTCCCCGCCTGGGCCCATGGTGACCTTTACCGCATCTGCAAGAATGTTGACACCGTCAGCAAGCTTTTGTTGCGATTCGTTTTTAAAAATTATTTCTTTTGGTGAGACATCCATAAATTAACCTTTCAAAATCTTTCTTTCAACACTTTCATTTAAAAAGCTAGTCGCCGATCCAAGAACTCTTCGAGATTCATCAATCACGTTTACCACGACTAATAAATCACCCTGGACATATGCTACTTCCTTCTCATTAATCAACCCTCTCTCACGGAGATATACTTGATTTTCATTGCTTACTTCATTCATTTTCTTTTATCCTCCAAAAGCACTAATAAAATTTTTCCAACCCTTATCAGATACTATTGTTCTAAAACCAAACTCAGTAAACTGATTGAAAAGCTCAGCCCATCGAGAAGTTGACTTGCTGAATTTAATCACCTGTGTGTCATTGGAAACATCAATAAACGAAATTAATCGCTTGTTAAGCTCAAATTTTTCTCGATGGCCATCTATCAACAGAAATTTTTCTAACTTTTTAGGGTCCTCAAGCATGCCTAAGGCACGTTTGTTTCCTATACCTTTAAAACCAGTAATGTTATCGCTAGAGTCACCTACAAGTGCCTTCCACGCCACATAATCATAGGCCGGGAGGTCTTTATATTTCTTGCGAATCGGATCATACTGCTTATAATCGGGAACTGTATTTGCAAGTTGTAAAAAATCAGTGTCTGTTGATACTACAGTGATGTCGTGACCAAGGGCTGAATGTTTTTCAACTAGATGAGCAATTATATCATCACATTCATGACCAGGGTGATTCACCACAGTCAATGGAAGATACTCACTGGCAATCCGGATTATTTCATTTCTCTGTCTAGAGAAATTTTCGTTCTTCTCGTGTTTTCGAGTACCCTTATATTCAGGAAGCAAATTCAATCTTTCAACCGGTGTTCCCTCAGTAACAAAATATGCAAAATCCGGTTCTAATGTCCTGTTTAATGCTGCAAGAGAACGAAAAAAACATGAAGTAATTCCCCACTGGGATTCCTGCATATGCATTGGAAGAGCATGTCTTGCCCTGTAAATTAAGTTATAAGCATCATAAAAAACAACTTTCATACAAGTTCCTTTGGAAGGTGGACTGTTGCCATACCACCTCCTGGTAATTCTACTTGCATTGTTTCTTCAGCATTTCCAATCTGAAAATCATCATAATCTCTTACTTTTTCTTGAGCCGTAGATGTCGAGTTAGGTGATTCTTCGTTCGGCCACGCGTTCTCGGCTTTTGCTTTTGCCGACGCAATCTCAGAATCAATTTTTTGTTCTAAAAAATTAAGCATATATTTGCGAAGCTCAAGAAGATTGGAAAATGGAATAACCTCTAGCTTTTCCAAAACAGTAGTCCGATCAATTCCAGGAAATGACAGCTCATGAGTCGTCTTTTCCCCTCCAATCTTTTTAACTGTTATAACAGAATCAACTCGTGCTGGTACCATCTTGTTGTTTTTCTTTGACAACAAGTACAAGACTTCGCCTACATCATATTTCATGCAGCCTCCAATTCAAATGAAACGCTTCCAGTCTTTTTCCAGTAGTCTATTCTTTTAAGAGCTTTTTTCCTCTGGTCATATGTGGCGCTTTCATCGCTTAGGACAGCAGTAGCGTCAGATATGTATGCTAGGCTCTTATCAAAGGCGTCGCCAAAAACAATAGTGCATTTTTCCAAGGCACCGCGGAGACGAATCCGCGATTTTCCCTTGCTACCAGGTGACGGTGGATGGAAATCATCACATGTCAACCCTTCAAAAAATAACACTGCAAATTCAGAAAAATCACGTGAAGCAAGAACATACAGGTAATCAAGCTGACCTTTATTCCCTAAGGTATTATAGTCAGTCTGCAAGGCCCAGCTTCCGGACTTGTTTCTGCTTGTTAGCTTACACTCAAGTTCTGAATTGATTTCCGGGATTATAATATCCGGTTCACCCGTCTTGCCGTCAGAGGAAGTTGACGGATATATTTTCCGGATCTGCCTTGCAAACATTTTTTCCTGCAAGGAAGACATAAGCATATTTCTACGCCCCAGGTCTTCCTCTATTGAAATGCCATACTTTTCATAAACACTGACTAATTCGCAATAAAAAGCGCGCATGTCATTTAATGCAAAACGTGCCATTTCTTTCGTGATGTAACAACTCACAACATTACCTCCAAGTTATTTTTATTATAACACAAGAGTCAGTAATGTTCACATTTTTCCGGTAGCATTCCTCACATTTTCAGTTACCGCCAAGCCCTTTTGTGCCGCAACTTTCAATGGCTCAAGGCCTAATGCGTTTCGAACTACATCATACTCTTCAGGTTTCAGATTTTCTTTTAGTATCGCCATGTTTGCGTATTGATGTAAGTCCATTTGCACTATTGGTAAAGGTTCACCGTCAGATCCAGGTTCATGTTCTCCTGTTTCTCGACTCTCAAACATAAAAAGTACACCAGGCATTTGTTCGCCTTCGGGTACAGGAACAAATGGAATCTTTGATTCCTCTTCGTACATAATCTCAGGGTACCAATTGGTCACACTATTTTCTGACATGTCAGCCTCGCTTATGAACAAATAATAAAAAACTCAAGCAAAAGTTAAAACGTAATTAGGAAACTAATCGCCTTTGCAGAATTTTTTCAGCTTCACGAATAGTAGGGCCAAAATTCTTGACAATATTATCGACCGCCTGAAACGTTTCGCTATCAATTTCTTCAGCATCAAAAATTGACACAAATGTTTGTTCGATTAAATCATTGTTGTCAGCAATGGCACCCATATATTCCCTAACGTTATCAGCAAATGATGCGCCCATAACAGCCTTTAACGCTTCTTTTTCATAATCAGGTTCTTCAGAATCGTCAGCAAGGCGTTCACTTACTTCACTTCTAAATTTTTCTTCACCAGCGAGTTTTTGAGCTTCTTGCCTAATTTCCCTGGGCAGGCTTTCAAATTGTTTAGCTGCTTCTGAATTTGATCTTGCAAGTTCAGCTAGCGCAGACTCCATCTCTTGTAAACCAAGCTCAGGATTTTCGGCAGTTTCAATTCTTGCAATTGTAGAAAGAAAAGCATTTTGCGGCGCGATAGACAATATTAATTCCACCAAACCAGTGATATCTTCTACCAAAATTTGTTGTTGCTCTTCAATCAAGGCACCCATAGGTCCGCTCATGATATCAGCAGTTATGTCAGAAGGATCGGGTTCTGCGGCTTCAGACAAAATTGGGCCGGTGGGAGCAGCATGGGCAAGAAAAAATATCTGTTCTAATGCCCTTAACGCTTTCTTGACAGGACCATCTTGATCTCGACGGCGGATCAGTGCGTCTTCTTCAGCCTCACTGCCCTTCTGTGTTGCAATACTCTTGTCACCTACTCCAATTTCTTTAGCAAAATTAACGAAACCCTCAGCACCGGTGCCAATTTTACCTGCCATCCATGGGCCTGGATTTAAAATAAACAACAACCCATTGAAATCAGCACTAGCTGGACCCAACGCGGCCATGGCCTCATCAGATTCTTGCCTAAACTGTTTCTCCCTATCTTTCTGGCGTGCCCAGATCTCTTCAGCTTTTTTCTGGTTCAATGTAAAAGCCAGCCGAACGACTGTCAATGCAGAGCTAGCAATCGTTTTCAACTCAGCAAAAATTCCCTTCCAAGACTGCCGGAAGGGTTCGACAAACATCTGATCGAATTCACTGGGTGTGACATTTATTGCATACGACTCATAAAGACCTTTTTTCTCATAATAATATTGTGCAGAAAGAGTCTTTCTTATTTCAGCCCTAATCTTGTTTTCCATATCATTCATAACACACACCCATTTGTGCTAATAAATATCATTTACACGAGCCCAAAGTACTCAATTAGGCTTTGTGTTTGACTGGTATTAGCACTTTGTATTGCGGGAACATCACCACGCCCATATCTATTTAATCCAAGAAGTTGATTCAATGTTGCAAAACCGCCTGTAATCTTTGTTCTTTTTCCACAAAAATCAAATGTCAGGCCTTCAATTGCTGCTGGGGTAGTGCTGATATTATTCCACTCGCCCAACAAGCTATTAAACATCTCTTTTCGTTTTTCGCTGTGTTCATCTTCATGAATCAAGACTCTTTCGCCTTCAAAACTTATTTCTGACATAATCCTATCACGCTCCGCAACAGCGTCAGAAATCAACGCCGAGCGCAGGTCTTTTAACCGGTTAGCGGAAAATGAATCTAGTGTATTAATGATTGGCTTCATCGCCGCCTTACAATGCTTATTTTCATTTTTGACCTGACCATAGAAACTAATTTCGCTGGCAACGCCGGTAGGTTGCCCTTTCTTCAAGTCAACGAGCCGGACTGAATTATCGGTACCACTAATCTTATTTGCAAGAGAATCTTTAATATTCGCAGCAGTCCTGATTTTATCGATTGGTCCGTTTCTGAGTGAAACACGTAGAAAGTCTCTCAGTGTATTGCTTTCGTCAAGACCAGCATAACTCATACATTTTCTAAGTCTTTCCTTGGCCTCAGTTAAATAACCTTCCCCAGACTCATTTGGCAATTCGACTCGATGTGGACCCATGACGTTCCATGTTCGTTGAGTCAATGTGGTAAGTTCGCTGGGCACCGATTCCAAAAGCCGAGGGATCTTCTGTTGTTTAGCCTCATCAAAAAATTTCTCGCTACCAGCACCGGGAGAAAGAAATGTGGCAACCTGGTGTAATATAATTGCATTGCTATTGTAATTCAGTAATTGAGGATTTTCCGTGAAGATAATCTCGGTATTCAGCCAATCACGACCTGAATATCCGAATGGCCACCAAGTGGCGGTGAATGTCTCATCAATCATGCGGCAACCTTCTATAAATAGATCACGCGCAGAATGGTTCTGATATAGCTTAAGGGCTTCCTCAAAAGTGAATCCACCCTGACCAAGTTGTTCACCGTTCCGAGAAAACCTTACCACACCGGAACTGTCGACTCGAAAATGAATATTGGCTCCGTCAAACTTTTCAGTTACTTCAATTGAACCAGTCGTGAGATCCTCAAGCAACCCGAACACCTCGGCAAATGTTGCGTCATATGACTCCCAAATGTGTGGCATGTGTTTTGCATTCCCGCCCATAACTTCTCCTTGTCAAACGTTATGAAACTATTATATCACAATATTGGGGAATCTTCACAATTATTTTCACTGACCGCCAACAACTATCGGAGTGTCAGTAGAGCCCGTGTTCGGCCTGGGGTCTTCCCGTGGGACTTTTGATGGGCTAGCATCTTGAGTGGGATCGGCGGATATTTCAATGTTATAGGGTTCCTCACTTGGATCCAAGCCGCGTCCTTCTTCACTCCCAATAAGTGTTTCCGCCACACCGTAAATAAATGCAAGCAAGCCAACCTTTTCCGCAGAAGATAGAGAGTTAAAATATTCTTCAAACTCTTCTCTAACCTCAGGCTTCTTTAAAGAACGTGCCGACCTAATTGCATCAATGCCGTCAATGATCATGTCAACGGTAATCGCAGCAGGAAGCTCATCGGGTATTTCTACAGGTCGCTTGGACATGTCACCACCTTTTTCACCCTTTTCTTTTTCAGTAGTTTCCTCTTCTTCCTCTTCGGCCTCGTCGACTTTCTTATCATTATCGCCAGCCTGTAAACTACGAGAATCGCCCTTGATTTTCTTTGCGGTTTTAAGCTGCAACCCTTTTTCACCAGCCTCTTCTTTAAGTGCGGATGTAACTGCAGATTCTAGCATCTGCTCAATTTTTAATAAAAGATTAGCCATTTTATTTTTTCCGACGTATTAAATGGGCTATATTTTCCCGGTACCTACGCAGTAGTTTTCTTTTGAGATCACCATCGGCAGGAGCCATGTGCTTCTCTTTTCTTTCCTTAATCTCTTCGCTACGGCGAATTTGATCATCGATAAATTTATCAAAGTAATTCTTGTTTTCGTCCTTAGACATCATGCACCTCAGCAATAATTATAAAGCATTTTGAAAGTTTAATGTCACCGTAAACGTTGTGGGTGACAACTTGGACGCGTCCCAGCTTGTGCACAAAAGATTATCTTTTTCTATTGCACCACACTGAATCTTACAGTGGGTATTCAACATCCGTTGTGCCAGAAATGTGGTTTTCAGCCCGGCAACAAAAGAAATGGCAGCACCT
>Ga0163179_10000865_pt1 | contig 21692 bp, 18 predicted proteins | sample AtlANTMetagenome_FD_109643 | JGI IMG/M metagenome (GOLD analysis project Ga0163179, IMG submission 109643) | Marine eukaryotic phytoplankton communities from the Atlantic Ocean - Atlantic ANT 2 Metagenome | ecosystem: Environmental > Aquatic > Marine > Oceanic | place: North Atlantic Ocean...
AAATGGTCGTGATCAGAACGCCTAAACCAAATCCCATCCCCCTCTTTTCTCACACTGCCCGCGTGGACCCACGGTGTACTGAGCCGGTCCTGCCATGTCTCAACAAAAGCGTACGGATCAATCGCTTCATCGACACGCCAACTCGCTACCACACGCTGCCGGCGATTTCGAACCGACAAGAAATAGTCCATGTTGCGTAGGACATTCTCTTCCTGCATTTCCGCTGCATTTCCGTGCAAAACCCAGGTTTGAGGCACATCGAACCCGGCACACACATCGGCAATTTGAGTATTCAGAAGCAAGCCATCTGTATCGATGCGCATCTCGCGAAACACACCGCGCTCCACAGCCGCAAGCACATCTTGAAGCACCAACACGATCTCAGGATGCAAGAGGGGCTCCCCGCGCCAGGTGAGATGCACCACATCAAACCCAAGACCACGACGCTCTAAGTCCGTCAGCACACCCCGAATGACTTCTCGCCCCAAAAAGCCGCGACCGAAATCCACATAGCCACGGTTTCGATATTCGTACCAAAGGAAAGGGTCTTCCCAGCAACGCTCTACATCTCCGGGACTCTTCGCCATCAAGGCATCAAAACGACGACGAATCGCGGGCCGCAGTGGATCATCCCACGGCGCCATATCCGCCAACTCCAGGGTCAAAACACCCGGCTCAATCCGTTCCGGCTGTTTGCGCAGACGTTCCGTGAAACGCCCACCCATTTGCCGCTTTAGACTCTCAAAACCACGCTCGAGGAGCTGCCCTGCCGAGTCCGAGTCCCGCCGCAAATAGCAATTCTGAATACACGGCGTCGTGCATTGCTTGACCACTTTTCTGCGCTCGCGCAGCTGCCGGCTCGTCCAAAGTTGCTGCAGAGTATTCTCGCGCACAGTGCCAAACTTTCCATTGAGAAACTCCAACTCACCGTCGCACATGATCGCCGACCCATCCGAGTGGATGTAGAGTTCCTTCCAACCCGCCCAACACGGTGCGTCCAAAGGCTTGAGTTCGTCTCGGTAATACGCGGGAATGAGCTTCAAATCCTCGACTGAATTCAGAATTCGATAGCCGGCAGCCCCTTGGGATTCGACACGCTGAACCAACACATCAACGACATCTCCCAAGCGGTCGAGTCGGTCTTTCCCGATCCACATCCCCCCAGAATCCGTGTGATCGCCCTCCCCATGCCGGAAGAGGTTCAGCAACTGAACACCCTCAAATCCGCGCTGTTCTTGCTCATCCAAGAAGTCCAGCAGCACATCGAGATTCTGATCATGAATCAAGGTGTTCACCAGGATCTTCCGTCGTGGATTTCCTGCACGCTCATCCGCCTCACGAATGTTCTCGTAGCCCTGCATGGCGCGGGCATACATACCTTTGCCCCGAATCTCGTCGTTGACCGCTTCGGGTCCATCCAGACTGATATTGAAGTGCAACTTGCTCGGGGGGATCTTCGCGAGAAGCGCCGCGCGTTGTTTGGTAATCAACGTGCCATTGGTGGTCAGCGTGATGTAGAAATCTTTTTGGCAGGCATAGCTCAGAATCTCTTCCAAATCCCGACGCACGAATGCCTCGCCACCCAATGGATTGAAGACCTTGACCCCCCAATGCGCCGTTTGGTCGATGATGTCCTTGACCTCACGGGTCGAGAGTTCATTGGGCTGGTCGAAGCACGTTGTACACATGGTGCACTTCAGATTGCACTTCATCGTGAGGTTCACGCTCACCCAGTCCGGCGGCGCCAGAGATCGATTCAACGCCCGCGAGAGATACATCCGGGCGTCCCGTGCCAGTCCAACTGATTGCTTCACATGCATACTTTAGCCCGACTGAGCAGGAACGGCTGCGAGCCTTTTGAGAGAATTCGCGGTAGCATGGCCACAAGATGCGCGTCCTCATCGTCATGCACGGCTGGCTTCCAGGCACTCCAAAGGCAGTGTCAGGTGGCGCAATTCGCGCCTGGCACCATGGTGAGGCCCTCCGAGAGGCCGGACATGAGGTGGTCTATCTGACGCGAAAACAAGACCGAGTAAAAGGTGGACCCAAGGTATTTGACGGCCCTGTTTCACTCCGCCGGCAAGTCAAACGCATCAAGCCGGATCGAATTGTCTGTGTCCAACCCGAAGAGGCCGCCCACATCGGGGATTTAGAGATCCCTCTCTGTGTGGATTTCTATGCGCCACGTTTGTTGGAGTCAGTGTTTGAAAACACAGCAGAAGACGCCGCGGTGTACACCCTCCGGGCAATGACCGCCTCGGACCATCAGCTCTTCTCCAACGCCCGACAGCGCTGGTTTTATCTGGGCATCATGACGCTCGCGGGTATCGATGTGAGCGACCAAGCCGGTAGCATTGTCCCCTTGGTTGCGCCCAAAGGCCCTCGGCGCACCCGCCCGAAAGAACCCCTGTTCGTGATGGGTGGGGTGGCCTGGCCCTGGCAAGACAGCACAGAGAGCCTGCAACGGACGGTGGCTTTTCTGGAGAAAAAGCAGATCGGTAAGGTAAAGGTGTACGGAGGGAAACCACCCATCGGCAATACGCCCACCCGAAGTCTTGCTGAACGCGTACCCCCTGGTGAACGGCTCGAATATGTCGATGCCGTTCCCTGGCCCGAACTACTTAAGGCCTATGCTGGGGCCACCGCCGCCTTGGACCTCATGGCACCCAATCCCGAACGCGAACTTGCGCTCTCTTTTCGACACGTCGACTACATGGGCTGCGGCCTACCGATGATCACCTCAGAGACCCATGCACTAGCCCCTGCTCTGGCCAATGCTAAGGCCGGCTGGCTCGTTGAAAACGGCGGCTTAGAGCGCACCTTATCTGAGATTCTAAACTCTCCGGACCAAGTGAAAACACTCGGTCGAAACGCTAAAAAGTTGGCACAAACCCAGTTCGCAAGAAGCACGTGTGAAGCACCGCTGCTACGCTGGGTCCAGGAGGCCATTGTGCGTGACAAGAAACGAGAACTACTGCCCGAGCGAGCCGACCTCTCTGCATCGCTCTCCGAGTTCAAGGCCCGTACCGAGGGTGCCCAAGCGCTCCAAAAGAAGGCTGAAACCGAACTCGATCGGAAACGTGAAGAGGTGGTCCAACTGCACAGCCAAATCAACGCACTCACCACCATCGCCGATCGCCTCTCCAAAGCCGTCGATGAAGTCGCGGGCTTCAAGAGAGAAGCCATTGCAGTGTTGGGCGCAGACAAAGACGCAAAAGGCGCACAGGCAGAAACCCTCTCTCGTGAGGTCGCCGAACTCGGTGCAGACTTGGCGAAGAAACAGGCAGAGAGCAAAGCGCTTTCCCGGGAACGCGACCGCCTGGCCAACGACTTGGAAGACGCACGCTCAAATGCCGAACAACTCCAGACACGTCTCGCCGAAACCTCAGAGAAAGAATCAAAGCTCCAAGCCGAGTCGGACAGACTCCGCGCAGAGCGGGATGCTGTACGTTCCGAGAGAGACCGTCTACAAGCCGAAAAAGAAAGCCTCAAAGCCCAGGCAGATAGCCTCCAGGCTGAGAACGCCAAAAAGAGTCAGGAACTCGCCGAGGTCAACAGCGAACTCCACCGCGTCCACGACAAAGCCGGTCGATACGAGTCTGAATTGGACCGCGCCAACCGGGACTTGGCTGCAGCAAGAAAAGAAAACGAACGCCTCTCACGAAGAAAACTTTTCTAAGGCGTTTGACGCTCTGAATCTTTCACGGTAGTTTGGCGCCAATGAACAACTTCCTCGCGAATGTCGCTGCCAACTGCACCTGTTGTGTGTGTTGTTGCGTTTGTACAAGCGCCGGGGTCTGTTGAACGTCTACTAACGATTCGATGCTTCTCCCCGGCCTTCAACGCCGGGTTTTTTTATGGACTCGGCAATGAATGACGGCCAATCACTGCTCAAGGATTCTTCCACCATGTCTGCTTCCCTTCCAACGATTCACGTTCTCTATGAAAACCCCGCGTGGCTTCCACCATTGGTCGACGGCCTCAAAGCCGAAGGCTTTGAAGTGGAGTTGCACGAGCTCAACGAAGGTCTTTTGGATCCCCAAGCCGTCCCCGCCCAAGGGATTTGGATCAATCGCATCAGCCCCTCTTCGCACACCCGTGGTCATCACGGTTCCGTCGAACTGACCCGCGAATTCCTCTTCTGGCTCGAACAACATGGCCGCCGTGTCATCAACGGCAGCAACGCCTACGAATTCGAAATGAGCAAGTTCCGCCAGGACTTGGCCCTCCAGCGATTCGGCATCCGCACACCGAAAACCGTTCTGGCAATTGGAAAAGCAGCACTGCTAAAGGCTGCAGCAGATTTTGATGGTCCCTTCATCACCAAGCACAACCAGGGTGGAAAGGGCTTAGGCATCCAACTCTTCTCGAATATTCGTCAGCTCGAGAACTGGCTGGAAGATCCCAATTTCGATGCTGGACCGGGCAGCAAGGTGATCCTTCAGGAGTACATTCAAGCGCCTGAAGCATTCATCACCCGCGTCGAAATCATCGGAGATCGCTTCCTCTACGCGATGCGCTCCTCCACAGAAAACGGCTTTGAGCTCTGCCCATCTGATGCATGCCAGCTTCCCGCAAGTGGACCCGATGTCTGCCCGGCCGAGGCGCCCACCAGCAAGTTTTCCGCGTCTCCTTTGACCGTAGAAGACCCCTTGGTTCAGAAATACATCGCGCTCATGAAAGCGGAAGGCATTGAAATCGCGGGCATCGAGTTCATCGAAGATGCCGACGGGAAACGCTACACCTACGACATCAATGGCACCACCAACTACAGTGGTGTGTTCGGCAAAGAAATCAATGTGGACGGTATGCATGAATTTGCACGTTGGATCCGCCTCTCGGTCGTGCCGAAACTTGCCATTCGTGTGGCGTCTTAAGCCGGAGATTGGGTGAGTCTCTAAAGTTCGTTAGACTGTAGACGTGCTTACCGCCTCTTGGAACATCCTGATTTTGCTCGCACCATGGCTCCTTCTGGGCATGGTAATCGCGGGCCTATTGCACGGCTTTCTCCCTAAAAACTTCTCGAAGCGCCAGTTGCGGGGAGACAAAGGGGTTTTCAAGGCCGTGGCAGTGGGGGTTCCCCTCCCTCTCTGCTCTTGCGGTGTCATCCCTGCAGGACTTGGACTGAAAAAAGACGGTGCTAGTGACGGCGCCTCGATGGCGTTCCTCATTAGCACCCCTCAAACCGGGGTGGACTCCACACTGGTGGCCTACCAGTTCTTAGGCTTGCCCTTTGCGCTGTTCAAAATTGCCAGCGCCACATTGATTGGCGTGGTCGGTGGGCTCATCAGCAATCGCTGGGGTGGAGACTCCCCCCAACTCCATGAGAACGTTCACGGACACTCACATCATGGACGCGGCTGGAAAGACATGGTCGACCATGGCCTCGACCTTGTCCGTACAATCTGGGGTTGGCTTGTTTTTGGCGTTCTCGCATCCGCGGTCATCACCCTCTATGTACCGCCTGCCTTCTTTGAGAGCTTAGCCGCACAGGGCACAGTGGTTGCCTGCTTTGCGGCATTGGCAGTCTCTCTACCGCTGTATGTATGCGCCACCGCATCCGTTCCAATGGCTGCAGCCATGGTTGCTGAAGGCATGCCTCCGGGCGCAGCGCTCGTCTTTCTGATTGCTGGGCCAGCAAGTAATTTGGCCACAATGGGTGTGATCTATCGTGGCTTTGGCGCCCGTAATCTCGCCATCTACTTGTCCACCATTATCGTGGGTAGTATCGGCCTTGCCATCGCATTTGAGACCCTACTGAATCCTGCAACAGTGATCGAACAGCTCACTGCAAGCGGCATGATGGCCGGACATCACACGGAAGGATTGGCCCATTTCGAGCAAGCAGCGTGGTGGGAGACCACAAGCGCTGTAATCCTGCTGCTTCTCTTGGCCTGGTTTGCTTTAGATGATGGCTTCCGCTTTCTGCGACGAAAGAGCCTTCATCAGTCCGAAGCAGAACAACTCACCTTCCCCGTCGGCGGTATGACGTGTGGCGGCTGCAGCGGAAAAGTCGAGAAAGCACTGCGGTCTGTGGATGGAGTGGAGCAGGTCGTGGTCGATCTCAATCCCGGGCAAGTGACAGTCACCGGAAACGCCTCACTCTCCACACTGAAAGAAGCCGTTACATCCATTGGATTTACAGCCGAATAGGCGGAAAAAGTCTCACTTCAGAGTCCTCCCCTCCGCGCCGTAGTATTAATGGCGTATTCCCGATTCGAGTTTCTGTATGCCTGTCTCTTCTGTCCAAGCGCTTGCTCTCCAAGAAGTCTTGTTGATCACACCGACGGTCTTCCATGATGCCCGAGGCTACTTCTTTGAAAGCCACAATCAGAAGGCCTGGGCAGAGGCCGGAATTACGACCGAATTCGTGCAAGACAACACCAGCTTTTCGAGCAAGAACACCTTGCGCGGGCTGCACGTACAAACCCGAAAGCCGCAGGCTAAACTCGTCCGCGTACTCGACGGCATCATCTACGACGTCGCTGTGGATGTCCGAAAAGGCTCACCCACATTCGGACAATGGGTCGGCGCAACACTGACCGCAGACGGCTTTGAACAACTCTACATTCCCGCTGGTTTCGCCCACGGTTTCTGTGTGCTCTCTGAGGAGGCACGCATCGCCTATAAAGTTTCAGATTTCTACGACCCCGGTGGAGAACTCAGCATCGCCTGGAACGATCCCCAAATCGGAATTGATTGGCCCGTAGAAACACCTCTGCTCTCCGAAAAAGACGCAACTGCGCCACAGCTCTCAGACATCCACAACAGCCTCCCAGCCTGGCCGAGTGCATGAAAGCGCTCATTACAGGCGGCAACGGCATGCTCGCCACACGTATTCAGGCGGAGGTCCCATCAGGTTGGTCGCTTGTCTGCATGGGTCGCACTCACCTGGACATTTGCGACCGCAATGCCATCGACAGGGCGATTCACACAGTGCAACCGGATGTGCTCATCAATTGCGCAGCCTACACCCAAGTTGACCGCGCCGAAGATGAGGTGGAGGCGGCAATGCTCGCCAACGCCACCGGACCAGCGATACTTGCCGAGGCCTGCTCCGCCGCCGATTTACACTTGGTCCATCTCTCCACGGATTTCGTCTTTGATGGCCGTAAAGCTAGCGCGTATGTAGAAGAGGACCTCACCGATCCGCTGTCGGTTTATGGCCACACCAAACGCATCGGCGAAGAAGTGATTCGAGCCACCACCGAGAAGCATCTCATTGTCCGCACCGCTTGGCTGTACGACGATCACCCACCCGGATTTCCGCACTTGCTCATGCGACTCTCAAAAAACGGACAACTCCGCGTGGTCACCGATCAAATCGGCTCACCCACCTATGCGCCTCACTTGGTAAACGCCCTCTTCCAGGCCATCGATGCGAACGCGAGCGGCACTCTTCACCTCGCAGGATCAGGCGAAACAAGCCGATGGGCATGGGCCCAAAAACTCGTGGAACTCACAGGAATCAACATTCCCGTCCACGAAGCCCAAAGCGCCGACTTTCCTACAGCAGCCCAGCGTCCGGCGCGTAGCGTTCTCGCTTCCACACACCCCTGCGGGATTCAACTGCCCTCATGGGAGGAAGGTCTACGGTGCTTTGTGGAGCGCCAAACTTAAGCCTCGTCGCTGTCTGCAAGCTCAATCAGATAGGCGCCATAGCCACTCTTGCCCAAGTCGGCTGCAAGTGTTCGCAACTGCTCGGTAGCAATAAACCCCATTCGCCAAGCAACCTCTTCCACACAGGCCACTTTTAGGCCTTGGCGTTCCTCTACCGTGTGCACAAACTCCGAGGCCTGGAGCAGTGAATTGTGTGTACCGGTATCCAACCACGCATATCCTCGGCCGAAGCGTTCCACGCGGAGGGCCTGGCGCTCCAAATACACCCGATTTACATCGGTAATTTCCAGCTCACCTCGCGCGGAGGGTTGAATGCTCTTTGCCACTTCCACCACATCGGAACCGTAGAAGTAGAGCCCAGTGACCGCCCAGTTGGACTGAGGTTCCAACGGCTTTTCCACAATTTCAGTGGCCACCCCGGACGCATCGAAACTCACCACGCCATAGCGTTCGGGATCGCGGACCTGGTAGGCAAAAACCGTGGCTCCTTCTTGGCGCTTCGCAGCAGCCTGCAGGGTTTCCGATAAGCCATGCCCATAGAAAATATTGTCACCCAGCACCAATGCGCACGCATCGCCACCAATGAACTCTTCTCCAATAAGAAAGGCCTGGGCGATACCCTCGGGCTTCGGTTGGGCTGCATACTGGAGTGAAATACCCCACTGGCTTCCATCCCCAAGAAGCCTCTGAAACGCCGCTTGATCCTCGGGGGTTGTGATGATCAAAAACTCTTGAATGCCCGCGAGCATCAATGTGCTCAACGGGTAGTAGATCATGGGCTTGTCATAGACCGGCAGAAGCTGCTTGCTGACCACACGGGTCACCGGATGGAGACGCGTACCAGCACCGCCCGCAAGAATGATACCTTTCACTGCTTAGCCCCCCTTGTTCACAAGGCCCAAGCGCTGCTGACGGTATCGTTCCTGCAATTCATTCCACCAGTCTTCATTGCTGAGATACCACTCGATGGTTTGTCCTAGGCCCGATGAAAAGTCATGTTCGGCCTTCCACCCCAACTCCGCTTTGATACGAGACGCATCAATCGCATAACGGTGGTCGTGTCCGGGCCGATCCGCCACATGAGTGATCAGCTGGGCATGCGGCACATGTGGAGAATCAGGAAAGCGCTTATCCATTGCCTCGCAGATCCCATGCACAACCTCCAGATTGGTACGCTCGGAATCTCCTCCCACCAAATACACACGGCCGGGCTCACCCTCGGTCGCCGCCAAGAAGAGCGCTTTCGCGTGATCTTCAACATGCAGCCAATCCCGAACCTGCAATCCCGTGCCATACACAGGCAGTGACTCACCAGAAATCGCCTTGAGGATCATCAACGGAATCAACTTCTCAGGAAACTGATACGGCCCATAGTTGTTCGAGCAATTGGTGATGACTACTGGTAATCCGTAGGTCTTGTTCCACGCATGTACGAGGTGATCCGCACTCGCCTTACTCGCAGAATAGGGCGAACTGGGCTGAATCGGAGAATCCTCCGTAAATTTCCCAGTGTCACCAAGAGACCCATACACCTCATCTGTAGACACATGCAGAAACCGGAACGCTTTCTTACTCGCGCCTTCCAGTCCCCTCCAATGCTTCAATGCAGCCTGTAGCAACACATAGGTGCCATGCACATTGGTGCGCACGAACTCCCCTGGCCCCTCAATGCTGCGGTCTACATGCGATTCCGCTGCCAGGTGCATCACGTAGTCTGGCCGAAAACGCCGAAACACATCGGCCACATCAGACTCTACAGCCACGTCTCTGTGCACGAAGTGGTAGCGCTCATCGTCTTCATATTCCGCCAAACTTGCCTGACAGGCCGCGTAGGTGAGCTTGTCGAGGTTTACCACTCTCCACGAGGTTTCTTTCATCAAAAACCGGACCACGGCTGATCCGATGAAACCCGACCCACCCGTGACGACCACCGTTTTTGCGAACAAGGACTCAACGTTTTTCATTTCAAGAGCCTCGCTAGGAATTCAGATTGTCTCATCGAGGAGAAAAGACCGAAGGCCTTCTCACCAAGCTGCTGACGTTTTTCGGGGTTGTTCACCAAGGCAACGCATGAATCCACCAAGTCCTCATAAGCTGAAAAAGCGATCGCATCCTTGAAAACCGCTTCCTCTTCACGGTCGGCACCCACCTCCGACACCACACACTGCCCATTGGCCAAAAGGTATGAAATACGGACCATCTCCAATACCTTGGCTTCGTAGTAATGAATGTTGAGCACGACTTTTGAACGGGCCACCAACTGATCGCGGGCGTATCCAAAACAGTTGGAAGCAACAACCACATTCAACCCACGCTCACGAAGTCCTGCCAATACGACATCGCGTCTCTCGTTCAAACCTCCGTAAAAGAGTACATCAATATCCTCCTCCACATTCTGCTCGATGCGGGCATGTTCAGTTACGAATCCGATCCCACATATGCCTTCCACGGGTATACCCAACTGGAGCAACCGAACCGCATTGTAGGCACTGTAATCCCAGACCCGAAATCGCTTCAAAAGAGAGAGGTAATGATCCGTCAACCAATCGGAACCGGTATCGATCTGTTCCAGATTGAATAGGATCGAATCCTTGGGAAGTTGGTCAGCGACTGCGTTGGTGTCCGGCAAACGCGGGTCGATCAGGTTCACCCCCACCACAATAGGCGTACCCACAATATCCTCGACGCGGGTCACGAGGGGTGCATTGATTCCCAACTCACCAAGCCCACACATCAAACTTTCCGCGATTTCATCAAAGGCACGCCGATAGGGGTATCCAGATGGGCTTACTTGATACACGCAATACGGCGCTTCAAGCCGATCCCGCCCGATGCTCGCAGCTTCAGAATTCGGAATTTGAGACTCTATATACTGAGTTCGAAAAGCCCTCCTCTGCTCCGCCGCAAGACCGCGAACGCCGGTATAAACCCGCCTGAGATTTTCATCCTCAATCCGGCCGTGCGAACCAGCACTCACCGGGCGCAACCATTCCTGGGCAACGTGTATGCTACTGGATTCTGCCCCAATGTGCGCCGCGATCCTGGCCAACTCCAGCGTTTGTAGTTCCGGATCCATCAAATCCTCGAACACAACCACCAATGTATTCTGTAAGTCGAGATTGGACGCCAGCACAGCCTGATAGACACTCCACCAAAGCGAATGTACAAAATCAACCTCACTTAGACCCGCCGCATCAGCCGCCTCTTTGGCCTGCCCACTCTTAATAAAGCTTTCCAGACATCCATCCGGGTGCCGGATCACCACGACAGGCTTGACAGTAGAATAGCCCCAAGACTGAAAAAGTCGGCTCCACAAGGGCCAGGTGAGCGCTGTACGCGGGTCCTTAAAGCCCCAAACTGGCTGCATAAAATTGCTTCCGATTCGGCTGCCAAGTCCTGCGGCATCCGGTTCGGGTAACTGGAGGGTGCCCATCTGATGATGGATCCGCAAGGCGACTTCTGGACGCAAGAGCGCATCGCTATCCACCCCCAATCCCTGCAATAGCTGCATATTGACCAACTGAAACAATTGGTGTTCCCAGAAACCGTGTTCGTTTTCCGGGCTTTTCAGCCGCAGCGGCCAGCCCAATTCCATCCCCATCAAGTTCAACAACCGCGCTACCAACGACCCACCCGAACGGTGCATGCAAAGCAGTGGCACAACCACCTGTTGTTCAGGTGATATGGCGATCTGGCCATGATTAACAGCGGGGCTTTGCTTCATCGACGAGGCCCTTTCTGCTGTTCCAACAGAAGTTTCCGATCATTGTCCGAAAGTGGAATTTTACGGAATACGACGCACATGGAATCGACTGCTCTCGGAACACGCACAATCTGCTCCAAAGGATGCCCCTGCTTTCTCAGTGCCACGCCTATGTCATTCAAATTGTAGTTCATCTTTGCAACCTCAAAGCGCGCCTCATCCCACCCTAAATACCAAAACCAATCGGTATAGTAGAGCCAGCTTCGCTCATTGAAAGCCCGCACATGCGTCGGGTCCTGCCACGCGCCATACGACAAGTCGTACGGTACGATGACTTCAAATAGGCCACCATAGGCCAGGAGATTCAAACAATTGGTCACACACGTTGTGAGTTCTCGGACATGCTCTAAAACATCGTGTGCAGCGATCAGTTCAAACTGCCCCGGCCGAATGACAATCTCACCAAACCGCTCAGTTTCAATGACTGTTTGCTCTCCGGGAAAGACGTGATTGAAGTCGGCGATGACGTCGGGGCCCCACACATCGTTGATGTCGATATTGAGAAAATCCGGATGCCAGCTCTTACCACTGCCGAGATTGATGCGCTTGGGAACCGGCGCGACAGTGCGGTTGGCAAAAATCTCGCTGGGTACCGATGGAACGACTTCCTGGTTCATTTGACCTAAACGGGTAGCCCATTCCTCGCGAATCGATTGGGCAGACTGGGTTTTCTTGTTCATTTGATTCCTCAACTACTCAGGCGCTTCATCGGATCTCTGCTCCGAAATTCAAGCACTTGTTCAATCAACCAGCCATCGCCACCAGGTCTTGCTGGAGCATGACCAAATAGTTCCGCCGATGCGGTGCGTACAGACCTGACTCAATGTGCTGCACAGCCAAGACGACGAAACGCTTGGTGTCCTCAATCTGGCCCATGTTCCGGCAAGCAAAAGCACAAAGAATCCAGGCATCTGAACTGGCCTCCTGGAGTATGGGCTCAAGGATGGAAAGGGCTTCCGCATACTCATTCTGGCCCAGAAGCGCTTCTGCTAAGCCCAGTTGCGCTTCGGTATGTTCAGGCCTTTCACCAAGTGCCGCACGGAAGCTCTCTTCAGCGACTGCCCACTCATCTTGCAACAACAACACCGTGCCCAGTCGTGTATAGGCAGCCCAACCGGTTGCGCCCGGCATACAGTCTTCCGTCCAGGTTTGGCTACCCATTTTGATCGCATGGGCGAAGGCTGTTGTCGCTTGACGAAGCAGCGTCATTCGCTGGTCATTCGCAGACAGTGCCTGTGTTTCCATGGCAATGCCTTTGAGCAGTTGTAGATTCGGATGAACGATGCCCAACTGAGCTGCTTTGAGAAGCACCTTTAGGGCAACCTGCGAATCGCCTCGCTGTAATGCCAAGAAGCAAAACACCGTCACCAACGGAGAGAGCGAGTAGTTGTGTCCACCGCCGGACTGCGCAATGCGCTCCACGGCTTGCCAACCAGAACCCGCGGCACGCCACGCGTCCTCGGTTCGATGCGCCCGCACATAGACCCTCGCAAGATGGCTCCACATCACCGGATTGTCCGGCTCTTCCTGACATCGGCGTTCCAACAATGCAAGGTCGCGTTGTGTCTTATCTTTGGCTTGCAACACGTCCTCGGCATTACCAAGGTGAAGAATCGAAGCATCCACCTGCTGCACGCGCTTTGTGCCCTTCGCAAGCCACCCCGTCACACTTTCATGAATACGGCCCTCCCAGCGGAGTTCCGGGTCGCGTCGCATCAAGCGCGGCAACAAGGTCGGCGCACCCTTGCCGGCTACACCCGATAGAATCTCTTCTGCGCTCGCATCCGAACGGGTCGCATTGTAGAGCGGCAGTAAACCAAGCTCGAAGCCACCTCGCTCAACGGCATTGCGGAGCGCTTCTCTTGCTCCTGGTGCAAGACGCTCGTCGCAATCCAGCACCAAAACCCACTCCCCACTCGCCTCCACAACAGCGCGATTGCGGGCATCCGCGAAGTCATCTTGCCACCGGTGATGGATCACACGTGCGCCTGCAGCTTGTGCGATCCGAACCGTCTCATCGGTGGAACCCGTATCCACAAATACGATTTCATCGACAGCACCAACCACCGAAGCAAACATCCCCGGAAGCATCGCCGCCTCATTCTTGGCAATCACGCAGAGCGAAATCCTGCCCATACTGGACTCCTAGTGGATTCACCCCAATCGGCCAGAGAGCGCGCACCTTTATCGAACCTGGAAAACTATCCTTCCAGATCCCGCCAATACACCACATACTGGGAGTCGTCTTCCGCACCATCCCCATCGAAATCCTTGCTGGTCACACCCAAATCGAAACCAGTTTCCGTGGGATTCCATCGATACGACAAGTAATACGGCTCGGGAAGCTCTCCAGTCTCACTCTCCACGCTCGTCGGATGCACATAGACACTGTCATCTGAAGCATTGACGATCCACTGCGACTCCTCCACATAGTCCGCCTTCTCAATTCCCCCGGTACATTCCGAACTGTTGATGTAGCTAATCCGCCAACTCACCTTCAGATTCGCCTGTACCGTCAAATGCCATTGGTCAATGCAGAACTGCTCCGCCGACAACAAAGCCTGATAATCCTGACCCTCCGGAATCGGATTGCCATTTTCATCAAAGCCACCGTTCCGAATCAAAAAGCGGAGCTCATTGCCCTTCCAGATCCCCTCAAAGGAAGGCACAGGAATCTCGCCGGTGTCCTGGCTATCGACCTGACTATCGGCTGTATCTAAGGCATCTGTGTACACATTCTTCGGACTGCAGGCCGCTAAGGACGCACATACCAATAAACTCAAACTTCGCATTCACTTCTCTCCAGGCGTCGATTGTACTCCGGCCAAAGCTCATCTTTGCCCTCTTTTTTGAGCCAAGCTTCTACAAAATCGGGCGGAGTGTCATACCAATTAATACCTCCGCAACTCCCGCAAGGACCTGCTTCATCGAAACGTCCTTGAATGTGGGAAAGTCGGTAGGCCTGCGCAATAGGGCCTTCCCACAGCGTCTTAAAACGATGTGTATTGAGATCGCCCAAATCCAGTTTTCCGGAAAGGTCCACACAGCACATCATTAGATGGCCATCATGTCGGATCACCGGCGTGAGCCACATCCCCGGACAGGGCTGGCGGAAGCTACCCGCGGGCTTCGCCGTGGATTCCCATGCTCGATTCTCCCAAAGAAGGACCTTCGCTGGCCCCTCTGGCAAAGCCCGAATGCGCTGCTTTTCGATGGTCTCTTCATACAACGTATCCGCCTCAATCTGCCCTTCACCCCCCGCATCCAATGCGAGTCGCTTGATCATGATCTCATCGTAGCCGCGCTTTCCGCCATGGCAGGCCAGAAAGTTCTGCCAATACTCCACAAAGGCTTTGGTTTCGTGGGCATTTCCTGGCTGAAGCACAAACTGAAACTGCGCATTGAGCCGCACATCATCAAAAGGCAATTGCGCACGCCGCATGATGAAGTGGCGCACATGCCTCCGGACACGCTCCAATGCATCTTGGCCTTTGACATCCAAATAGACATCTCGACTTACAGCGTCCATGGTGAAGACCACCAACAGGGGCAACTCAGGTCTTCGTGCATACACCTCTACGAGGCGGTCCATCCGCTCCGGCGTGAGTACGATCGCGTTCGTATCAATGCGCAAATATCCAACCTGGTCCGCAAGACGATCCTGCGCAATCGCAATCATCTCCTCCAAGTGCGGATGCAAAGACGGATCACCTAACCACTGAAAGATCACGTGGTCAAAGCGGACCTTGTCCTTCACAATCCCATCGACAATGCGCCGATAGGTCTCCATTTTCATGATGCCTTTTGGAACACCGTGAATTTCTTTTTGCCCCGTAAAATGCGGAATACACATTCTGCACGACAAGTTGCAGTGGTCGGTTGGCTCAATCTGGAGCACGCCGCAATGGTCTAAGTTTGCCTGCACGAATGTAAGCTTAGCGTAGAGAAGTTGACCAGTCTGCATTGGAGTGCGAGATTGCCTTCATGGAGGAAACCATGCATCGCATTTTTTCGGCAGGATTTTTGGCCGTATTTATGGCTTTTTCAAGTGCTTGTTCCAATCCCTGTCAGTCGATCTGCAGCGATATGGCGGATTATGCCAAGGACTGTGGGTTTACAGTCACAGATGGAGAATTGGATGCGTGCATGGATGATTTCAAGTCGAGCCAACTACCCGACGGGCAAAAAGACGTTTGCCGGGAATATGGCAACACATTGCGTGAAGAATGGAATTGCCAGGACGTTGGGGCGTATTTCGGAGAATGAAACAACTCTTTCATCCAGTTGGCCACCGGCGTATTCTCTGCATAAGAACATGCATACCCTTGCACGCCATCTGACGGGAGCTCGACAGCGTGTCCATCGAATTTAGTCCAGAAGCATTTGGGAAGTACTACTTGGTCGACAAGATCGCGACCGGTGGTATGGCTGAAATCTTCAAAGCCAAGAGCTTCTCCCACGCTGGATTCGAAAAACTCCTCGTCATCAAAAGGATCTTACAGCACCACTCGGAGAACGAGGACTTCGTCAAGATGTTCATCGACGAAGCCAAGATCTCCGTCCAGCTGCAACATCCAAACATCGTGCACATTTACGATTTCGGAAAGCTCCACTCCAACTGCTACATCGCGATGGAGTGTGTGGACGGTAAAGACGTCAAGCAAATCCTGAGAAAGCTGGCCGAACGGCGCAAGTATCTACCCGAAGAATACGCGGTCCTCATCGCACACGATGCACTTGCCGGTCTCGAATACGCCCACAACAAAACCACCTTGCATGGTGAGCCACTCAACATTGTGCATCGCGACATGTCTCCCTCCAATGTCTTGGTGGGCTACGAGGGCGACGTCAAAGTCGCAGATTTCGGCATCGCAAAAGCCGAACATCGTACCTACGACACCAAAGATGGGGTGCTCAAGGGCAAGTTTGAGTACATGAGTCCCGAGCAAGCCCGTGGAAAGTCCATTCACTCCTCTACGGATGTATTTTCGACAGGCATCATCCTCTGGGAAATGCTGACCGGTCGGAGAATGTTCAAGACTGACTCGGACATTGCCACTCTCGAAAAGATTAAGGCGGGTGGCTATCCGCCCCCCTCCGTACTCAATCCCCACATCAGCGCACGCTTAGACAACATCGTCATGAAAGCCCTGGCCAACGATCCAGCGGATCGCTATCCCAACGCTTTGGCTTTCCAGAACACTCTCGCAAACTATCTGGCCCCCAACACACCTGGCGCTGTAAAGAGAAGCATGTCCGAGTTTCTCTTCGAACTCTTTACTGAGGAGCGAAGCAGAGAACGCCACGCTTTGGACGCTGGCAGCCAAATCGCCAAGGAACTGTTCAAACGGCCCGAAGATTTAACGCTAGAGCCTGAATGGCAAGAAGAGATCAACACAGCAGGGCCCACGCTGCATCAGGCAGCTCATCCCCCGAAGCGGGCGTCGTTGGTGATGCCGCTCTTGGTGCTGCTCATCGTCCTTGCCAGCATCGCGATTTATCTTCAAACAACGGCTACGGATAGCCCAACACCACGTACAGACGAAGCACTCAGCAATAGGGCCCCCATTGCAAACAGCGCCCCGGAGGCACCCGATCTCGCCGATGTGCAGATCGAGGTCACCCCAGCCAGCGCTAAGATTTTTGTGAATGGAGAGCTCGTTGGAGAAGGCCCCACCCAACGCCTCAGCCAACAGGAGTTGGGTGAAGCCCTGATTCGAATCGAGGCACAGGGATACGAGACCAAAGAGGTACAGAAAAACCTCCAAGCCGGCTCAAACAACTACTCCTTCGACCTCACCCGCACTCCCGCACCGACGCCAGTACCCGAAGTGATTGTCATCGAGGCGCCGAAAGAAAAAGCGCCTACTGCCGCCCCACCCAAGAAAGCCGTCGTCCAATATGGACAGATCAGCATCAATGTACGCGGTGGATGGGGCCACATCACAATCAATGGAAAGAAGGTCACCGACACGCCGTACAAAGCGAAAATCCGTGCGGGAAGCCACAAAATCCGAGTCTACAATCCGGCAGCCGACTTTGATGTCACTCAGACCATTGTTGTAAAAGCCGACGAGTTGAAGACGATTTCCATCGACCCGAACGCCAACTAAGGGATCGGTCCCACGGTAATCGAGCCCCCGCCCCCGCCACTCGACGTCACAGCCACTGCGACTGTTGCTCCACCCACGACGACAGCACTCCCTCCGATAAGCCACCACTTGTAGCGCTGGAGCCACGTACGATCGGCAGCAGGGCCCTTTTCTTCTGGCCGGGGTTCGCGCGGCTCGGGAAGCTTCCGCAGATCCCGCAGCAGCAAGCCCGTCAATACGGGATTGCTATTGATCTTCAAGTCCGGTGCTTGGTGTTCCAACTTCCCGGTATTGATGTCTCCCTGTGCCGTCACAAAACTGAGTAATTCTGCGAGTTCCCGCTCTACATTCAAGGTCATCATGGAGCGCTGAGTCGGAAGCTCCAGCGATACAGCATTAGAAAACCGGTCGCTCCGTGGTGAGTACAGCTGCGCGGTGAGAATATTCTCGCGAACCTTTCTTTGATTCAACACAAGCACAAGGTCTGTCGCAGTGTGTTGGCCCAATGACTGATACAAATTGGCTGCTTGCCGACGACGAGCATCCTCTTTACTCGCCACCCGCCCCATACCGTGCTGGTCCATGGGTAGAAAGAGTGGGAGTACTTGGCCCGCCGCGAGTTGCGGCGCTTTGTAGCCGCGACGGATACCCGGCCCCACTGCACGCACATAGTGTCTTCCCTGGGTGAGCCCCTCCACCGACAATGGCGCCATGCCTCGCCTGCGACCGTCGACCCAAATCTCCGCCTCCATGCCGGCTGGAACTTGGATGTGCAACGTCGCAGGCTCTCTGGAACGAATGCGATCGCGAATCTCCGCAAATCTCTGTTGGACACGAGGAGGGTAGCGTAACGGGTCCAATTCCAAAGTCGGATCCAGTACTACCGCCTGGGCAAAAGCCTTCTTCGCCTCTTCCATTTCTCCCAGACCGGTATGCGAAAGCCCTTTAAAAAGGTATGCATCTCGAAGATGGCGTGTTTCCCCTGTGACGCCAACCGAATGGACGAGAATCTTAATGGCTTCATTGAGCTCATCGATTGCAGGACTGGGCTGGGCCCGGTCATACAAAAGCTTTCCCTCTTCCAGTTTTTTTCGTCCATCCGAGATAGCCATGTCCGAAAGCACAAGTTCCTGCCGCCCCAACAAACGCGATTTCAGTTGGTTTGGACCGACAGCTTCAAAGCCCTCCTCAGCCTGGACAGCTTTAACAAAAACCTCTGTAATACTGGCCACTTCTCCAGGGGTGAGCCCTTCGAAATGGGCACCCACAACGGCAACTTCCGCCGCATTGATCTGCGGACAGAGAAGCATTCCAAGCAACATCAAGATAGTTCGCACGCGGTACATCCGTCTCCGTTGGGGACCATAGCACCAGGAAGGTTCATTTGCCTCGATACCTCATCAGGAAGCTCACACTCTTGCTTCTTTGTTTTTCCGGAAAAAGCTTGGCTCAAAGTGCCAAAGAAGCTGAAGCTCTCTTGTACGCAGGCGATGTTGACAGCGCATTGGGTGCCGCACGTGCATCGATTAAGGCCAATCCATCCGACACAGAGTCCCACTTGTTGCTCATCGATATTCTGATGAGTCAAGGACTCGGCGCCACAGCCCAAGCCGTCTACAAAGACTTCGCAAAGGCAAATCCGAAGAGTGACCGCGCCTGGATTTTACTGGGGCGCGCAGCCACCTCATCGGCCACAGCGACCGAGGCCTATCAGCAGGCGCTTGAACTCAATCCCCACAACGCCCGTGCCTGGTGCGGTATGGGAGACATCTATCGAGCAGCTGGCCCTGGAGGCGTGGACAACGCTATCGTCGCCTACGAAAAAGCAATCGAACTCGATGCACAGTTAGCGGAGGCCTATACTGGGCTTGGTTCACTGTACCTGAAAGCGGACCGCGCCCAAGACGCAGCTCGTGTGGTCCAGCAGGCAACGCTTCAAGTGCCGGAAGATTCCGAAGCCTTCTTAGCAGCGGCTGCCCTCATGCCCAATCAAGCGCTCACTTTCCTCGAGAAAGGCTCAAAAAGTGCAAGCAAGGATCCCAGGCTCCACGCTGCATTAGGCCATGCACGTTTGAAGCGTGGCGAAATCCACAAGGCCAAGAAAGCACTTGCAAAGGCCCTAAAAATCCACGCCCATCACCCCCAAGCCGCCTTCGACATGGAGATCATTTCCGAAATTGAGCAAGGGGTGTTGGATCTCAAAGCCTGGGACAAACTGCTTAAAGCCAAAGCGTCGTTGTCAAAATCCCCAAAGGCAGCTGTCGAACTCCACCAAAGCATCCACAAAAAGCATCCCAAAAGTGCCTTGGCTCTACTGACCCTGGGTCACGCATTGGTCAGCGAAAACCGACTTGGTGAGGCACAAGCAGCATTGGAGAAGGGGCTCGCCATTCGACCCGAAAACAGCGATCTTAATGCCACTCTTGGCCTGCTATTTCAAGCACAACAAAAACACGTAGAAGCCCTTCCACTGATTGAATTGGCCGCACTTGCACGCCCACTGGATCCCTCCCTGCAAGTCGCCTACGGCATCTCCGCGGCCAACGTCCGCGGCCCCCGGATGGGCGCCCAGATATTGGCAACAGCTGCAGAACGATTCCCTTCCGACCCTCGCCCTGCGATGGCCTTGGCCACACTCCTTACGAAAAATGGCGATGCCCCCAGCGCATACACGGTCCTGAATCGAGCAGTGGCGCAATATCCTGCGCCAGATCTTCTGCTGGCATTGGCTGGAGCAGCAAAAGAAATCGGCAAGACCAAAGAAGCAATCGATGCGCTTGAGCGACTCAGCGAACTCACAGGAGACCCTTCCTGGCAACGTGCCGCTCAAAGCCTGAAGGAAGGATTGAAGTAGACGGCGAGTCGCGTTAGCAGAAAGGCCTCGGAGGATTCATGGCAGGCCACTCCAAATGGGCCAATATCAAACGACGGAAAGGGGCGCAGGACGCACTCCGTGGCAAGCTTTTCACGAAGCTCATCAAAGAAATTATGGTTGCGGCCAAAATGGGTGGTGGTGATCCGGATAGCAATCCGCGACTGCGACTGGCGATCGACAAAGCCAAGTCCAACTCCATGCCTCGCGACAACATCAAACGAGCCGTCGACAAAGCAACAGGCAATGTCGATACCGCCAGCTATGAAGAACTGCTGATGGAAGGCTACGGACCTGGCGGTGTAGCCGTCATGCTGGAGATCCTTACAGACAACCGCAACCGGACGGCGTCCGAGGTGCGCTTCGCCTTTACCAAAGGCAACGGAAACCTTGGGACGACGGGATGCGTAGCCTACATGTTCAATCGCAAAGGACTACTCCTCGTCCCCACCGAGTCTACCGAGGAAGACGACATCATGATGGCGGCATTGGAAGCCGGTGCTGAGGACATCAGTGAAGACGAGGATTCCTGGGAAATCCAGTGCAGTATTGATTCCTTTCTTGAAGTCAAAGACGGTCTTGAGCAAGCAGGTATCGAACCCAGTAGTGCCGAACTCCGCTATGTTCCGGACGTGACAGTCGACTTGGCGGGCCAAGAAGCCGAGCAATTCATGCGTCTACTCGACCTGCTTGAAGACTGTGATGACGTACAAGAAATCCACCACAACGCTGATATCTCAACCGAAGAGCTGGCCCGAATTGTCGGATAAAAACCCCATCGCTCCCGATCACAGCTTTCGCCCAGTCCCACGCACAGGCGTCATCTATGTCATGGCAGAAGCCACGAAACGCGGCTTTTCTTATGACAATCCCGAATGGATCAACCTCGGGCAAGGCGCCCCCGAAACCGGCCACATTCCAGGCTGTCTCCCGCGTGTGTCCGAGATTCAACTGGATGAAAGAATCCATGAGTACTCACCCGTGGCAGGGCTACTCAAGCTACGCGAGGCGGTCGCTGAGCTCTACAATCACCGATACCGCAAAGGCTTGGCCAGTCAATACACCGCGGAAAACGTGGCCATCTCACCAGGTGGAAGGGCTGGCTTAACGCGAATTGCCGCCGGTCTTGGCAACATTCACCTCGGGCATATTCTCCCCGACTACACGGCGTATGAGGAATTGCTCGATATCTTTCGGGCGTTTGTTCCCATCCCCATCTTGGTGGACGAAAAAGAAGGTTTCCGACTCAGCCCTGAACGCCTCCGAGCAGCAATTGTAGGTGGTGGCTTAGGCGGTGTTTGGCTCTCTAACCCTTGCAATCCAACAGGCCGATTCGTGGTGGGAG
>Ga0163179_10000866_pt1 | contig 21681 bp, 28 predicted proteins | sample AtlANTMetagenome_FD_109643 | JGI IMG/M metagenome (GOLD analysis project Ga0163179, IMG submission 109643) | Marine eukaryotic phytoplankton communities from the Atlantic Ocean - Atlantic ANT 2 Metagenome | ecosystem: Environmental > Aquatic > Marine > Oceanic | place: North Atlantic Ocean...
ACTGAGGAAGCTGCTTATGAAGGACTTGTAGAGTCTGCCATGAGTGGTGCTACTGTGATGGAGCTTACGAGACTTTATTTATTTAAAGGTTTTACTGAAGGCAAGTGGAATCCTGACTTAATGTTAATGCTTATTGAACCGATAGCATATATGATTATGGGTCTTTTAGAAAGGGCTGGAGTAAATGATTATGTTGTTATGGATGATGAAGATGATGAAGATATTTTTGGGGTAAAGATGCCTCAAGAAATGACAGAGGGCATGACTACAAAAGAAGAAGTTCCTGAAGAAGTAGAAGAAGTTATGCAGCAGAATGAGTCTTTGTTACAGCAAAGAACTCCTAGTTTGATGGAGAGAAGATAGATGGCAAGTGAACTAGATAATGTATTCACTACTCTAAGAAATGATCAGAGAAGAAGGGCAGATGAAAATGCTAGGCGTAGACGAAGGCGGCAGTATATTGTTGCTGCTGTTGATACAGGTATTAATCTTTATAAAGCCAATATGGAAAAAAAAGCAGATGATTTTTTAAATACTGCTCAAGCTGTTCAAGGCCGTAATGTTTATAATCAGGCACAGCAATTAAGTAAAACTTATGCAAATCATGCAGCTAAAGCTCAAAGTTATTTAGGCGGTGAAGACGCTTACGTTATGGATACTTTCGTAACTCCTTATGCTCAAAAAATAGCAGAAAAAGATCCTTACTTTAATACTAAATCAGATTTTGATAAAGCAGAAATTATAAAAAGTTTTGGTGAAAAATTTGGTGATCAGTTTAAAAATAACTACAAAGATATTCAAGCTTCTTTAAAAACACTAGATCTTTCTAAGGATTATGAAACATTTTTAGAAAAAGAAAATGTTTTTTCAAAGAACATGGGTTCTGATGTTATGAGGAAACTGTTTGGAGGTAAAAGCAGAACTGATGTTATTCTTGAATCAGAAGAAGGTGTTATAAAACAAATTTCTCCTGAAATTTATGAATTAACTACTAAAGATCTTTTCAATCAGGGTGGGACTTTTTCAGACGCAAAAGATTTTATAGCTAATAAAATAGCAAATGCAGATACTAAGTTATCCTTTAAAGGTATTGTAAAATTAGATAAAACCGTTATTGATGGAAAAGCTGTAGAACAAGTGGAAGCAAGGCAATTTTTAAATGAAGTAACTAACGAAGTAGTGTATTTTCCTTTAACAGGTGCTACAGATATGGAAAGACAAATAGTTCCTAGTACCTCATATAAATTAAAAAGAACTATTCAAATCAACGATGGTTATGGAACTAAAGAAGTAGTAGTTTATGATGATATAAATAAAACTGGTGAAAAAGAAGAGGTAGTAGGATCTACAGATAGTACAGATAAATTTATTTTTTCTAACGCAGCAGAAAATGTATCAAATGTTTCTAGAACTGGAAATACATATCCTAAAGTTCCTATTGCTTCTGACCCAGAAAAATATACTGCTAGAGTAAGAGATGTAGACAATTATATTGCTTCAAATTTAGATAGACCAATGTATAAAGTTTCTGGTTTATTTGGTGATAAAGAAGTTTCTTTAGGTGATATTTTAAAAGAAATACATAAAGATGCTGAAAGCAAGTCAGATGATATGCTTACGCTAGAAACATTTAAAAGTAATTTTTCTGATCTTGTAATGAGAGAGTCAATAAAAATAGAAGGTATAGTTTCAGAAGATGCTAAATTAGGAATGGCTACTCAAATTGTTTTAAATAGACAGGAAAGAAAAATAAAAGGAGATTTTAATAATCTCTATACTGGTAGTAATAACTATAGTAGTTACGTTAATCCATTAGAAGCATTAGACGCTTATGCTGATTTAGTTGAACAAGGTCAAATAAATGTAGACGGACAAAGTTTAAGTTCTATTCTTTTGATGATGAATGATTTAGAAGCAGTTAGATATACAAAAGGACTAAGACAAGTTAGTGGTGAAAAAAATGCTGTTTTAAATGGAATGTTTAATAAACAAAGTGTAAAAAATCTTTTTGATAGAGATTTATTAAATGCAAGATTAGTTGCAAGTTCTGAAGATTTAGAATTTAAAGAAAAAATAATTAATACTATGGAAGATACATATGTCCAATTATCAGGTATTGAAAAACCTTCTAAAATACAGACAGAAGTTAATGATGTTTTAGACCCAGATAAAACAACTCCTCCTCCTTCTAAAGTTACCAGTATAGACGATATACTAAGTACAATAGATGACACTAGTAAAAGTAACGCTAATGTTATAGCAGAAGTAGGAAGTTTTATAATTGATAATAACACAGCAGCTAAAGCTTTTAGAAATAAAGATATAATATTTAAAGCATTAGAACGAAGAGAAATTAATCCTTTTGTTGCGATATATCAAAATCTTTTCTTATCTCCAGACGAAAGAAGTTTACTAGATGACAAGTTTTATAATAAACCTAAACTAGAAAATAGACTTGAAAATAGCGATCTTTCTGAAAGTGAAAAAAAAGAAATTTTAGATGGGGTTGAAGAAGCTTCTAAGGGTCGTGATGTACCTCCATCACTAGATCTTAATGCTACTGTTGAAGAGACAGTAGAATACGTTGGTAATCTTTTAGGAGATAATGATAGAGAAATAGAGTTTATGAAAAGAGTTGTTAATCAAGAGTCTAACTTTGGAAAAGCTAAAGGTACAAACACAATGGCTGGCCCTAAAGGAAAACGAGGAAGTTTTGGCGTAGCTCAAATTGACGAGGTTGCTTTTGATCAAGTACAGAAAAAAATTAAAGATAGAAAAAATAGACTTAGTAAGTTTGTAGAGCCTTTTAAAGAAGCAACAGGAATAGATTTAACTGAAGTAACTTACGAACAGTTAGACAATCCTATATTGTCTATTGCTTTTGGAAGAATGTACTTACGTCAGCGAACTGCTGAAATGATACCTCTAACTTTAGAAGACCAAGGTGTGTACTGGAAAAAGTATTATAACACTTCAGCAGGTGCTGGTAAACCAGAAGACTTTATAAGAACTAATCAAGGCAGAGAATAATTAATGTCTAGTTTTTCAGATGATGACTTAAATAGATTAAGTAATCTTGGAGGCCGTTTTGTGCCTTCTAAACCTTATGTCGAAACCATAGGGGACTTAGAAAATGATTCTCAATATCAACAAGACGCTGAGAAGTATCTAACATATTTAGCTGCTAACACTAATGGCTGGCGTAAATTTATGGATGCCGGATCTTGGGGAGGCAATGATAATATTTTTGAAGTTTTAAGAGATGAAGATTGGAGATTAGGTACTATCTCAACTAGAGGTAAAATTTTTGAAAAGGCTCCTGAAGAAATAAAAGCTGCTTACAGAAGATTAAGAACTCGATTTGATAATGCTGAAATAGGAAATTCAAAAGAGTTTTTTGATTCTTTAGCAGATATAGGTACAGATTTAATTGCTGACCCTATAAACTTAGCTACTTTAATAGTTGGAGGCGGTTCAGTTCAGTTAGGTAAAAGCGCAGTTGCTAAGAAAGTAATACCTCAAACTTTATTAAAACTGGCTGCTGAAGATAGCACTAAAGCTGCTACTATTCGAGGTGCATTAGCAGGTTCTACATTTACAGGCACAGATAACTATTATAGACAAAATGCAGAACTAGCTTCTGGATTACGTAATGATTTTAATGTAGCTGAAAATGCAGCGTTTACTGCTGGAGGAGCTTTGTTAGGCGGTGCTTTTGGCAGATACTTTGGTGTTACTACTCCTAGTAAAACTAGACAAGCATCTTTAAATAATTCTGTAGATGAAAGCTCACTAAAATCTAAAAAAGATGCCGATGTTGATATAGATATAGCGACTGCATCTTCTTCTTTTGCTGATAATGTTTCAGTGACTATTGATGGAGAGTTTGAAGAAATAGTTGAAGATCAAATAGAACTAATTACTCAACAGTTTAAAACAGGCAACACAACTAAAGGTGAACTTTATGACGCTGTAAGACAAGCAATAAAAGAGAATCAAGGAGCTACAGGAGAAAAAATTAGAGAAAATATTAAACTAAGAGTTAGCAGGGTATTAAACGGAACTACTGCTAGAACTTTTGGTAAGCCAGCAGGAATATTAGATCGTTATATTAAGTATTCTAAAACGGCTTCAATGCTCCAGAAAAAGTTTAGATATGACTTAGGAAGATCGCTAAGAGGTGAAAGAAAACTAGAGGCTAGAGATTTTTTTGAGACATTTGGCGATATACGAGGATCTAGACTTATTAAAATTAAAGAAGCTCTAGAGCCTTTTAACTTGAATTTAAAAGGTCAAGCATTAGACGATGTTAAAGAAAACATAGTTAATGTATTAAGAGGTAATGCTAATCGTACTGGACAGTCAGAAGAAGTTTTAAAAGCTGCTGATAGCATTAGGGAAGTTTTAGAAGATATAGCTGTTGATCTAAAAGGTTTTGGAATTATAGATGATGCAGTTACTGGATACTTTCCTAGAATGTGGAATAGACAAGCTGTAGAAAGTAATAGAACTGCCCTTGAAGATCTTTTAGTTAGAAGCGGATCAACCTTTAAAAAAGGAACAAGCGATGTTAAGTTTACTAAAGAAAACGTAGGTGAGTTTGTTGATGGTATGCTTGATATTAAAAATAGAATAGATAACGGAACTAACAGTAGTTTCTTTTCTTCTAGATCAATAAACATTCAAAATGATGCTTTATTTGATGATTTTTTAGATAATAATTTAGATAGTATGTTAAATGCTTATACGGCACAGACTTCTAAAAGCATAGCTAAAACTAAAGTTTTTGGAGTTAGAGATGCTAGAGGATTTGAAAAACTTTGGATAGATCAAATCGGAAAAGAAATGAAGGAGGCTGGTCAAAAAGAATTTACTGCCTCAGAAAAACAAGCGATATTAGATGTTTATCGAACTGCCACAGGAGAAGGAATATCAAAATTTTCTGATAATGTTCAAGCAGGTCTTGATTGGTATGTGCTAGGGACAAGACTAGCTTTATTACCTTTAGCTACTGTTTCAAGTTTAACAGAGATTGCTATTAATATATCTAAAGCAGGGTTAAAAAATTCTACTGTTGGTTTTGCTAAAGCCTTTAAAACAGCATTAACTTCTGTTACTGATGATACTGTTGATGATTTAGTGACTAAAGGATTAACTAGATCTGAAGCATTTAAAGAAATGAATAGTGTTTATATTGCTATGGATCAGGCTCTTGCTGATGGCGCAGAGCGATTATCTGGCGATGCTTTATCTACACAGTATCAGAGAAAAATTAATAATGTTTTTTTTAGACTTAATTTTCTAGATCAGTGGACTAAGTTTGTTCAGCTTACTTCTTTTACTACAGCTAAAGAATTAATAAATGATAATCTTGGAAAGATTGCAGCAACTATAGATGCTCCTACAGTCAGGACTCAGCTACAGATTGATGAGCTTACGGAGCTTGGTATTGATGTAAATAAAGCATTAGATTGGTATAACGCAGGAGCTAAAAGATCTGATGAGTTTTATCAAAATGATATAATAAAAGCTGCTGGTAGGTATACTAATGAAGTTATTTTAAATCCTAGCCCTGAAGCTGGTATAAAACCAAATATTATGAGTAATCCTAAAACTGCAATATTAACGCAGTTGATGGGCTACCCGGCTGCTTTTACTAATGTAATTCTTAAAAAATTTATAACTGATAGTATTAAAGATCCTGTTGGGAATATTCCTAAAGTTGGAACTGCGGCTATTATGATGACAGGTATGGCGGCAGCAACTAACTACGTTAGAACTCACGGAGAAAGTGTTAAAAATAAAGATGATAGTGAAATTATATTAGAAGCTATTACTCGTTGGGGAGGCAATGGTCTTCTTTTAGATCAATACCAAAGGGCTAGAAAAGCCCAAGAGGTTTATCAAAGTAATGTTGCGTTTGCAACTGGGCTTGGTGGCCCTATTCTAGGTGATATGTATAGAGCTATTAGGCTTGATGCTGTTCCTGCCCAATTAATAGGTAAAAAATTCGTTCCTTATGCAGCAATCGGGCCTATCTTAGGAGATGATGTAAAAGATGATTATGATGACGCATTAAAAAATATAGACAAAAAATTAAGGGAGCTTATACCAGAAAGAGAAAAGCGGTTACAGTATACATCAGGAGGAATCGTAGAGTTTTTTAAAGTTCCTAATGCCCCGGAAGTTCCTAGAGAACGTATTGATAAGATGACAGGGCAGACTTATGACGAACAATCTAAAGACGAAGACCCTTTAAGCCGTCTTGGGTTTAGTGTAGGCGGTAAACTTCTTGGAAAACTTATTAAAGAACTAGCCATAAAGGACATTGATGAAGATACAGCCGAACAAGCAGCAGAAGAACTTAGAAAAAGATCGACAGTATTTGCAGATACAAGAAATGAACAAGAAGAAATTATCGCAGATAGAGTTAAAGCGGTTATGGAAGGCAGAAGCTTCACTAATCCACAAGACTTGGATTATGATATAGAGGATGTTTTAGATTCAATAGGGGCTAGAGAACGTCCTGAAGATTCTTTTATAAAAGCAAGATCTCTTTTTAATATGTCACAAAGCGTAAGAAAAGGACAAGACACTAGCCCTGAAATAGAAAGAGATAAAATAAAAAATGCTATAGGTGAAATGAGGGCTTCTCAAAACGGTACGATTGTTGATGAAGATTTAGCAGAACAGTCTAAGGTATTTAGCAGTTTACTTTTAAGGATGCCAAAAACTAAGCAGCCACTTTTACAAAGTGATCTTCCTGATGACAGATCAAAAAGCCTTAGAAAGTTTTTAAAAGACTCCAAAGTAAAAAAGGAAGTTTTCAGAGCAACAGGGGACGGTATAGAAACTGACTTTGAAATTAACTTTGCTTTCCCTAGAGAGCTAGGGCCTCACTTTGGTACAGAAGCTCAAGCAACTGACATACTAGACTTAGCTAGAGTTCCTCAAATGCAAAGAGGATACCTTAATATTAAAAATCCATTAGTTGTTGATAGGGACTATGGCGTTTGGGATGCTGTTAATTTACTTACTGATAAAGAAGACTTACAGTTAATAAGTAAACAGATAGCAAAACAAACAGGAGAGAAGGCTTCAAAAATAGAAGATGAAATAGCAGCTAGGGTTAAACCAAGCGTTAAGGCCTACTACAGGATAATGAATCGAGTAGACCTAGACGGAGAAACTTACTCTCTTGCTAAACATACTGCACAGGCTAATGCTAATGTTATTTTTAAAAAGTATTTACAGACCAAAGGATTTGACGGTGTTAAATACTTAAATAAAGGTGAAGGTAAAACCCCTGCATCTTCTTTTATTGCATTTGAACCTCAACAGTTTAAAAGGTCTTTTGCGTCTGAGTTTAACCCTGATGACCCACGCTCGTTTAAATATGGCGGTGGGAAAATTTTAAAGTCTTTAAGTTTTAGAAATGAATAGAGAAAGTATTTTTGAACAGCTTAAAATAGATGAGGGAGTAAAGTATTACATTTATATGGATCATCTAGGCTACCCTACTTTTGGTGTAGGTCATCTTATTCTTGATACTGATGAGGAAAGCGGTAAGCCTATGGGAGCTACTGTTTCAGAAGAAAGAGTTCAAGAGTGCTTTGAAAAAGATTTAGACATCGCTATCTCTGAGTGCGAAGTAATGTTTGGAAAGGAAACTTGGTGTGAGTTTCCCGGTGAAGTGCAAGAGATCTGCGTTAATATGATGTTTAATTTAGGCCGTCCCAGATTCTCAAAGTTTAAAAATACTATAAAGTATTTTAAAAGTAAGGATTGGTCTAAGGCAGCTACAGAAGCTAGAGACTCAAGATGGTATAATCAGGTCGGTAATAGGGCTGAGAGGCTCTGTAAGAGGTTAGAAGGCGTATGAATTGGATAACTAGTCTTATATCCCCTGTTGCTAATATAGCAGGGCAGGTAATAAAAAACAGGGGTGAGATTGCAAAAGCAAAACATGATGCAAAAATGCAGACCATTCAAAACAATGCTGATTGGGAAGCTAAGATGGCTGATGCTTCTGCAAACAGTTGGAAAGACGAATTTTGGACACTGGTACTCAGCGTTCCCATTTTTATGATAGGGTACAGCATCATTGTAGATGACCCCTCAATAATTGCAAGAACTAAATTAGCTTTCCAAGCCTTAGATGAACTTCCAGATTATTATCAGTATTTACTTTTTATTTGTATATCAGCTTCATTTGGAATTAAAGGAGTTGATCGTTTACTTAGTCTAAAGAAAAAATGAATAAAAAATTAGAACCGGGAAGCGAGTATGAAAAATACGATAGTGACGGTGATGGTGTCGTTACAGATGAAGAACTTGCTACAACAGAAAGGTTACAGTCTCTTGAAATAGCTAATGAAAAAGCCGAAGCTCAAAAGAATATGTGCTGGTTTGCCTTGTTCGGTATGCTTCTCTACCCAAGCGGTATTGTTATCACATCTTTTTTAAAATTGGATCAAGCTGCATCTATACTAGGCGATATTGCGTCCGTGTACTTCATCAGCGTTTCAGGTTTGATAGCAGCTTTTTTTGGCTTCCAGAGTTTCAACAAAAAATGATAGAATTAATTCTTGTTATTGGATTTATACTTGGCTATGTGCTAGGTAAATATGTTAGCTGAAGTAGCAGCCTGTGTATCCTTAATAAAAGGGGTAAACGATGCGATTGCAGCAGCTAAAGAGGCTGGTGGTAATGCCTCTGCCTTTGCAAATATTATTGGAAACTTTGCAAAAGCTAATGATAAAGTTTTAGAAACTGAAAAGAAATATGTAGGTAAGTTATCTGTACAAGATAGTATGCAAATACAGATAGCTAAAAGACAGCTATCTACTTTTAATCAGCAACTAAAAGATATAATGCTAATGCAAGGACTCTCTGGAGACTACAACGAGATTATGAATCGAGTTGAAGAGAGCCGCTTAGAACATGAGAAAAGATTAAAAATATTAAAAATTAGAAGAAAAAAAAGAGATGAAGAACTTCAACTTATACTTCAAGTTTTAATGACTGCTATTTGCGGAGTGGGTATTGTAGTTATGCTTGCTTGGATGTATACTCTTTTTAAATGATATTCGCGTTTCTTTTAGTTGTTTTAGTTAATGAAGAAGTCGTTTCGGATGACAGAATGTTATTTCGTAGCGGTTATAGATGTAATTTTTTTGCTCATCTTGTAGAAACAGGAAGACATAAACCAAAAGGAAACGAGAGGATATACAATGAACAATCCAATATTTCAGCTTACTGCATCCCTAAAATGGTTCCCCGGAGGAATACTACCTTTTACGACTAAAGAGGAAGGAATTATTTTAGAATATAATCAAGCCTTTGGAGAATCAGATGGCAAAAAAGAAAGCCCCAGCAAAGAAGAAGAAAAGTAAAAGCAAAGTAAATGAAGCTGGTAATTATACTCAGCCTACTATGCGTAAAAACTTATTTAATAAAATTAAAAGAGGATCTAAAGGCGGTAAGCCGGGGCAATGGTCGGCTCGTAAAGCTCAGATGTTAGCTAAACAATATAAAGACGCTGGCGGTGGGTACAAGTAAAAAACTTTGGAGACTTTGGTGTAAATCTATTGGCGAGAAAGCATCCGACAATGCCAAAGAAGCCGATATCGTTGCGCTGTTTAGAACAGTTATTGTTCTAGTAAATTTTATTACTTGTTTTTTTATAGTAGCAGGAATACTACATCATTGGTAAGGAGAAATAAAATGAAATGTCCTATATGTAATTTAAATTTTTGTGTTTGTGGAATGTTAATATGTACTTCTTTGAAAGATGGATAAAGACGGTCAATAAAGACTACTCTAAGTTATTTAGATTTTGTTTAACGCATGAGGTAAAGATGAAGATAAAAGCACCACCGGGTTATCATTGGATGAAACAGAAAGATGGAACTTATAAGTTTATGAAACATAAGGGAGAGTTTGTTCCGCACAAAGGAGCAAGCTTGTTTGCTAATTTTCCAGTACAAAAAAAGCATACTACTAATGGCCCGAAAAAAAGATCCTAAAGTAGGCACTGGAAAGAAACCTAAAGGCAGCGGAAGGAGGCTGTATACTGATGAAAATCCAAAAGACACTGTGCGAATATCTTACAAAACTCCAGCAGATGCTAAAAAAACTGTGGCAAAAGTTAAAAGAATTAACAAGCCCTTTGCTAGAAAAATTCAAATCCTTACTGTCATGGAACAAAGAGCCAAAGTAGCTGGCAAGAATGAGCAAGCTAAAATTGCTAAACAAGGTAAGGAAGCTATTAGGAGGAAGCATGGCAAAACAAAGTCAACAACCTCAAAGGGATAAAAAAGAAATAGAAATTTGGATTAAGCAGCAACGAGATAAGGGGCATAATCAATAATGGCACTTAAAAAATCTCAGAAGTCTTTGAAGAAATGGACAGAGCAAAAGTGGCGAACTAAGTCTGGTAAAAAATCTAGTAAAACTGGAGAGCGTTACTTGCCTGAGAAAGCTATAAAGTCTCTTTCAAATAAAGAATATGCTGCTACCACTCGTAAGAAAAGGGAGGACACTAAGAAGGGCAAACAACACAGTAAGCAGCCCAAGAAGATTGCAAAAAAAACTAGATCTTATAGGAAGTAAAGATGCGAGAAGAATATAAGAAAGGTGGTAAATCTAAAAAACGTGATCCTAGACTAGAGAGGGCAGGAGTAAGTGGATATAACAAACCGAAACGCACACCGAATCACCCGACAAAGAGCCATGTGGTTGTCGCTAAAGAAGGTGACAAAGTCAAAACCATTAGATTTGGACAACAGGGAAAGAAAGTCGGGACAGTTAAAGGAACGGCAGGGAAACCCAAAGCAGGTGAATCTGCACGTATGAAAGCAAAACGTAAAAGTTTTAAAGCTAGACACGCTAAGAATATAAAACGTGGTAAAATGAGTGGGGCTTGGTGGGCTGATAAGGTCAAGTGGTGATGGAAGAATTTCTTGCGTATCCAGAACCTGTAGAGAATGCTGTAATTAGATTTAATACTGATGCCTTGTGTCACCTAGCTACTGCATATAGTTCAGCACAAGACCAAAAAGAATGTAAGCTATTATTAAGTTTAATGGAAACTCATTCTAAGTTTCTTTTAGAGACTAGTGAAAAGATGTTACTACGTAATAAATTTTATGTAAGAGAAGTTATTCAGTAGATTTATTTTTATAATCTTCTATAGCAGCTTTTACAGCGTCTTCAGCCAGTACAGAACAGTGAATTTTAACAGGAGGCAAGGCAAGCTCTTCTGCAATCTCAGTGTTCTTAATAGTTTCTGCTTCCTTTATAGAGCGACCTTTAACCCATTCAGTAAGTAAAGAGCTTGAAGCAATAGCCGATCCGCATCCGTAAGTTTTAAACTTAGCGTCTTCAATAATACCGTCTGTGTTTACTTTTATTTGAAGGCGCATTACATCACCACAAGCAGGTGCGCCAACCATTCCAGTTCCTACATTAGAATCATTTTCATCTAGCTTCCCTACGTTTCTTGGGTTATCATAATGATCTAATACTTTATCGCTATATGCCATTTAAGGAAACCTATGTTTAAGAAATGTGGTTCAGTGCTGATAGTTCTTCTTCTAATATTCTGTGCAGCCCCTGTAGTTTAGGAAGTCCTTCCGTAACTACTTTTTTTATTACTGGTATATCATTACCTTTAAATACTTTAGAAACTTTATCTTCTGGTAAAGACGTATATTCAGTCATTAAAAATCCTTTAGAGTCAATGAAGACCCTAAAGGATATTATGTTACCTTCTTTCATGAGAAAGACACCTTTGATACATTACCTCTTAGACCTGCTTTCATGTAAGTTGTTGCCCTACCTTCAAAGAAGTTTTGATGTTCTACTCCTAGTACATCGTCCAACCAATCCAAAGGATTATCTTTAACTCCATAATTAGGTTTTAACCCTAACTGTAGCAGCCTTCTATCAGCAATATATCTTATATACTTACTCATGTCTTCTTTAGTAAGCCCTTCAATATCTCCCATCTGAAAGACCAGATCTAAAAACCTATCTTCTAAATCTACCATATCTCTACAAGCTTGATAGATTTCTTTTTTAAACTCATCAGTCCATAGATCTATATTTTCTTGCATAAACTCTCTGAAGAGTTTTGTCATTGCCTCTACGTGAAGCGATTCATCACGTATACTGTAAGTGATTATTTGACCCATGCCTTTCATCTTACCGAATCTAGGAAAGTTTAACAAGATAATAAAGCTAGAGAATAACTGTAAGCCTTCAGTAAAGCCTGAGTAAATTGCTAGGGCTTTAGCGATAGACTTTTTATCTGCTTTAGATACTCTTACTTTGTCAATATAATCATGTTTATCTGCCATTGCTTCATACTCTGCAAATGCTTTGTACTCAATATCTGGCATACCTACAGTGTCCAAGAGCAAACTATATGCGTGTTGGTGGATACTTTCCATGTTATTAAAAGATCCCATCATCATTCTAGCTTCAGGTTTCTTAAATATTCTCATGTACCTATCCACATACCCGGTAGATACATCTACATCAGATTGTGTAAACAACCTAAATATTTGAGTAAGAAGATTTTTTTCAGAGGCGTTTAAACTTTGCCAATCTTTTACATCGTTATGTAGAGGTACATCTTCTGGGAACCAGTGCATTTGATTTTGCTGTACATAGTAGTCAAACATCCAAGGATGATCGAAAGGTTTATAATATCCTCTTGCGTTTAGTAGGCTCATTATGTTTCTTCCATAACCGTAGAAGTCAATAAGTTGTGTTTAAATAGCTCGATCATATACACCATTTCTTCTGTTTTAAAATTAGAAGTACATCTAGCAGAAAGACTTCCGTTTTTATCCCACCCGATTACCAATACTTCCTTGTATTGATCTTTGGCGTGTTCAAGTAAACTATCAGGATCACTCTTAACTTCTGGAAATAAATTAACTACTTTGTTCATGGTTACTCCTTAACCTGCTCTGGGAAATAATGCTTGTAAATCTCTTCTTACTTCATGTCTTAATACAGGTCTACAATCTCTTGTAGCTCCCCAAGTTTTACAAACCATAATATAATTATCTTCATTATACTGTCTTGTACCTGAACCTTGCAGATCAAGATCGGTAGAAGAGCAACCCATCAAAGTTAAAAATATTAGGAATGGTACAGCGTTTTTCATTTTACCTCCTGCGGTAATTAAAGTTTTAGGTTATTTATCCCTCACAACTTAGACATCCTTCATCTTCTAAATTGATTCTTGGAATTTTGATGTTTACATTTTCAGTATTTCTAGCAGCACTAGACCTGAAATAGTAAAGAGATTTGAGTTTGTTTGCACCTAACCAGTGAATGTTACTTACATAGTTTAAGTAATCATCATGCACCTCTTGAGGGGCGGTAGCTGGTGGAGGTTCAAAAAATAAATTGACGCTTTGGCTCTGACAAAGATAATCTTTTCTATTGTAAGCGTGTTCAATAATATTTAATTGATTTATTTCGGGAGCCGTTAAGAATATTTCTTTTTCATCATCTGAAAGTTCCTTAATATCTTTTACGGAACCATCTGCGGCTGCGATTTGTTTCCACAGTTTTTCTGTATTAATTTCTTTTTCTTCAAGAAGTCTTTCAAGATACTTATTCTTGACCTTGTAAGAGCCTGTTAAAGTTTTGTGCGTATATACATTAGCCCGGAATGGCTCAATAGAAGGGCTTGTTCCACCGCATATAATACTGCTAGAAGCGTTAGGGGCAATAGCGAGGAGATGAGAATTACGCATATTACTATAAAGCATATCAGGTGACTCACCCCTAATTTTAGCAAGCCCTTTACTAGCATAAACTGATTCCTCTTTGATGTGCTTGAAAGCTCTGTTGTTGAATGAAGCGGCATACATACCCGAAAAAGATATGTTGTTGCGCTGTAAATAAGCATGAAAACCCATCGCCCCAAGACCAACTGCCCTTTCTCTATATGCTGAATAAGCGGCTTTTGCATATCCTTTTTTATCTTCTGGAACATAATTCATAAACTCCTTTAGTGAAGTTGGAACGTGCAAGGGCCTCTCGTCCATTACATCGTCTATGAAATGCTGTAGTATATTATCTAGCATCATAATTAAATCAAAAATAAATTCTTCGTTGTCTTTCCAATAGTCAAAATATTCTAAGTTTACACTGGATAAACAACATACTGCTGTTCTTTCCTCATCGGTAGGTAAAGTTATTTCTGAACATAAATTACTTTGTCTTACATGGAGTCCTAAATTCTTTTGAAATTCATTAAGAGCTTCATTACAATTATCTATGTTTACTAAGTAAGGCTCTCCAGTTTCTGCCCTTGTATGAATTAACTGAAACCATAGTTCTCTTGCCGAAATAGTTTTTACAGCTTGCTTTGTCTTCGGATCTATAAGCCTCCAATCACTATCATTTTTAACGGCATCTAAAAAATCATTAGTTAAATTTATTCCGTTGTGGAGATTAAGACACTTTCTATTTAAATCCCCACCTGTGCTTTTACGCATTGCAATAAACTCTTCTACTTCTGGGTGAGATATATCCAAGTACGCAGCATAGCTACCCCTTCTAGTTACGCCCTGATTGAAGGCCATCATTTGACTATCAACAACGTGCATAAAAGGTATAGTCCCGGTAGACTGAGATCCGTTACTTGTTGAAGTGCCGTTACTTCTTACACTACCCCAATAACCTCCAAGGCCTCCTCCAGAACTAGCAAGCCATATGTTTTCATCATAGTGGTCACTAAGGCCTGTTCTGGAGTCTGGGACATAATTTAAAAAACAAGAAATAGGTAGGCCTCTGCTAGTGCCACCATTAGAAAGGATAGGTGTGCTAAACATAAACCAATTTTTGCTTGCGTAGTCATATAACCTCTGAGCTAATTCGTAGTCCGTAGATTCATTGGCCCCTTGTGTTGCTCCGAAAACTGCTGCCCTAGCATAAGCTTCTTGAGCGTGAGTTTCATCCTGCCAGAAATACCTATCTTTTAGTGTCTCTTTAGAAAAAGAATCCAATAAATTTTCTCTATCGTAATTTATTTTTATTCCTAGATAGTCTTGTATTCCTGTTTTCACTATTTTTCTCCCTGTGTATATTCCTCTACTGCCTTCAATAATTTTTTATCGTACCATGCAGCTTTACTTAAATCCTCTATGGGCTTGCCCTTGTACCACATTCTCCATCGGTACTTTAGAGTGTTTCCACGTAGGTATCCTATATACTCTTCTTCGGTTAGCATGGCTTTAATAGCATCGATACATTCTATATCCCCATTATTATAATGAGGAGGTTTGTTTACATTATCTTCAGTTAGCCTTCCTTCGTAATACAGACCGCCATTAGTATATCCTCTATCGTAACTACATATTTTTTTATTGGCTTTATCCCATTCTTCAGGTGTAACATCATTAAGTTTCATTGCATCTCCAAGTCAAGTTTATCATCTTCTTTTCTAGCATCGGCATCTATCCACTCATCAGGAATACTGTCTTCACTAAACCATCTAAATTTATTTCCAGATGCCCATTCTGCATGGCTTCTTTTAGTTCCATCTTTTCTTCTCTTAGCTCCCGGCATTGGGGCAGATGGATTGGCAAACAAAAATACTAGCTCATATCCTTCTGGTAAATATTTTTTTATCCATATATATTTACTATACTCTGCGTGATCCCAAAATCTTCCTTTAGATTCTAATAGAATAGTTTTATTCTCTAGCTTTCTAACAAAGTCTGGTTCGTAAGTATGTTCAATAACATAATTAATTTTATCGGTGTGGTGAGTCCAATCTTTTAAAATAGACTCATGCAGGACAGCTTCCCATACTGAATCGTATCCTTCGTATCTGCGATAAGGACGTTTAACTCTAGGTTTTCTGCGCTTTGGTTTAGGTATTAGTTTCTTTTTTGCTTTGATTCTAAATCTCTCATACTGATTTGACTAATATCATGGCCTTCTTGCACTAGTTGTTTTATTGTTTTTATTGTCCATTTTCTAGTGTAGAAACTAATTCTGTTCCCTTTGTCTGTACTAAAATATTCTTTTGCAGGTAAGAAACTATCCATGTTTTCTTCAGATATTTTTTCTTTTTCTTCATCGGATACTAAACTACGTACCCAATTTAACAAAAGAATATCGGCTTGTCTTCTAACTTTCTTGTATGTTTTTCTATTCATTAAGCTACCTCCTCAACCCTTGGAGGCTTATCTACTTTAGTGAGATAGACAGGCCCTTTAGCATATAAGAAGGTTCTTAAACCCTTACCTTCATTAGCATCAGAATAGCATTCAAACTTGTAGGGACAGTAGTAACAGTTCTTATGTATCTTCATGTTACCGCTTTTACCGTCAGGCTCTTCATTATAGCAACGAGGAGGAGGGGTGTCAAACGTAAGGGCCTCTTTTGTTTTATTTATTTTATCTTTAATGTTAATCTTATCTAATTCTTCTGGTCTGTATAAGGCAAGCTCTCCACTTTCTTTATTGATGGCTAGAAAGCCGCCTTCAGAAGTCCCTTCGTTTTCTTCATATCCACAGAGTTGAGCTATGTAGCCAAAGGGATCATCCTCTGCTAACGTGCCAGACTTAAACTTGTTAAAGGCCCTGCCTGAAGCTGTCTTTACATCAACTACTTCTCCGTCTATCTTGCAGTCCATGTGTCCTAAAATGCCGTTTACTTCTACTTCTTTTTGTTCATCAGTAACTTCATGGCCTGATAGTTTTACGAACAAAAGTAAAAGTTCTTCTAATAAATGCCCATATAAAAACTTAATAAGCACCGGGGAAGAAAGTTTATTTTTATTACTTTCATCTCTACTCTCATACCAAAGTTGTCTAGAAGGTTTACCTATGTTGCTCATTCTTAAACCTTTAGTCTGAGCTTTAGGTTTAGCCCAATGTAAGAGAGCTTGTTTCATACGCTCTCCAAATTCTTCTGCCATCGCATCAGGAATCTCTAAGTCTTTTCCGTCACTTATACATTCAATCTTAGAGTATATGTCTTCTATTAAAGTATTTAATTTAGTCAAGATATTCTATCGCCCTCCGTAGTTGTTCTTTATCATCATTAAAACCTCCTAGAGATCTATTACATTTGTGGCAAAGCCATCCTCTAAAAGATTCTGTTTCATGGCAGTGGTCTAATACCCACGATCCATTCTTGTTATTTCCCTGACCAGACACTTCTTCTTTTGTTCCTAAACAAATAGGACAAGTATAGTCATCATCTGGCATTCCATGCTTTTCTCTTAACTCCTCTCTTACTTTTCTTAAAGCATTATTACATTGCTTACATTCAGATCTAAGATAATTCCCACCAGATGCAAAATTAAAATTATTAATAGGCAAATTTCTATTGCATTTATTACAGAGTTTGTAATCTTCATTAAATAAATCTAATTGAAAAGGTTGTTCATCAATGTGTTTCTGACCAGTTATCTCCGACATTATAATCTCCGTCTAGAGGACAGTTTAATGTTAGGGTTCTTTGTACTTCTTGAAGTGCTTTTACTCCTAGTTGACCCACAAACTCAGCCTGTTCCTCTAACACTTCTACTTGCCATTCATCGTGGACATTGCAAACAAAGGAAGCATCTAGGTTATTTCCTTTGATCATCCTATTAAAAAGTATTAACCCTTGTTTCATTACAATGGCCCCGGCTCCCTGTAGTAAGGTATTTAAAGCTGCGTGTCTCGTCCTAACATAGAGTTTCCTACCATCTAATCCTTTGAGGTAGCCCTTTCCAGATGCTCTTTCAACTCTATCTGTAAGTGCTTTGAATGATGGGAGATTATCAATGAACTGTTCTCTAAGTCTTGTACCAACTTGTTTACCTCCTCCAGCCACTGACCCAAGCTTTGCATTTCCTGCACCGTATACGAGGGCATAGATGAACGTCTTCGCCTGACTTCTTGATTCAAGTCCTGCAAGTTTTTGATTAGCGGTGTGTATGTCTCCATTAATGATTTCATTAATATAATCCTCATCGTTCATGTAGTGTGCTAACATTCTTAATTCTAACTGAGAAGCATCTATTCCTACTAACTTATATTTTTTAGGAACTGTCCAACAACTCCTGCATTCTTTACCAAAGGGCGCATTTGAACTAGGAACCTGTGCTAAATTAGGATGAGAGTGTGTCATTCTAGATGTTATTGCACCGTTAGTATTCACAAAACCTCTAACTCTGTTGTCCTCTTCAGCGTGTTCTATCCAAGATATAACTTGTGCCACTCTCTTTTGATACATTAAATAGTCACATATCAAAGAAGCTTCTGGTATATCTTTTACTTTAGATAATATTTTCTCATCTACTTGTGGTTGACCAGTAGGTGTAAATACTTTCGGCTCCCACCCAAAGGAAATAAGATATTCACCTATTTGTTTCCTAGAGCCTAGATTAAATTCTGTGGTATGAACTCTAGGTACTTTTACTTTCATTCCATTTTTACTGTGCAATTCTTTCATTGCATCGTATTCGGTTGGTGTTAGTCTAGTGTTCTTACCAAAGTTATCAGTCGCTGTTTTAAGAAGCTCTCCTGTCTTACCTAGGTTAGGATAAAGGTATTTTGTTTCTTCTCTAGGTAGAAACTTTTCATGTACTTGAGTTACTACCCGATCCATTTTATCTTGAAGACCACCTAGAAGTTTTGTTGCGTAAGGTACATCAAGCAAGAAACCTTTGCGTCTTTGTTCTGATACAATCTTATAGGTTTCCATTTCAATGTTGACACTGTCTGGTGAGAAACCTTTGCTCTCATGTTTCAATGCCTCAAATACTTTAGCATTAAGTCTTACATCTTGCATACAGTATTTAAGCATATCTTCAGAGTAAACTGCATACTCCTCAAAATCTATTTTAGGTGAACCTAAGTCGTATCCCCATTTCTCTAAACCATGATTGCCTTCTCTGACAGGATTAAATAATCTTGAAAGGACTAAAGTATCTACTATCTTTTTATCCCACAAAGACACCCCGGCAATTTGCTCTATAACTGGTATATCAAATCCAATTATATTATGACCTATAAGTTTATCGGCAGACTGTAATAGCTTGTATCCCTCAGATAAAGTATCTGGAGTAAACATATATTCTTTATTGGAGTCAATATCTATGCAACAGATACACCATATTTTAGTAGCTTTTAAATCATCAGTTTCAATATCGAATACTAACTGCTTCAAAGCTCTACCTCCTCATCATCACCAAAGTCAAACACTTCCGTTAGTCTACCAGTATCCTTGTTATAATGTAAGGCTCCTGCTAGTCCAACGTCACCTGTATATCTTGATTTAAGTATTCTCATCTTAGTGGTAGAAGCCTCGATAGGATCATCTGATTGCTGATTACGCTCTAAAGCTATAACACAATCGCTTATTTGACTGATGCCATTAGAGCCTCTGAGGTGAGCTAGAGATACTTCTGCGCCCTGTTCATGTCCCCTGTTACCGTCTATCCTACGTAAGTGAGATACTAATACTAAACCTGCCCCGGTTTCTTCTACAAGAGATCTGAGCCTAGTCATTATATTATCAATCGCTCTACGCTCATCGCCTTCAGCTAGGGCAGAGGTCATCATACCAAGGTGATCTACAATAATCCATTTACAATCAAGGCCTTGCACCATATACCTAATCTTAGAGAAAAGCTCCTCTACATTATGTTCCCCAAGGTGAGAGTGAATCCATAGTCTGTTCTCGCCTTCTTTACCATAGAGGTTATCAAAGTGTTCATCGAGTTTTTCTGGTGCATACTCTTCTCTAACTTGTTTTATAAATAACCTAGCACCTGCCTCAATAGATAATAGCCCATCCACTGTACGTTGCCAGTTTTCTTCTAGAGCTAGTATGCCTAAGTTATCTTCTGTATTTTTTAGAATCCAATGCTCAAGCTCTCTAGTAACTGAGGATTTACCTAGTCCAGTACCGCCAGTAAGAGTGACTAACTCGCCTTGTCTTAGACCATATAACTTATCATTAAGTCCCTGCCAAGGATAAGGAATAGACTTCATTTCTTTGCGAGTGAAATATTCATTCTTCATCTCAGAAATATTAAGAACTCCGGCAGGAGTGTAAGACTTAGCATTCCACCAAGAGGCTTTGTATGCGTCCTTCCTCCTGTTTCTTAGCATATCATTAGCATCTTTAAAGTCAGGTGGCAGAGAGACTATCTTAGCCTTACCGGGTTTAATTAAATCTGCTACTTCAATAGCCTTGGCATTACCTAATTTATCATTGTCAAAATTAATTACTACATTGTCAAATGATTCTATAAACTCAAGGTTTTCTTTAATATCTTTTAATGCCCCTTGGATACCGTTCTTTACAGAAACGACAGGCCATTTAGAATCCATCATTTCATGTGCAGCCATAGCATCACACTCGCCCTCACAGATAGTTAAGAACTTACCGCCCTTCTGAAAGAGTTGCTGACCAAATAACATTACGCCTTTGGGAGAGCCGATCCAATTAAATTCTTTTGTATCACACTTTCTTATCTTTGTGCCGACCACCTCATTTGCTATGTAGTAAGGGTAGTAATGTTTAGATATACCAAAGTCATCACCTTCTGATTTAACACCGTATTTTCTAGCAGTTTCCTCAGATATACCTCTGTCCTTCAAAGGCTGAAACGATCCACCCATTTTAAAACCAGAGGTTTCTTTGTTCCTTTTATGTGTATTAAAATCCATTACTTTATCCTCCCCATAATACGATGTATACCAATGCTCACAACTATAACATTTTGCAGTGCCGTCATTATTAATACTAACTGCATCACTACTACCGCAAACCCGGCAAGGTTTATGGTACTCTACAAAGTGTCTACCTTCTGTCATGTTTCCTCCATTAAAAAAAAGGGAGTCGTTATTGACTCCCCAAGGCCTCGCCACTATTTTCTTTATCAGGCTCCTTTATCTCCGTCCGTTTACCGTTGGACTTTTCTAAATGAAGACCCAATTCTGTACTCAAAGTTATTTCACTAGCCATTAGGACTTTAATCTTTCTTCGTAAGACTGATATTTCCTGTTTAACTTCGGCAAGCATACTAACATACTCTTGAGATTCTGCATCAAGACATTCAAACTTATATTGTTTTGAGTCTATGGTTACTGTTTCGATACTCACAGTTCCATCTCCTCATCATCGTCCTCCACTTCAAACTCATCACCATCTGTAGAGTAAGATACTAAGTCAATGACTTGCATACCTTGAAAGTCTAAGCCCCTGTACTTAACTCCTTGTCGCTCAACTTCCCAAGGCTTGTACTGAACCTTAACTCTCGATCCGTTTCCAACCTTACAGTTAAGAGGATTCCTACCCTTGTCAATTAACTTAGGTGCTTTCCTTATCATACCGCCCGGGCCGTTTACCTTGCGCTTAATAATTACTGTAGGCCCTTCTTCTTTATCAACAACTTTGATTCCGTCTGACCTAAGACGATCCGCTTCATCGCCACTGATTACTAAGTTCACCGTATACACTGGCTCGAAAGTCGTGTTCGGTGAAGTAACACTTGCCCAATACGCTATACCTTCTATCAACATATTTACTTTACTCCGTTATTTAAGTTCCGACAATGGTAGCACACTTTGCTTTTTTGGTCAAGCATAGTCACGCTCCCAACCTTTTTTTCTTTTATAATTTCCAGTTTGATTATACTCA
>Ga0163179_10000867_pt1 | contig 21680 bp, 29 predicted proteins | sample AtlANTMetagenome_FD_109643 | JGI IMG/M metagenome (GOLD analysis project Ga0163179, IMG submission 109643) | Marine eukaryotic phytoplankton communities from the Atlantic Ocean - Atlantic ANT 2 Metagenome | ecosystem: Environmental > Aquatic > Marine > Oceanic | place: North Atlantic Ocean...
AGATAAGTTTAGCGGAGATGGTCTAAGGCAAGACGCTATGATTCCATCATGGAAACGATAGTTCAAATCTATCTCTCCGCTCCAGTTTCATATGAGTAAAAATATACCTATAACAGCTGTTGACCAATATGACTTTCTAGAACATAGAAGGGAACAGGAAAAATTACATTGGAGTAAACAAGAAAATGTTAGACCTCTTGATTCAATTCTTACGGTTGAAATTAATACTACTGAGTTGTGCAACAGGACATGTGTCTTTTGTCCAAGACATGACCCAGCAGTATTTCCCAACAGGAATCTCCATCTTACAGTTAAGGGTGCTCAAACCATTGCGGAAGAACTAGGAGAAAATGGTTTTAATGGAAAGATATCATTTAGTGGTTTTGGTGAAAATCTATTGAATCCAAATTTTGTAGAAATAGTAAAAGAATTTCATCACCATTTACCAACCGCTACATTAGAATGTAATACTAATGGAGATAAACTTACAGAAGATTACATTCATAGATTGTATAGAGCAGGATTAAATTTACTTTATATAAATCTTTATGACGGTATAGAACAAATGGCACATTTTGAAAGTATGTTAACAAAAGTGCCAGAGGATAGATATAAATTTAGAATGCACTGGGGAGATTTTGAGAAACACGGATTGATTCTCAATAACCGTAGTGGGGTAATGGACTGGGTCGGGATAGAAGAAACAGACATTTCATCTTTAAAAGGAAAACCTTGCCATTACCCTTTCTACAAAATGTTTGTTGACTGGAACGGGGACGTTCTGTTCTGTTCAAACGATTGGGGTAGAGAACATGTTGTAGGTAACTTACTCACTATGTCTTTACATGACGTATGGTTTAGTAAACCTATGACAAAGATACGTAAGAGATTAATGAAAGGCGATAGAAGTCATTCACCATGTAATAAATGCAGTGTAGACGGTTCACTATTTGGCAAACCGTCCTTTGATTTGGTAAAAGAATATTATGAAAGTAGCAATAACAGGAAGTAGTGGTCTAGCAAAGACAATTAAAGACACTCTAGAATCAACACCATTCCAAGGTGATACTATAGAAGTGCATACACCTAGGATAGAAGATATCATAATGAATGGTATGAACTGGTGGGGATTTGCAAATGTAGATGTGTTAATTAATTTTGCATATGATGATTTTGAACAAACAAAAATACTTCAATACGCACATGATTCTTGGGTAGATAAAGAAGACAAATATATTATTAACTTTTCTTCAAGAGCCGCTCAACCAAACATATCAAAAGGTTATCTTTATTCAGCTGCTAAAGCGTCTTTAAATCATCTCGCAAATAACTTGCAATACAACTCAGATAAAAAATACAAAATGACAACATTAAATCTAGGACTTTTAAATTCACCTATGCCTAGTGTATCACGTGACCAAGTTGCAGGTATAGTTTACAAACTCATAACAAGTTATCCTGAATTAGAAATAGCAGACATGACTATTCAAGCACACCATAACTATAAAAGTGTGCAGGATATGAAACTGTTTCAGAAGGGAGAATTGCATTGAGTTTAATCGGTGACATGTATAGAATAGTGGAGAATCCTAATCAAAAGGACGAGGAACACTATGCTCTAGAAATTATAAAGGGTGAATTCAAAGACACCGTTTATCAATATGGAAGGGTTCAATTCGTTGAAGGAAAACCCGAATTAAACTTTGAAAGAATTATTAGAAGAGTTCCCGAAGGTATGGATTTATCAGATTTAGAAAAAGATGAAGACCTAAATAACCTCATGGGAGATATTCTAGTTGAACTACTGGAAGAACAAGTCGCAAAGACAGGAGAACAAAATGAACGTAGATAGATGTAAAGAAGCAATAAAAAGACATGAAGGCGAAGTGCTGGAAATTTATATTGATTCACTTGGATTCAAAACTTTGGGTGTCGGACACTTGTGTCAACCTGATGACCCTGAATATGATTGGGAAGTAGGAACTGCAGTTTCACAGGAAGTTGTGGACGCATACTATGACTCAGATTTTGACAAACACATGGACGAAACAGTTCACGTAGTTGGTCAAGACGTTTGGAACACTCTACCAGGCGATATTCAAGAAGTTTTGGTAAATATGTGTTTTAATCTTGGTGGAACTCGTTTAGGTAAATTTAGAAATATGCTTAACGCAGTAGAAGACCATGATTGGACAAGAATGGCAATCGAAATGGAAGATAGCCGTTGGTTTAAACAAGTAGGTAGAAGGAGTGTCGAACTACAAGAAACAGTTAGGAATGTATGATTGATTTTCAAGACAAAGTATTAAATGCGATTGTTCAACAAGCAGACGCAATGATTTCAAAACATAAAATTAATGTTGAAGTATTAACAAAGAACGCAAGTGGTGTCGCAGAACACCCTGACTTAATGAAGACAGTGGAAGACGAGTTAGCTCAAATAGCACACTGGACTGATATTAAGGACGTTGCAATCAATAATTTTGATTTTCATTCTAAAAAGAATCTTGTAGAATAGTCTAGTCTGTAGTATAATTATATTATGGATTTCTATACTAATGTAGCAAGAACACGTGACAAAATTTTAGTAGTAGGATATCAAGGTAACAAGAAGGTAAAACTTCAAGTTGCCTATCGTCCGAATCACTACGTCAAATCAAAGAAAGGTCAAACCGCTTATAGGTCTTTAGACGGACAACCACTTGAGGTTGTCAATCTAAATTCTATGGGTGGTGCACGTAAGTTCAGAGAACAATATGAACAGGTTGAAGGATTTGATATCCACGGATATGACCGTTACGTCTACACATACATTGCAGATAAGTTCCAAGGAACTATAGAACCTAATGCCAAACTCATTCGTGTCGCTTCACTTGATATTGAGTGTGAATGTGAAGAGGGTTTCCCTGACCCTATGGAAGCGAAAGAAAAAGTCAACGCAATCACAATCAAACCATTCGGTAAAAACTCAGTTACATTTGGAATCGGCCCATGGGACGCACCTGCTAATGTAGACTATGTTGATTGTCAAGACGAAGCATTCCTATTGGAAGAGTTTATTAAGTATTGGGACAAACAATCTTTTGATATCATTACAGGTTGGAATGTAAACTCATTTGATATTACATATCTTTGTAATCGTATTGATAGATTATTTGGTGACGGATACCACAAAAAACTTTCGCCTTGGAGAATGTCAGACGTAAGAGAATTTACACAGTATGGTTATCAAAAGAATCAAGTCTATAACTTATATGGTGTCAATGTTCTTGACTATCTTGAACTATACAAAAAGAATACATTTATCAAACAAGAGAGTTATAAACTTGACCATATAGCACAAGTAGAACTTGGTAAAGGTAAACTTGACTATTCTGAATACGGTTCTCTTCACACATTATACAGAACTAACTATCCGTTGTTCCTAGAATATAATGTGCGTGACGTAGAACTGATTGAAGAACTAGAAGACAAACTAGGATTCATTGAACTGATTCAATCTATGGCTTATACTGCTAAATGTAATTATGCAGATACATTTGGAATGGTAAAGTATTGGGAAACAATTATTTACAACTTCCTAAAAGAACAGGGAATCCAAACACCACCACAGAAATTACGTGGACAAGATAAGACTAATAAGATTGAGGGTGCATATGTCAAAGAACCACTTGTCGGTGGACATGACTGGGTTGTATCATTTGACTTGAACTCACTCTATCCGCATATTATTATGCAATATAATATCTCGCCTGAAAAAATGATTAAAGGTAAGGTTGACGTTTCTGTTCCAAAACTATTAGACGGTAAAACTAAAATTACAGGTGACTATGCTGTAACACCAAACGGTGCACAATTCAAAAAAGATAAACAGGGTTTTCTTCCTGAACTTATGGAACAATTCTATGACGAAAGAAAGTTGTGGAAAAAGAAAATGATTGAGTATCAAATTGAAAGTGAATCTTGTAAAGACAGGGCAAGAAAACGTGAACTAAACACACTAATCAAACGTGCGTATAACAACCAACAAGTTCGTAAGATTGCATTGAACAGTGCTTATGGTGCTCTTGCTAATCAATGGTTCGCATTCTTTTCAGTTGACCTCGCAGAAGCGATTACAACTTCGGGTCAATTAATTATTCAATGGGGTGAGAAAATAATCAATGATTGGTTAAACCAAGTCCTCAAAACAGAAGGTAAGGACTACGTGATTGCTATCGATACAGATTCGTTATACATTACACTGGACGATTTAGTTCAACAAGTATTTCCCGAAGACACACCGAAGGCGAAAATTATTGACTTCATTAATACTATTTCAGAAGATACTATCGAACCTGTTCTTGCAAAAGGATATGAACAACTTGCACACAATACAAATGCATTCCAACAGAAAATGCAAATGGGACGTGAGGTGATTGCAGACAGAGGTATTTGGACTGCTAAGAAAAGATATATCTTGAACGTGCATGATAACGAAGGAGTCAGACTCGCAGAACCTAAACTTAAAATGATGGGGATTGAAACTGCAAAGTCTTCAACACCACAATGGGTCAGAGGTAAACTTACAGACGCATTTAATGTTGTCATGAATGGAACAGAACAAGACTTATGGGAATTCGTAGAAACTGCCCGTAGAGACTTTAGGACGCTACCGCCTGAGGAAGTTGCATTCCCTAGAGGTTGTCGTGGACTCAGACAGTATTCAGATAGAACAATGATTTATAGTAAAGGAACACCCATACACGTAAGAGGTGCTTTACTTTACAACAAACTCTTGCAGGATAAAAATCTTGACATGAGGTATGAGTTAATCAAGGAAGCAGAACAATTACATTTCTCTTACTTGACCACACCCAATCCTATCAATGAGAATGTGATATCTTTCATACAGTCATTACCAAAAGAATTTGATTTACATAGATTTATTGACCATGATAAACAATTTGATAAAGCATTTGTTGAACCATTGAAAGCAGTGATTGGATTAATTGGTTGGAACCCTGAACCAGTCGCAAGTCTTGATAGTTTCTTTTCGTAATCAACAGCGCCCTTTCATAAATAAAGGGTTATGTATGAATATAGAGCAAAAATTTTAAAAGTCATAGATGGAGACACAGTAGATGTTGATATCGACCTAGGTTTTGGCGTAGTCTTAACAGACGAAAGAGTCAGAATGATGGGCATCGATACACCTGAAAGCCGAACAAGAGATAAAGTTGAAAAAACTTTTGGTAAAGCTTCAAAGGCACGTTTAATTGAAATTTTGGGAGAAGATACTATATTACAGACTCAGATAAATAAAGACGGTGAAGATATGAAAGGAAAATTTGGAAGAATCTTAGGAGACTTTCAAATAGAAGTTGACGGTGAAACTAAACTAGCAACACAAATGTTAGTTGAAGAGGGACATGCAGTTCCTTATTTTGGTGGTTCTAAAGACGATATAAAAGAACAACATATGGTAAATAGAAAAAGATTAATTGATGAAGAAGTCGTAATCATGAGTTATGATATGGCGGGAGTCGAGTAATGTTGATAGAATGGATGGACGTAATATACGTATGCTTAATAGGAATTATTTTTGCATTTATTCTTCACATTGAAACCGAACTTCACACGATTAAAACAATGATTGAAGAAACAATCAAATATCGTGACGAATCCTCAAAACTTAAAAACGGTAACGGTCACAGCAAATCTAAATCTGAAAAACCCTCTTGAGGGAAACCATTATACGTAGTATAATGTATATACATTATGGAGAAGTGTTATGTCATTTATTAAAGACTTAGTTAAATCGTCAGGGAATGAATACGCAAGTATTGTTTCTGACGGTGTAGCTGCGGGCGATGTAGACCAATTCGTTGATACGGGTTCGTATATATTTAACGCATTATTAAGTGGTTCACTAAACGGTGGACTACCTATGAACAAAATCACTGCACTTGCAGGTGAGTCTGCCACAGGTAAGACTTTCTTTGCATTGGGTATGGTCAAACAATTCTTGGAAGACCACCCTGAAGCTGCTGTGATTTACTTTGAATCAGAATCAGCATTGACAAAAGATATGATTGAAGAACGAGGAATCGATTCTAATCGTATTGTTATTGTTCCTGTTGTGACGGTTCAAGAATTTAGAAACCAATCCCTTAGCATACTTGATAAGTATCTTGAGACTGATGAATCAGAACGTCCACCAATGATGTTTTGTTTAGATTCTCTTGGTATGTTATCAACTACTAAAGAGATTGAAGATACTGCAGAAGGAAAAGAGACAAAAGATATGACTCGTGCCCAAATTACTAAGGGTGCATTTAGAGTTTTGACTTTGAAACTTGGACGTGCAAAAGTGCCAATGATTGTTACTAATCACACTTATGACGTTATCGGTTCCATGTTCCCACAAAAAGAAATGGGTGGTGGAAGTGGTCTGAAATATGCAGCTTCTTCAATTATTTTCTTATCTAAAAGAAAAGAGAAAGACGGGACAGAAATCGTTGGTAATATCATTCATTGTAAGAATGCTAAATCAAGATTGACTGTAGAGAACAGAATGGTAGATGTCAGACTTACATATGATAAAGGTCTTGATAGATACTATGGTCTGTTAGACCTTGCTCTTGCCTTTGACGTATTCAAGAAACAAGGAACGAGAGTTCTTTTACCAACAGGTAAAACAGAATATGGTAAGACAATCAATAATAACCCCGAAAAATACTTCACCGAAGAAGTAATGGCGGATTTAGAAGTAGTAGTTAATGAGTATTTTAAGTATGGAAAATCAACAAGCGAGACTGGAACAGACGATTCTCAAGAATCTAGTTCATAACGAAACATTTAGTAGAAAAGTTCTCCCTTATATCAAGGGTTCATATTTTACTGAGTTAGACGAAAGGACTGTATTTTCAGAAATATCTGATTACTTCCTAAAGTTCAACCAGCCCCCTACAACTGAAGCACTTCTCATAAACCTAGAGAATAATGAAGATTTATCTGATAATATTCTTGGTTCAGCACAATCAGTTGTAGCGGGGTTCGGTTCTTTTCATGAAGATACTCCTGTAGAATGGTTGACAGAAGAAACTGAAAAGTGGTGTCAAGACAGGGCAATCTATCTTGCACTTATGGATAGTATTGAAGTTGTAGACAAAAAGTCTCAAAGGTCTACAGGTGAGATTCCTGAGTTATTGAAGGACGCTCTATCAGTTACATTTGACGCAAATGTAGGTCATAACGTATTAGAAGACGCAGACGCAAGATTTGATTTCTATACTACAGAAGAAGAGAAGATACCATTTGATTTAGAATACTTCAACAAAGTGACCAAGGGTGGTTTACCAAACAAGACTTTGAATATTTGTCTTGCAGGAACTGGTGTTGGTAAATCATTATTCATGTGTCATTGTGCTTCTGCTCATTTACTTATGGGTAAGAATGTATTGTATATCACCATGGAAATGTCAGAAGAAAGAATCGCAGAAAGAATTGATTCAAACATTATGAATGTGCCAATCAAAGAATTACCTGACATGTCTAAATCAATGTATGGTAAAAAGATTGAAAAACTAAAAGACAAAACAAAAGGTAGAGTATTCATTAAAGAATATCCTACAGCAGCCGCTCATGTCGGACACTTTAGACATTTACTGCAAGAACTAGAACTTAAGAAAGATTTTAAACCCGATATAATTTATATCGATTATCTAAACATATGTGGGTCATTACGTATCAGACCAGGCGCTGGTGCAAACTCTTACACATTAGTCAAGAGTATTGCTGAAGAAATGCGTGGTCTTGCGGTTGAATATGACGTGCCTATTATGAGTGCAACACAAACTACAAGAAGTGGTTTTGGTTCTACTGATATTGGTTTGGAAGATACCTCAGAATCATTTGGATTACCTGCAACAGCAGACTTCATGTTTGCTTTGATTACGTCTGAGGAACTAGAAGAGTTAGACCAAATGGTGGTCAAACAATTGAAAAACAGATACAATGACCCTACAGTGTTCAAAAGATTTGTTTTGGGTGTTGATAGAAGTCGTATGAAATTCTATGATTGCGAACAAGAAGCACAGGAAGAACTTGTTGATAGTGCAATTGCACAGGAAGACGACACTCCTGTTATGGATAGAAATGAAAAATTCAAGGACTTCAAAATATAAAAATACCTAAATAGTAAGACAGAATGGTATTATAATGACTAAGAATTTGAAATCGCAAGAAGTTATAAATTTAATTCAACAAAAAGTAGTATTAAAGAAAGAACTAAGAATTGCAAGAAAAGAAAAAGACACTGGTGAGGTGCAACGCCTTAATGGTGCTATATCTGTTATAGAATCAGAACTATCTTCGACACCACTTCAAAAATCATAAATAGTAGACAAACACTTCAAAAGGTGGTAGCCTACTATTATGGCAGTTAAAAATTTACATTTAGAACATTTAGAAGACGAGATTATCAATAATGGTATTGATGGCGGACGTTCTGCTATCTATTTTTTAATAGAACTACGTAAAATGCTCAAGGGTTCTAGTAACTCTAGAGTTAATATGACAGTAAAATGGGACGGTGCACCTGCTATTTGGGCAGGCCCACACCCTGTGACAGGAGACTTCTTTGTTGCGAAGAAATCTTTATTCAATAAAACTCCTTTATTCTATACTTCCGAAAAAGAAATCAAAGACGCACCTGAACTCTCAGGCGATTTACAATCAAAATTTTTAGATTCATATAGATATCTTTCAAAAATAGGAATGGATAAAATTCTTCAAGGTGATTTAATGTTCACTAACGATAAAGGTTCTACTAAATTTGAAGACGGTAAGTATATTACATTTCAACCTAATACAATTCTATATGCAGTCAAAGAAGATTCAGACTTAGGTAAAAGAATTGCAAAAGCAAAACTCGGAATTGTATTTCACACAACATACAGTGGTTCTACCATAGAAGATTTAGGTGCCTCTTTTGGTGCAAATATAAATGGTTTGAAACAAGGTGACTGTTGGATAGATGACGCAACATATAAAGACGTTAGTGGAACAGGTTCAATGACTGCTAAAGAAGCAATGGGTCTATCAAAAGTTTTACAAGAAACAGGAAAAAACTTTCATGGTATTAAGAAAGGAGACCTAGTTAAGTTTCAAAAAGTTATGGATACTATGAATGCAAAAGGAGCTGCTGGTGCAACATATAAAACATATACTAATTCACTTATACGTTCAGGTAAATTTAAACCTAACGCACAAGAATACATAAATTATGTTGGAACATACTGGGAAGAAAAGGTAATTGCAAAAGTAAAACAAGAAAAAACAAAAGAAATTAAAAGAGAGATTGGTCAAGATTTAATTAAAGAACTAAACGGAATAAGAAAAATGATTGATAATCTCACGTCTTTTCAAGCAAATTTAGTTCAAGGTAAAATGATTATCATTAGTGCTCTTAATAGAATCAAAGGAATAGGAACATTTAAGAAAACAGAAAAGGGTTTTGAAGTAGTAAACCCCGAAGGTTACGTAGCAATTGACAAAGAAGGTGGTGCAGTCAAACTTGTAGACCGTATGGAGTTTGCGTATAATAACTTTACTGCACAAAAGAATTGGGATAAATAAAGATATGAATTACGAACAAATTATAGAAGAAGCAGAATACCAAGGTAAAAAGGTTAAATTAAATGACCCAATCAGACTTCCTACAGGTAGTAAAAAGAAGTTTAGAGTATATGTTAAAAACGACAAAGATAATATTGTTAAAGTTGAGTTTGGTGACCCAAATATGGAAATCAAACGTGACGACCCTAAACGATTAAAAGCATATCGTTCTAGAATGAACTGCGATACAGACCCAGGCCCAAAATGGAAAGCAAACTATTGGTCTTGTTGGCAGTGGAGAGCAAACGCACCAGTTGATAACGATTATAAACCAGTATCATTTGGTCAATTTATGGACGAAGGTTTCAATGAAGACGTTTAGAAATTTCAATGAAGCAAAAGAAAAAGGTGCTACCTTTACTTTCGGACGTTTCAATCCACCAACAACTGGTCACGCAAAACTGGTCAGTAAGTTAGAACAATCTTCTAAGGGTGGATACGTGCCTTTAATTTATACTTCACATTCCAGTGACCCTAAAAAGAATCCACTCAGTTATAAACAAAAGATTTCTTATCTTAAAAAGTTTTTTAAAGTTGGTATTATTGACACACCTGCAAGAACTATATTTGAAATAGTAGTAGACTTACATAACAAAGGATTTACAGACGTGCGTATGGTTGTAGGTTCTGATAGAGTTAAAGAGTTTGATATGCTTATCAAAAAGTATAACGGACAGAAAGGAAGACACGGATTCTATAAATTTAATTCAATACAAATTATATCTGCTGGTGAACGTGACCCTGACGCAGATGATGTATCAGGAATGAGTGCAAGTAAAATGAGAGCACTTGCTTCAGAAGGAGACTTTGAAGCATTCGCACAAGGTGTTCCTAGTAAAAACAAAAGAGTTGCACAGTCATTATATAAAGACGTTAGAACTGGTATGGGTATTAAAGAAGAACACATACCATGGTATATCAAAGAAGATTTAATTAAAGAAGGTGTTTATGACCAAGGAATATTTAAAGCAGTATTTCTCATGGGTGGGCCAGGTTCAGGTAAATCTACAGTCGTAGACAGATTAGCACTTAAACCACTAGGTCTTAAACTTGTAAACACAGACAAGGCTTTTGAAGTTGGATTGAAAAAAGCAGGAATGTCTCTTGACTTACGTGGTGCAGACTTTGATAAAGTTGACCCGATTCGTGCGAAAGCAAAGAAGATTACAGGTCTGAATCTAGATGCATACATTGACGGAAGACTAGGTCTTATCTTTGATACTACAGCTGCTAAATCTTCTAAGATTGCAAACTATAAAAAGATGTTAGACAATCTAGGATATGATTACAAAATGATATTTGTAAATGCAAACTTAGAAAATGCACAAAAAAGAAACGACATGAGAGCAAGAAAACTACCACCTGAAATTGTAAAAGGTGACTGGGATAATGCACAAAAAAATGCAAATATTTTTAGAAAAATGTTCGGTAAAGATTTTGTAGAGGTTTCAAATGACGATGATGTTAAATCTTTAGAAAAGAAAACAGACCAATTGTATAGTAAATTACTGTCGTGGACAAGTAAATTTCCTGGCAATAAAAAAGCAACCCGCTGGAGAGAACAAGAACTTCTTATGAAGAAGTCTAAATAGTAATATGAGAAAATCAAAAACATATAAACAATCTGAGTGGTTAGTCGAGGGGCCAGAAGAAATGGCGAAACTCAAAGCAGACCAAGCACGAGAATCAGAAGACCTTGAACGAAGACACGAAAGTGAGGTAGAAACTCTCAAAGCAAAACATGAAAGAGAGAACGATAGACAAAGTAAAAAAGACGAAGCAGAAAAAGAAAGAGAAGCACTTGCGTCTCAGTCAGAAGATACTCTTCCTGATATCGAAGACTCAAAATATTTAAAAGCAGTAGAAGAAGGTAAATTAGTTGCAGGTCAATTAATGATTATCAATAGTGTAATAGAAAGTATTAAAAATGTAGTTGAAAGTGAATTTAAAAAATCTACTGAATCAGGTGTCAATCTTCTCAACAAATTAAGTAGAAGTGTTGGATTGAAAAAAACTGTCAGTGCTAAAATGCAAAAAAAGAATACATTGTTTTTAAAACAAGACATGTCAGACTCTACAAAATTTCAAATTGAAAAAGATATGACTGCAATTTCTTCATGGAAAAAGAACATAAAGAAAGTTAAAGGTCTTACTAAAGACCAACTACAAGCATTATCTACATTACCTACACCAGTTATTACTGCACTTATAAATCAAATCGGTATGGTTGTCGCAGGTGATATGCAAGAAGACAAAGAAGAACAAGATAGAGATATCAAAGACAAAGAAGGGACTCAACCTAAGAAATACTACAAAGGTCTAGATAAGAAGACCAAAGAAAAAAGAGACGCACACTTCAAACAAGGTAAAACTGGGCCTGCGCCAGGCGATGAAGACGAAGACGGAGAACCAGTAAAAACTAAAAAGTCAGTTCACACTAAAAAGTTTGATAAAATGTTTGGTGAAAAACTAAGTAAAAACGCAGACGCAGGTGATTATGTAAAAGATTTTAGGAAGTCAGACGCACCACAATTCAAAGGTAAGTCTGATAAAAAGATACAAAAGATGGCCATAGCGGCTTACCTTGATAAAAAGGATAAATAATACCATGAGTGGAAATAAAACAGATAACGGGGTTCACGAAGTAGGAACAGACGAAATTAGACTAGCGTATCAAAATGACACGCCTGGACAAGACGTTGAAGGTTACATTAGAGAACAAGAAAAATCTTTCCACGAACAAAAAAATAGAAGTAAAAAACACTTTAGTCAAGTATTTCAAAATCCTTTAGACGGATATCCATACAACGAATCAATTACAGTTAGACCTATCAAGGAAGACTTTGGTATGTTTGATTTAAGTGAAGGCATGAAAATGAAAGATATCATGCGTAAACACGGAAGAGAACTTAAAAAAGCACAACGAAGTGGTAATTTAGAATTATCTAAAAAAGCAGAAGACGATTTAATGGGTTGGGTATTTGATAACGAACCTTCTATCGGTGATGACCCTGATGACTTTATTGATTGGTTAGACATGAACTTAGATGATATTGTTAAGGGTAAAATCAAAGAAGGATTCAAAAGTGACGCACAGAGAAGAGCTGCTTTTGCAAGTGGATATAAAGCAAAAGGTAAAAAAGGTAAGAAAGAAGAAGTTAACGAAAGTAAAGATGTAAGAAAAAAATACAAAGGTAAAGAACAAAAATCTGTAGATAAACTTATAATGCAAAAAGGTGTCGATAAAGTTCAACAATTTCATGATAAAAACCCTAAAGAATTTGATAAGATGGTTAAAAATCTTGCAATGATGGAAGAACTCAAAACATTTGGAGACATAGAATTAGAACTAAATGAGAATGAAAAAGGTTTAAAAAACAAAGCAGAAAAATCAGGAATATCACTTAGTATTTTAAAACAAGTTTATGACAGAGGTTTAGCTGCTTATAAAACAGGACATAGACCAGGCGCAACAGCACCTCAATGGGCTATGGCAAGAGTCAATTCCTTCATAACTAAAGGTGAAGGGACTTGGGGTAAGGCAGATAAAGACCTTGCAGATAAAGTAAGAGGTTCAAAGAAATAACATAATGGAGTAAGTGGTCATGGTTAATGAGGACTGGTTAAACAAACACGGAACTCATGAACAATATGTCATCAGGACATACGATTCATCAACAGACTGGATACAAACTACTAAAAAGGATATGGTCTATGTGCTTTCGGGTGCAGGTTGGCAAATTCTTTATGAAAGTGACGAAGAATATGGGACAGGTAATAAATTAGTCGCAGGAACTAAGTTTATGTTACCCGAAAAAGTGAATTATAAAATTATTAATAAGGAGAATATAGATTCAAAGTTGACTCTCAAGGTTGAGTTTATATAAATAAAGGTAGTATGAGTAATATACAAGATTGGAAATCAGAATTAGCTAAAGTTCGTGCTTTCGTTAAGAAAGACGCACCTGAACCTGTCGCTGAAGAAAAGACACAGGACGAAATTATTGCGGAAGAAATTGACGCACTTTTAGACGGTTTTGAAGACCCAATTGTTGAAGATACTCAAGAAGAATCCGATGTAAACACCAAACTTTTAGAAAAAAATATGTTAGGTAGACTAGCAAAATCATTGGAACTAAACGAAGATAAAAAAACAATGCTTTTTAATTATTTTGAAAAGGGAGAACTAATCCAATGAGCATAAATCAACTACCAAATGACTTAATAGAAGCTTCTAAACAAGTCTTAACCAAAGAGGAAGACTACAAAGATTTCTTCCAAAAAGTAATGAAGAAATTCGGTGTCAAATCGCCAGGCGAATTGTCAGGTGATAAAGAAAAAGAATTCTATAATTACATTGATAAAAACTGGAAAGGCAAGAAAGAAGACATTGACAAAATGCAAGAGTGGATTTCTGCTGGCGGAGAAAGACGTAGAGTCAAAGAAGGTGATTCTAGAAAAGTCAAAGTCGAAGACGTAGTCAGAGACATGTGGGAACAGTCTGCTAAAGAACAGGGAGAAACACCTGTGGGAAAGTATCAGACGCCTAAGTTTAGAGATGAAAGTCTTGACGAAGGCGTAAAAAAATCTAAAATGAAGATTGAGCCGGCGATACTAAGAGACTTAAAGAAACTCGAAAAAAACGAAAAGGGAATGAACGATAAAGAAGTTAAATTCATTCATGACATGTTTAAAAAAGGAGTAGAAGTAGAATCAGAAGACGGAGAACCTGCTGTAATATCAAACAAGGCACTCAAAACTTTAGATAAAGTTTGGGGTAAACTAGACACATTTGTAAGAGATGAAATTTACTCTATTATGAAAAAACATAATGACGACCAAATGTCAGCAGTTCTTGGGCCATATGTCTACGGATAGGAGATAAGATGCATTACCAAGGAAATATTTTTCAAGAATTAAAAGAAAAGAAAGTCTTAGACAAAGACGGAAAAGTTGACGCACTTGGCCCATATGGTAAAATGAAACTTACTGGTCAAGAAGTTGCACAATACTTCAAAAAGAACAAAGTCAAAGACGCTAAGGTTAAAAAAGCAGTAGAGGTTGCATTAGATTTAAGTGGTGCACTTAACATTGCAACTAAAGAAATTGCAAAGTTCTATGGTAACGCAATTCTTAAAAACAAAGACGTTCAGAAAGCACTTCAATATGCAAATGAATCTTTTATATTAAACCAAGAACTAAACTCTATTCAAGAAGAATTATTAAACGAAAAGAATTTAATGCCTGCAATCCAAAAGATTGTCTCAGATAAAAGTGCATCTAAAGTCGGTGGAGTCATGTTAGACATGTTCACTGCAAGTGTTATTGTAAAAGCCTATGACGCAGTAAACGATAACAATAAAAAGAAAATGGAAGCCGCAAATATAAATGTTCTTGTAAAACTTGCACATAAAGTTATGGGTATGAAAGAAACAAAAGACAATGATAAATTAGTCGATTTGTTTAACAAGTTAATGGACGTTAAGTATGGTGGTTCTGAGTTTAAAAAGATTAAAAAAGAAATTGATAAACTTCAAAAAGAAGAACTAGAAGAGAAGATTGTAGGAACTGGTGACGCAATAAGTAAAATTTTTAAGACTAAAGATAAGAAAGAGATTGACGGTATCGCAAATCTTATGAGCATGACTGGTGTTAAAGTTCTACAATCAATGCAGAAACAAAACCCAAAAGGTTTTTTAAGAATGGCTGCTAAAATGGGTGAACTACCTGCTATGGAAGAAATTCAAGAAGCAAAAGATTTAGACCCTGCAACAGTTGGACAGATTGCAAGTTTAACTGATAGGAATGACCATAATGGTTCATTAATGGTTCTTGCAAAGGCACTTAAAGATAAAAGTGCACAAAAGATATTAATGAATATTCAAGGAATGCACAAAGAATTTGGACATATGCCTGACGAATTAATTAAAATAAGAAATCGTGTTCACGATAATCTTATGAGACAGTCAAGTAAAAAGTTTGGAAACCATAAAGAAATAATTGGGTCATTCTAATGTCAGAAAAAAACGTATCATTAGATGCAAGATATAAGTCTTTTAAAGAAAGAATAAAAAAACTTGGATATATAAAAGACACTGCAAAAAAAGTCAACAAAGTAATTGAAAAGGTTGGTGACTTTGGCATGATGTCAGACGCAGGGAACAAGAAAGTTGCTCGTGCAGTTGCACAGAGTAAGAACGAGAAGGATTTACGTGCAAGACTAGAGAAACTTAGCAAAATGGCTGGTGGAAAATATGTCGAAGCAAGTGAAGATGAAGTTATCATGAGAGCTGTCAACGCCTTAGACTATGGTGCACAGGGAACACAAAAACATGCAGACGCAAATGTTTTAGTTCAACTTGCAGGTATAGACGACACAGGTAGAGACACAGAAGTGAGAACAGACGACATGAAAAAGACGAAAGTCAAGGCGAAAGATGCAAGTAAAGTATACAAAGCTTTAATGAGTATCAAAGCGCCACTCAGGTCTAAATACTTAAATATGATGCAAAAGGATTCAAAAGGGTTCGATAAAGCATTTAACGCTATCTTAAAGGTAGCAAAATAACTAAACGAGGAAAATAAAATGGCATTATGGGGAGTATCAGACAGCGATGAAAGTAAACCAAAATATCTTTCAGACGCAGACAAGAAAAACACTATTGCAAAGCCAGAAGGTTGGGTTCTTAAGAAAACAGTCGGTTCAAGAAATCTAGAAGAAATTCTTGTTGCAACTGGTGCTGACTTAGCCGTTGGTATTGGACAGGCAGACATTACTGAAATCGATTTTGTTTCAACAGCATTTGATAAATCAGATGGTGGAACTTTATCTGTTAAAGTTATATTCAACGAGAATGTAACTGTTGCAGGAACACCACAATTAACTGTTGTTAATGACCAAAGAGCAAACCACACATTATCATATGCAAGTGGTTCAACCAGTAATGAACTTATATTTACCCTTGCGATTGCAGCTGGTAACGCAGCTACATCAGCAGGTGACATACTAAGTATCGGCACAAACGCAGTTTCATTAAACGGTGGAACTATTGTTGACACTGCAGGTGGTGGTAACTCAACTATCACTAATTCAGGTGCAATAGGAACAGCCGCTGGAACAATTACTGTAGCAGCTTAATAGAATAGGAATTAAATTATGGCAAATTTTGACAAGACAGGTGAAGCGTCTCTCGGTGACTGTGACGTATCGGGATTATCCACAACAATGGGTAAAGATTTCGTCACAGACGCTGAATGGGACGTATTATGGGAAGCAAATTCTAAAAGAATGTTCACGCACCAAGCGTGGCCAACTTTTAACCCTGCGGTTTCAGGACATAATCCTGATGACCCAAAAGAAGTAAATTTCTTTGCGGATAATATAGATGATGCAAAAACAAAGCTGAAAGCATATTATCTTGACATGAAAGACGGAATGTTGTCTCAGATAGTAGACACATGGTTTATAAAAATTTATGAGGGTTCTGACATTCGAGGAATGGTCAGCGTAATGAGTGCAAAGTTTAAAGACGGTGCACCGACTGGCGCAGGTTATAGTGTTGACCTTGATTCTGAATTACAACAGTTATGGACTGCTCAAGGACAAACTGGTGATTACAGAGACACAATGGTTGTTCAGAATACAATTATGGGTTTACCTTTAGCAGACGGAACAAAAACTGCATTTTGGTATTATTCATGGTATGTTCAAGTTGCAACAAATAATATTATGTATGCAGCTATAAAGCCAGAAGGTTATGATAAAATGGTTCAAATGATGACTGGTAAAGTTCAAAAACAATTTTTATATAACGTTTTTGAAGCAATGAAACAATATGGTGATTTAGGAACTATACCTAGAGGAAAATATGCAGGTCAAACCGTTGAAGCAAGTCCTGTTTGGAATTACGTTGACGATAATGTGACAGCTGCATTTACACTAGGAGTTCGACAAGATTACCCAGGCTATGTAGATTGTGATGACAGTTTAAAACCATTCGGTTGGCCTTTTACAACCGTAAAAATTGGTGGAAATTATCCACCTTATAGTTAGGAGAAAATATGAAAATTAAAGTATTAGGTTCAGAAGCCGCATGTGGAACATCTTCTACTAACGGTTCTAACTTCGGTAGTTCAACTGTAGTAAGACTTGTTAATTCAGGTGCTACAGATAGACTAGTATCGATAGAAACTTCAGCTGCTAGTTTGATAGGGACATTCACTCTAAAAGCAAATGGAGTTGAGTTCGTTCAGAAAGACCCTAGTGACGAGATTTTTGCAGCTAACGCCGCTGTTTTAGGTGTTGGTGTTGCAATTACAACTTAAGGTATAAATATATTATGGCATATCAAGTGACAATGGACAGGACTTTGTCCGACACAGATTACAATACGTTGATACAATCGGAACTCAATCGTAGAAAATACAACACTAAGTTCACAGAAGAATCAAACGAAGAATTCATAACAGAATTCAAAAATTCAATAGACGCTTGGGTAACAAACTTTCCTAGTGGAAGGTGGAGAGTGATTCGTTGGCAACATGAACCAAGTAATGGTCGTGCAACACATGTTGGAAGAATGAATCCCGAAGACCCATTAGGTCTTGAAGCACACCCAACAGAAAACACTTGTCCAATTATTTTTGCAAGTTTCTGTCACCCAGTAAATGCAAAATTAAACGAAGGTGACGGGTCACTATGGTCACATCATATGTTTCCTGCCACTCAAGCAATGACAGAAGAAATTCAACAAGATTGGGAACTCAACGGTAACGCAGGAGATTTTAGAGATACTCTAGGTCATGTAGACTTTGCAATGTGGAATGCTAATCCTGATACAGGAGAAACATCTAGAGATATAGTTCATAGGTGGAGAATATTACCACACGAAAAAGGATTTTGCACAACAGATGATAAATATATTTCTTTAGTTCCTATGATTGAATATTTTAAATCAGTAGGTGTCACTCACCACGGTTATTTTGGTAAAGGTAAACAAGTAAAAACTTTTGCACAACAATCAATTTGTGGCCCTTATACTGGTGAATTTTCTGATTCTATCGAATATAGAATCAATGGTCAGGATAGACAAACAGCACCAAGTGACTTTCCTTATCCATTTGGATATGGCACGGTTGACGATGATACACAAATGTTTTTCCCACAGTTTTTTAATTGTGAAGACCTAATACAAAATGGGCCTGAACATATAAGAGATTATGGTTGGCCAGGCACTAAATAAGGATAAATAAACATATGAAAACTTTCAAAACATATTTAAGAGAAGACTTAGACCATTCATACGAAGGAATGTCAGGTGAACACAATATAGATGACGCAGAAATTAAATCTAGACTTAACGCAATTCTAGGTCATACTGCTTCTATGGAATTTATTAACCCTAAAGCCGCTGTCGCACAAATGGAAGCGAAACTTTCTTTACTTGGATTGTCACACGATGGAAACATTATGGACATGGACATGAACGAAAGTGGTGAGTTTGAAATATCATTCAAACGTTATGGTGATATCATGGGTAAATCAGTAGATACACCACATGACGAGATTGAAGAAGAATCAATCAATTACACTATGAAAATCCGAACTGAGAAATTAGAATCGGGTTCATTTAAAGTATATGGTTCTTTAGTTTAAAACTTTTTACATAATGGAGCTCCGATGAAGATTACTAAAGTAGAATCTCCACCAAAGACGTATTCAAATTTTGAAGGCGCAACATACCCCGTATCCAAAGAATTCGAGCCAGAAGATGTCGTAGAGATATTTCAGACTCCTTTAACGGGTTCTTACAACTGGGACTATACAGTCACAGACAATCGTATAAAAAAACTATACGAACTTGGTAAAGAAAAAAACTGGAATGCTGAAGCAGATATTAACTGGGACGTTCCAAACCCTGACCAAGACCCATCAACTTTTCTGTTCTTTAACGAACAATGGAAAAATCACAAAGACTATGTTCTTCTCAGTCAAGAACAAAAAGAACAATTTGTATCAGACTTACAAGCCGATGTTTTATCACAATTACTACATGGTGAACAAGGTGCATTACTAGTTGCATCTCAACTTACGAGTTGCGCCCCAACTTACAATGCAAAACTATATGCAGCTTCTCAGACATTCGATGAAGCAAGACACGTAGAAGTTTTTAACAAGTATATACAAACAAGAGTAGGAGAAATGTTTCCTATAAGACCTTCGTTAAAAGCATTACTAGACAAAATCCTTACAGACGATAGGTGGGATTTAAAGTTCATTGGAATGCAAATTATTATTGAGGGACTTGCACTTGCAATTTTCAATACTTTAAGACAGACTACCAAAGACCCTGTTTTAAAAAATCTGTTGACTCTAGTAATTAGAGATGAAGCAAGACATGTTACTTTCGGAGTTAATTACTTGGAAAGTTTTACTACAACACTTACACCCGAAGAACTCATAGAGAGAGAAGACTTCTGTTTAGAAGCTTGTAATGTATTGAAGAATAGATTTTCTCAATACTCAGTTTGGGAGAAGTGGGGATTTGATATAGAATATACACATGAATATCAAAAAAATAACAAATACAATAATATGTTTTATGAATTATTGTTTACTAGAATAATCCCTAATTTAGAAAGAATAGGTCTCTTACCTGAAAGACTCAAAGGTGAGTATGAAAAATTAGGAGTTTTGCACTTCATTCATGGTGAATCAGACTATGAAATGTCATGGGAAGAATTGAATGCCCCGTTAGAAATAGTTGCATAGGATTGCCTATATACCTATGTAACAGAAAAATTATATTATGAGTCTATTTGACAAACTTACAGCGAAAAACTTCGCCGCCTACGCCATGAAACATTATGATGACCCTCAGTGTGAGGACATGGAAGATTTTTATGAAGACATACGTAGGTTTAGATACCTCAAACGACTTCTCTATAGATACTACCAGCATGGTGAACTTAGAGAACGTCTCATGCTTAATCACATTATTTGTATCTTTAATGTATTTGGATTTGAACCTTCAATGAGAATGTTAAAGTTCAAAATCAAAGATAAAGAATACTGGTCTTCAATAAAAACATTATTAGTATATCTAAAATACGTTGACGAAGGTTTTGAAGTAGATGTTCCAATAGACGAAACACTTGCATCGACCCTCAGAAAGGTATAAATAGATATATGCGTATAGTAGATACATTAATCGTTTTTCGTATACTCAAAATGTTAACCACACCTTTTGAGAAGACGCAAGCCTATAAGTTTGGTTATATAGACAAAAAAGGTAAAAGGATTACACACCTACCTGACCCAAATAATCCTGCAGTTAAAAAAGAAAACAAACCATTCACTTCTGCTGAAAAGGCATCGCTTACACCATTACATAGATTGGTGTTCAACCTTAAAAAAATCATAGAAAAAATACCATTTGGTAAATCACAATTCGCTTCATACGCTGTAGCACTCGCATTACTTAAAGAAGAAACAAGATTGACAGAAGACCAAGCAGACGAATTGTGTGAAAAATTTTACAGACATTTAAAAGAAAATAACTTAGTAACAGCTGAGTCATTACAAGAAACTATAAATCTTGCAGACATAGAGGTAGGGAATACATATAACACGAGAATGCCTATCTTACAAAATAATAAAAGATATCCACATAAAACACCTATACAAATACTACATGAACATAGTATAGTTTATGGTATTAAAGTTTACATAGGATTCATAAACGAAGAAAGAGTATTGGTAACTGCAGATGATGTTTATTGAGGAAGTCACAAAAGTAAATGACATGGTCTTCAAACACCAAGCGGAGTTGAAGAAACCAAAATACAATAAAATAGATTTATGGGATACTGGTTGGCAGAAAATAATGACTGCACCACCACCAGCAAACAATTCAACTGCTACGGTAGATGACATTAAGAAGATACAAGAACTTCTAAAAAATACTACCGCAATAACTAAAAGACAATACGTAGATTGTGACGAAGACGGTTCTTACTAT
>Ga0163179_10000869_pt1 | contig 21659 bp, 17 predicted proteins | sample AtlANTMetagenome_FD_109643 | JGI IMG/M metagenome (GOLD analysis project Ga0163179, IMG submission 109643) | Marine eukaryotic phytoplankton communities from the Atlantic Ocean - Atlantic ANT 2 Metagenome | ecosystem: Environmental > Aquatic > Marine > Oceanic | place: North Atlantic Ocean...
AGGAAAGAAATATGGTCCTGAATATGAACAGTATTTAGAATCTATGCTTCCTGAATATGAATTTATTTGGGTTAGAAAACCTATTAAAAAGGGTATACAATTACAGTGGAATAAGATGTATGGCATGACATTAGATATCGATGAACCTATATGTGTTATGGATATTGATGTATTATTAGTAAATGATTATAAAAAAGTGTTTGATTATCCAATTAAAAGAGGTGAATTTTTAGCAATGCCTGGTTGGTGGAGAGATACTAACAGTGACAAGTATAAAATAAATGGTGGTTTTTTTAAATATTATCCTAAAGATTGTAAATACATATATGATAAGTTTATATCAGATATCCCAAAATGGCAACAACATTATATTGATAATGGTGTAACCGCAGGTCCTGTCAATGGTGAACAATACTTTGTTGAGGATTCTGTTAGAGAAAGATTAAAATTAAAATTACTTCCTGTTGAATGGTTTACTAGATGGAAGTCCGGGTTTGATTCTACCGATGAACAAATGATAAAATGGCAATGGAATACTACTAAAAAATATAAACAATTAACCGGAAATCCTTATGTTTATCTAGGTGATTTTCATCCTGACATAAAGTATGTTCATTTTACTCATGCACATAACAAACCCTCTGATTGGAAAAATTATACTAAAATAATTCATATAAATACACTTGAAAATAGTTAAAAAATAGAGTATAATCAATAATGGCTAACGAAAAACTATTAGTAAGACAAAGTTCAGATCACTCTCTGAGAGAGTTGACTCAGCAGACAAATGGCCGCGTGTTCGGTTATAATGTATTGCATGCTGTTGCTAATTTAGCCGATTCAAATGAGGTTGGTAATCTTACTACTAAAAGAGTTGGTAATAGAAAATATAATGTAGTAGGCACATTACAAAATACTTTTTTTAATGAACCAGTTGGTACCGCACCAAGCACTAGTATTACTTCTGGTTCTACTTCTTTGACATTTTATCAAAGGTATGATTCTGCTTATGCTATGGCAGATTCAGATTTAAGTTTATTAAGGCCTTTGGTTTGGTTAGATTCTGGAGGTAAAACAGGATTTAAACAAGCAACCAATGATGATCTTAATGCAGCTATAGACGAAGCTTTAAAATGGCAATATAGTAATCCTTTGGGAAATCCTGGTGTAAATAGTTACTACCTAAGTCAAGCTGCACCTGTTTTCGGTTCAGGTGATTCCGCTGGTCACTTTGAAGCAATATACCAATTCGATGATACTAGAACAGATGGTTCAACTATCCCAAGCAGGATTTGGAAAAGAAGACATGCCGAAAATGGTAATGTGTATGTAAATGCTCAAGGGCTTTCACTTTCTAATAATAATTTTAGACCCTTATATGTACAAGATAGTTCTGATGGTAATTTTTCTATTAGAGAAATGACTAGGCAGCAACAAGGAGCATTTGCAAGATTAGCCCAGAAGCGAATAATGGAATCTAAGATTGGGACATATAAAATCCGTACTTCTAGTCAAGGTGCACCAACTGATCCAGGGACATGGCAGTCTAGAGGATCATTTAATGATACTAAAAATGCTTTAGACGAAATTTCTTACGTAGGAGCATTCGCAGATGTGTATTCAACATCTTATGTGAAGGGGTATACAGCAACATATCAAGGAGTCTATACAGGAAATTATTCTGGTGGTAATACTGTAATGGACCAGTATGAAGAAGGGCAATATGTTAAATCAGGTACACGATACTATCAAGGCCCATTTCAATATTATCAAGGTCCTCAGGAATATTTAAGTCAAAACTATATGGGCCCTACTGGGATATTTTATAATGTAGGTTTTGCTGGCGGTAATCCAGACGCGGTGAATTTTCTAGGAGCAGGCACTTATGCAAGGTATATTCACGAAACAGCTTTTGCGGGTAACTATACGGTTGCTTTTGCCACAGACTATACATCTGAATATACTACCGAATATACATCTACTTATAATAACCCACGAGAAGTAGTTTATACTCACATGTATATAACTACATACACTAAAGAATTTACAGGGTTGTATGGTGAGATATACAATACTGATTTTACTACTTTAGCACAATATGTTTCTCCGCAACTAACATATGTAGGTGGTCCATATACAGGAGTACAATATACTGGATTTTCTGCGTACGATCGTGGAGGTATTGAAACGGGTAGTTATGTAGAGGGTTCTCCTAAATATGGAGGATATGATGTTCAAGCATTTTATGTCCCTGGATTTGATGATGCTTATGATGATAATAATCCAGATGAATATTTTAAACTTTCTTTTATAGGCTTTGATGGTAATTATCCAGGATCGGCAATGCTTTATAATAGGCATACCATAACTCCCGATTATTATCCTAATTATTTGGGTGGCTATATCCAAATGCAATACCAAGGCACTGCCTACTATACAAGGGCATTTGATGCTAGTTATGTTGGTTCTGGTATCTATCCGGTTTATACAAGACCCCGTGTTGGTCAACCGTCTTTTCCTGGATGGGCTGGAGTAATGGGTTTTTGGGCATCAAATTTAACGTGGACTCAAGGTTATGTTCCAGGAGATGATAGTTTAGATACTAACTCATATTATCAAGGTCCTCAGTTTTTATCTTGGGGTAGTCAATCATTTTTTGCTGGTAGTGTAAGAAATAGTAATCCTTTATATTTTGGAGAACATTTTGTCGGTGCTGGAAATGTTTCATATGTAAGAGCTAGAATCCAAAGCTATACTAATGAAAATGCGGGTGTATACTATGCAACGGGGTTTGGACCAACTATTGCATATGAAAGAGAATATCAAGGCCTAATTGCTTATGGAACAAACGCATATCAGGGAGCTGGAGGAACATATCAACAGTATTATGAATCTGCTGCATCTATAGCAGGATTACTATATGCTAGCGAAGGTCCTGCTTACGTAAGAGATATAGGGGGCTTTTCTGCTTATTATCAAACAGTCCCGGTATATAGTAGGAATCTATTATATGAAAGCTCTTATACAAGAGACTTTGGTCAATTATATACTTCCGAATTTGAACATAATTCGATAGACTATGTGAGGACTGTTGGTTATGGCAGTCCTAGTTATAATAGGAACATTTATTATGCTTCAGTATATCCAGATCGTTATCCATATGTTGGGCCGAACCAGCTAATTTTGTATGGCCAAGCAGAGTTTGCTAGCGGGGCTTATATCAGGTATTATAATACAACCATAACCTATGTGGGGCCTGGAGAAGGTCGTTACGATGGTTCTAGATATATGGGGGCTGGACCTATTTATATAACAGGACCTGATGATCATGGTGGCCCACAGTATATTCCAGATGGTATAAAGACCTATGAAAGGATATATGTACATAATACTGGTAGCTATGAGAGAGCTTATATGATGACTGGAACTATATATTCAGGTCCTAGTTATATAGGCCCATTAATTTATTATGGTCACGACGGTTACGGTGGTTTTTCGCAGAAATACTTTATACCACACTATGATGGCACGACAAATTATAATAGATGGGATGGTTATAGCAGTACCAATTATGTAGGAGGTCTAAACCAGGGTAACTATGGTATTGAACCTGGCGAATGGCAATATAATGGATTTGCTGATGAATACGGTTTAGGTCACCGCAAGGACGGCCGAGCTTCATATATCGGAGAATTGCAGGATCCTGGAGAAGTAGCATATGTACAGGAATATGCATCATCAGATGCTTCTTATCTTGGATGGTTGTATGCAGGCGGACATTATATAGCCAATTATACCTCTGAGCAATTTACCGGAGATTATGTAAGACTTAGAACAGAATCTTACGAGTCAATAGGATCCACAGTTGAATATGAAAGACTTTATGTTGGAAATTATTCAACAGACTTTCTAGGATTTTTTGATGGAGCATTATTTAATGCATACTATGAAAGTGATTATGAAACAGATTATATACAATCATATGAAAAACTTTTTGTGGGAACTACTATTATTGCTAGTACCGCAACAGACGAAACTTATACCTTATGGGTAAGAGTAGCTTAATAAACTAGGAGAAAATATAAAATGAATAAAGAATGGAAACACCCGTTTTGGGAAAATGCTGCGAAAGATAGATTAACTGTCCGCCTTAATATAACACATGAAGATGGATCGTTCTCTACTAGTGTAGCTAAAGTTGGAAAGTACGATGAAAACGGTAAAATAACAAACGACTATAATGAGATTTTAACACAAAATCCTGTAGAGAAGATTGATAAATTTACTGAGGAACGCTTAGAAAGACACAAGCAGCAAAGAGAAGCTAATATAAAAAAGAATAAAGAGAAACAAGAAACAAAACGTCTTGAAGATCTTTTTAATTATAAATTACAAGCTTTTGAAATACCAGAAATTAAAACTTCTGCTAATCGTGCTTTAAAAAGTAAAATTAGAAAGTCCAGAAATGTCGTTGAATTAAACGCCTATGCAGTTATATTATTATCGGAAGAATTGAATGCAAAAAAGGAATCAGAATAAAGGTTTTATTCTAGTAGCTACTAAGAGAGAAGCTTTTATAAAAAGTGCATCTTTTTTAGCTGAGACAATATTAGATTATATCCCTGATGCTAATATTACTTTATTTACAGAGCAACACTTTATAGATAGTCATTCGACATATTTTGCTCCATTCGATAAAGTATTACCTACAATTTCTAATACAAATAGAGAAAAAATGTATGGTATGGCTAATACGCCATATGATGTTACTATGTATCTCGATGTTGATATGGAAATAACCCATGAAGATATAGTAACAATATGGGATCAATTAGAAGATAATGATTTAAAATTTGTTAATTTAACAAGAGAGGGTGCTAAACACTTTGCTGAGTGGTCATGGGGTCCTAATCATTTAGATGATGGTTGGCAAGGAATACCAGATCATTTATCGCATTGCGGTGGAGTATGTCTTTACAAATCCAGTAATCCTCTCACGAAAGAACTTATGATGGATTGGTATCACCTTTTCTTAAAACAAAGAATTGGTGAATGGAATCCTAAAGAAATGGAATATATTAAAAAAGGAAATTTTCGTCAATGGGATCAATTAACCCTTTGGTGGCTTATATATCACTCTCCTAAATATAAGAAACTAAAGTGGAGTTTTTTTGAAGAAAATTATAGATGGAATTACTATACATCTTTTGGATTACCATGGCAACAAGGAAATCCTTATTGTGAAAAAGCACCTATTATAACACATTACTCATCTGGTATGGATAAGTATGGTCAAAAAGGAATATTATAATGCAAGTACCGGTTAAAGATATACAATTAAATAATACAGAATTTTTAGATATTCTTAATGAATATAAAGATGTATTAATGCAAAGAGAAACACCGGATGGTGAACCTTTAATAGCTAGAAAATGTCCTTTAAAAGCCAGAAAAGAAAAAGCCGAAGATTGGGTTTCTGATGAGTATCTCCAGGCATTAATAAAAAAAGGTAGAGAACATGAGGGATTTCCTAAGGTTTTAAGAGGCTATACAGGAATAAAATATACCGATTATCATCCAGGCCAAGAAAAGGTATATAAAGAAAGCCTAGAGGTATTAGAAGCCACTTCAATACTTAATAAAAAATTAATTGAATTTCTTTCTGCTAATAATAATGCTTTAAATGCTTGTTATCCTCCTGGAGGTTTTATATCTTGGCACAATAATGCTAATGCTGAAGGATATAATATTATTTGTACATGGTCAGAGACTGGTGAAGGTTGGTTTGATTATTGGGATATAGAAAAGCAAGAACGTGTTCGTGTTCAAGACGTTCCTGGTTGGCAAGCTAAAATGACATATTTTGGATCATATGATAAACCAGATAAATTATGTTATCATGCTGCGTATTCTGATTGTCATAGAATTACTGTTGCTTTTGTATTTAAAGAAGCGGATGAATTTTGGGAGGAGGTTATAGAAGACCTTGAAAACCCATTATAATATAGTATGTGTTAAATACGGCACAAAGTATAATTCAGAACGAGTTGAAAGACTTTATAGAATGGTGGAGAAAAATTGTTCTCTGCCATTTTCTTTTTATTGTCTAACGGAAGATAAATCTCAAAAATGGAGATATCCTTTAGATAGTAATTTAGACTTAGAATCATTTTGGTGGAAGATACAACTTTTTAATCTTCCTTGGAACAGACCTACATTATATTTTGATTTAGACATTGTTATACAAAAACCTATTGATTCTATTTTACGAAGAATAGAAAAAAATAAAATATTATTAATCAAACCTAATTATTGGGATATTCAAGATACAATACAATGGGATTATAATGCTATTGTGAATTCTTCTGTGCTTGGTATATGCCCGGTATCCGTTACGTGCGTCTATGAGCGTTTTATCGCGTCTAAAGACTATAATATCATCAAATATCGGGGATTAGATAGATATCTATCAGATAATCATTTATCACTATGTAATTATCTTCAATTCAATAATGATTATTATCATCGATGGAAAAATGATGCAACGCCTTTAAAATATGTTAAAGGTCACTTAGCTCATGACCCTAGAAAAACTCTTTGTATAATAACTCAAGAAGAACCTGAAATGTATTTTGGTTTGGAAAAATATTTCTTATAAATAATGATAAAAATTGACCAAAGAAAGTTTTACATATGGCACAGTATGAAGACATAGCAATTGATCAGGGAGCTGATGTTACTATTCAATTAGAACTTACCAATACAAATGGAACAGCAAAAGACTTAACAGGTTATACTTGCGCTTCTCAAATAAGAAGAACCCATGGTAATGATTCTGCTACATCCTTCACCCCAATGTTTTCAGCCCCCAGGACGTCTGGGGTATTAAATCTTACCTTAACACATCTTCAAACAAATTCATTTACTGCAAAAAGATATGTGTATGATGTTGAGTTAACTAATCAAGATAGTGCTGCTAATAATATAATTGAAAGAGTACTCGAAGGTCAACTTATTGTTAACCCTTCAGTTACTAGATGAGCTAAGGAGAAACCATGGCTACTAGCGCCAATCTTAGTATTAAGAAAAACATTATTATTAAAAAGATAACCGTGGGAGCACCTATTGGTGTAGGCCAGGTTTCAAATGGACTTTTGACATCATTAGATGATGTTAATGGCCAAACACTTTTTACTGCTCGATTAAATGATTCATTAGCATCTGATGCTTCTGCGTTTGCACCAGGTAACTGGTCTTATTTAATGCGATGGGATTCTGCCCAAGACAAAGCAACAGGTAAAGGTTTTTCATTTCATCCTGCAGGTAAAGTAGTAAAAGATGAGTTTTTAAAAGGTCATATATTTGATCTTGATAGTACCCATTTTCAATTTGATAGTCAGTTTTTTCCATTTCCAAGAAAATTTAAATTAAAAAATCGATCTGTTCCAACAACGCTTCAGGGTGATGATAGGAATATGGTTCAGGTCCATGTAACCGCTGATGGTATTGTTAGAAGTTTAGGCACAAGACCTATTAATGGTATTAAAAGTATTTCTTGGGAAGCTGCCACTGCCCAACTAAAAATAACAGCCCAGAATGATTCTAATTTTACACAGGTATTAACATTAGATGCATTTACTACAGATAGTTTAGCTGAAGGGTCTAATATTAATAGAAGATACTATACGTTCGCCCGAGCAGATAGTGACGCCAAAAATGCTATTAGTGTAACAGATACTGGAGGTGATGGTTCTTTATCATATAATAATGTTACAGGTGTTATAACATATACGGGTCCTGCTGCTTCTGAAGTAAGGACTCATTTTTCTGCATATAACTCTTTGCAATATGATAGTACGAATGGTATTTTTAGACTACCACAACCTTTAGATTCAGCTGCTACACCTTATTTTAAACAAATTAGAGGTCCTGCAGAATTAATTATTGATCCAGAAGGCATTGGTGATAATACAGGTAAAGTTACTATCTTAGGTAATCTTCAGGTTGATGGTACAATGACTACCGTTAATTCTACTACTGTTACTTTAAATGATAAAAATCTTTTACTTGCGGATTCTGCAACAGATTCAGCTGCTTCTGATAATGGAGGCATAACACTTGGTGGTTCTGGTGCAAGTATAGTATACGATCATAGTATAGCCGCTTGGAAATTAAATAGACCTTTATCTCGTAATATAAATTTATTACCTAACCATTCAACTAATGACCTATCAGAAGGAGCTAATAATAGATACTATACATTACTCAGAGCCGATTCCGATGCTAGAAGTGCTATATCAGTGGGTGATGCTGGAGGCGATGGATCATTAACATATGATTCTTCACAAGGCAGAATAACATATACCGGGCCAAGTGCGGCTGAAGTAAGAGCTCATTTTTCATCTATGGCGCCTGTAACATATAATAGTGGAACAGGTATATTTAATATCGACTCTACACAATTATACGAACAGTATATTGATAACTATTTACGTGAAGGTAAAACAGGTCGTATAATTCGAAACGGTCCAATTGATATTAACGGTAATCAATTTATTCTTGATGCTGATAGTGATACTATGATAGAAGCTTCTTCCGACGATACTGTAAAATTTACAGCTGGTGGAAAAGAAGTAATGAATATAAAAGGTGGAGCAGGGCATTCTAATTTTACTAGTTTAGAACTTCTTTCAGATGAAGCCGGAGGAACAGCTTCTCCATCCTTAAAATTATTTAGAAATAGTCCCACACCAGCTCAATTAGATTATCTAGGAGCAATTGATTTTAATGGTATAGATGATTCTAATAATGCCACAACATATGCTAATATAGTAGGTAGAATAGCAAATGTTACTAATGGTTCAGAAGAAGGCTCTATAGAATTTAGTGTAAGTGATAGTGGAACAAATACAGTTAATCAAATTATGTATGGTGACCATCATGTATATAAAAGAAATCAATATTGGAAATGGCCTCTACATACAGGTTCTTTTGATTATTATATTAAACCAGCCAATGCTATTACAGCAAGTAGAACAATTACATTTCCCGATGCAACAGGAACAGTATTAACAGGTGCATTAGGTCATAACCCTAGAAATTATTTTTCTGCGGGGGGCGATTTAACATATGACAGTGCAGCCGGTAAATTCTCTTTTGATGTTGAATTAGTTTATACTAAGGTTAATTTTGATTCCGACTTTAATATGGCTCTTGATGAATCTACACTTAATGGAACAGGATTAAGTTATGATTCTGCAGCAAATACTTTAAGTATTACAGATACAGCAGTCACACCAGGAACTTATGGTTCTTCTACACAGGTTCCTACATTTACGGTTAATCAACAAGGACAAATAACAGCTGCTTCACAAGCACAAGTCGCAGGAATCACATCAACTGCGTTTGATTCAGCATCAGGTGTATTTTCTATTAGTACTGCTGATGGAGGTATATTTAATCAAACATTATTTGATTCCGATTTTACAAAAGCTAGAACTAGAGAAGCTATTAGTTTAATAGATGCCGGTGGTGATGGTTCTTTAACATATGATTCGGCAGGCGGTAAATTTACATATACCGGTCCAAGTCCTGCAGAAGTTAAAGCACATTTATCTGGAGGTAATGGAATTACTTTTACAGCGGGAGGTAGAATTGATATAGATTCAGCTTCTGGTCCAACCGTTAATAGTTTAATTAATACTACAGGAAAAACTTCTTCAACACCAACATTAGTCCAAGCAACCTCTGGAGCAGAAGTAATTGTTGATACTATAGCACACAATTCTAATTTTATGTCAATTGAATATACAGTTCATATGTCAGAAGATGTTATAGACGAATCACAAATTTCAAAAGTATTAGTGACATATAATAAATCGACAGTGTCTTATTCTGAATATGGTATGATAAGTTCATTTGTTAATGATAGTGATATGGGAACATTAGTTGCTGATTTAAGTGGAGCCAATATAAGATTAAAATTTACAAGAGCAGCAGGTCTTGGAACAGTAGACGTAAAACCAGTTAAACAAATAATCACATAGGGAAAGTGAACTATGGCAATTAAAGATTTTAAAGTAAGAAAAGGATTACATGTAGGCGATAGCGCTACAATTATGAATAACCTAAACGTGGGTGGTCATTCTGTATTAACTGGAAATTTAACTATTGGAGGTTCGACATCAATTACAGGTGGTATCTCTGGAAGGTATGCGGGTTTTGATAGTGACTTTGGTCAAAAAGCCACAGGTGATTTAACAGAACATACAAATTTATTTTATACAACTGGTAGAGCAGATAGTGCTATTAATGCCTTTGTAGACTCTGCGTTTTTAGCTACTAGATTACCCGAATATGTTACTGATAATGATGCACATACATTAACTAATAAAACTATTGTAGATCCTATTATAGACTCTACGCCAATGTTTGGTCAACCTTTTGGTGGTATTTCTTTTAACGTCGATGGAAATATAGCTGATAGTACCCAAGCTTTAATGACATTTGTATCTCGAGATTCATTAGATGCTGCCGGCTTGGTTTTAGGTGTTAAAAATCACCAGAGACATGTTATAGGAACTAGAGGCAATAGCGCAAGTAATAAATTAGTAATTGGTTTAGATGGAACTAATTCTGAAATTAATATAATAAGAAATGTTGGTACAAAACCTGTTGCCATGACTGCACCAGCGGTTGCAGATGATTTAATTACGATAAGCAATACAGGAAGAATTGTTACTAATAATACAGAAGAAGCAGCTAATCAAACTTCTGGATCAATTCAAACAAAAGGTGGTATCGGCGCTGAAAAAAATATTAGAGGCGAAGATATTCTGGCAGCTAATAATGTTAAAGCGGTTGGAGGAGAATTACAAGGTACATTATCAGCCTTATCATTAGGATCCAGATCAACCTCTGATTTACCCGAAGGCACTAATTTATATTATCAAGATGCTAGAGTAGATGCTTATATCAATGCAAGTATAAACACTACAGATGTAAGTGAAGGATCAAATTTATACTATACTACAGCACGAGCGGATTCAGCTGCTACACGAGCAATATCAGTAAGTGATACTGGCGGTGATGGTGCTTTAACATATAATAATGTTACAGGTGTTATAACATACACAGGTCCTTCTCCAACAGAAGTAAGAGCACATTTTTCTCAAGGTACAGGAGTTACTTTAAGCGGTGCTGGACAAATTTCAATTGGACAACCTGTTGCGTCATCAGATTCTGTACAATTTAATTCAATGTCAGTTAATAATGATGTGGTAGTATATGGAAACCTAACGGTTGCCGGAACACAAACATCTAATGCTCAAGCGGATTTGTCTGTTACTAATTCAATGATTAAAGTTGCAGATAGTAATATGGCTGATACTGTTGATATTGGTATAGTAGGTAGATATTCAAAAGATGCTGGTGCTACAATTAGGCGTGCAGGATTTATTAGAGATGCTACAAATGGAGAATGGTATGCATTCGATAATTTAATACAAAACGGTATTGATAGTGGCGCAGGACCATATGATCAAACAATTAATGTTGGAGATACTGCTAATGGATGGAATTTAGGAACATGGAATTTTGGAAAATTAAGAGGAACCTATTTAGGATTCGATTCTGATTTCGCGGCCTTTTCTTCAAACTATACAGTTTATACTTCAGGGTTTACAGCAGCAAATGCAGGTAGATATGCTCTTAATACGGCAGGTGGAGGTTTTACTATTGACCTACCAGCAAACCCTCAAACAGGGGATTATGTAAGATTTATAGACGTACACAATTTTTCAAGCAATGCAGTGACCATAAATAGAAATGGATCCACTATTGAAGGTTATAGTGAAAATTTTGTATTAGACTTAGGTCAAAGTATTATTGAGTTTATTTACATAAATAGTACATGGCAGATATATTCATCTATTGGCCAGAGAGGACCAAAAGGGGATAAGGGCGATTCGGCGGATGTTGCAAGTTTCTCTACTAAAGAACAATCAATAGCGTATTCAATCGCATTAGGATAAAAAAATGGCAAAAAAATTATTAAGAGATTATATATTTTCACCTGGAGCAGCTGGAGTAGGTTATGTTGAGGTTCCTGGCAGATATGCATTAGATAAATTGTTACTTGTTACAAATGTAACAGATAATATTATTATGTATAACTTTGCCGATACAACCTATGCAGGAACGACTGCGACATTCTTTACTAGTGATAGTACCAATTGGCCAAGAGTAACTCAGGCACATGATGGTTTTACTAGATTTGTATTACAGTATAATTCTACTGGAATGAGTGCTAACGATTCACTTCAAATCTTTGCAGAAGATCAAGAAGACTTTGGTCAAAAAATACGACCATGGGATTTCGGATCAGATGCTATTGAAAGAATGAGAGTTTCACAGGGTGAATCTTTAATTGACGCGGATTTTGAATATGGATTACAGCCAACGAAATGGGCAGGTTTTGGATCCGTTAAAGGATATCCATCTACATATGATTTACCAGGTGTTGACCTGACTGTTAATACAATAGTAACAGATTATCAAACAGATAATACTACAAATAGTCTTATCACAGTTACATTTAAAGACTCTGCTAACGGATCCACAAATACACCGCATGGTTTAAGTGTAGGAGATGTTGTTAACGTATCAAGTTTAAGTTCAGGTGCAGCAGGATTCTCAAGAGCAGATGGTAGTTATATTATTGAAGCTGTGCCTAATTCTCATACATTAAAATATTATGCTCGAGGAGTAGTCGGTGCTTCAGATGGCGATAGTTTATTTACAGTAGAAACATTAGTTAGAAAGGGAGCTTTATATAGCAATGCTGCTTTACCTACTCCAACAAGCGTTACATCAGACGGAGCAGACCCGTCAGAAATAACTTTACATTTTGCTAAACCTCATGGTCTAGTTCCTGGAACACCATTACACGTTATAATGGCAAATGGAACTAATAAAGATAAAGCTTCAGGGCCTTTCTTTATGAAGGCTTCTCCGGAACCTAATCAAATGGTTTTTGATGCTAGACCTGGAGCTGCAGTAACATCTCCTTATAATGCTACAGTATATGCTGTTAGTAATGCTACTATTCTTCATAGACCTTCTGATGGTGGAGTTATATTATCTACTAAAACACCTACATACGCTGCGTCTGTTACTCGACAAACTAAAAGGTATTTTAGATATCAATCTGGTAAAGGATTTTTATTCTCATCTGGTACATTATTTGCTCCGGTATACGATTTACAATCTGTATCAGCAACCGGAACTGCTGCTGGCCAAACAATTACATGTAAAACAGATGATATAGATCATGGATTACAAGCAGGAGCATCTGTTCAGCTAGTAGGAATAGATACAACTGGATATGCTAATACATACAGTGTTAATAGTATAATTGATGACTATACATTTACAGTAATTGCAACAGAAACATTAGGAGATACTACAGCTAAGTTAGCCGAGATATCTACAGTTCAGGTTAAAAGTTGGGTAGGTGCTGCTGTAAGAGCAGGAATGTTTGATGATCAAAATGGTTTATATTGGGAATTTGATGGTCAGCAAGTATTTGTTGTACAAAGAACATCGACATATAATATAACAGGAACAATAGGTGTTACACAAAATAGTAATAATATAACGGGTTCCAATACAAGATTTAGTGAACAATTAAGAGCAGGTTCTAAAATTGCTATTAAAGGTATGACACACTTTGTTACTAATATTGAAAGTGATACGTCAATTAATATCTCTCCTGACTATAGAGGTATTACAGGTTCAGGTATACGAGCACAAAAAATTACACAAATAAGGGTTCCTCAAAGTAAATGGAATTTAGATAAATGTGATGGAACCGGGCCTTCTGGATTTAATTTTAATACAAGTCGAATGCAGATGATTGGAATTGAATTCTCATGGTATGGAGCTGGTTTTGTTCACTTTATGGTTAGAGGTCAAGATGGTAAATGGGTATTCTGTCATAGGATAAAAAACAATAACGTAAATACAGAAGCATTTATGAGATCAGGTAACTTACCTGTTAGATATGCTATTGACAATGATAGTCCAATTACATTTTTAACATCGTCTATTGATAGTGCTGCTACAACGCTTCCAGTTGCTGAATTAAATGAATTTAGTAATACAGGAACACTTATGGTTGACAATGAAATTATAACCTATACAGGTAGAAGTGCTACGGATGGAGCAGGTAATTTTACAGGATGTTCAAGAGCTGCCACTATGACACAATTTTTACAAGGTAATAATGTTACGGTTAGTGCAGGCGCCGTAGCGACACATAGTTCAAGTACGGGTGTCGCAGAAATATCTAATACTTGTTCACCTACATTATCACACTGGGGTTCAGCATTAATTATGGATGGAGGATTTCAGTTCGATAGAGGATATCTATTTAATTACTCAACGAATGACTTCCGTGTGAATACAACACCAAGAACGGCTTTCTGTATAAGATTAGCTCCGTCGGTATCTAATGCTGCAGTAGGTCGATTAGGAGCACAAGATCTTCTTAATAGAAGTCAGATGTTACTACAACAAATTACGGTTGCTATGGGTCGTGGATTTTCACAAGGTGATTGTATTTGTCAAGGCATATTGAACCCAAAGAATTTTAATAATGCTACGTGGAAAGGTCTAACAGCAGAAGCCGATGGTGGACAACCTTCATTTGCTCAGGTTGCAGATAGAAATGATATTACATGGACATCTGGATCTTATGCATTACCTGGAGAACAAATATTCTCATTTTCAACAGCTACAGGATATCTTGAGACATTGACTACAGTACAGGATCTATCTTCAATTAAACAAATGGATGGAGCTCCAATGGGGGGTGACTTTAAATATCCAGATGGACCTGATGTTTTAGCTATTAATATTTTCTTTTTAGCGGGTCGTGGTGATGGTACTATCGAACTTAAATGGTCAGAGGCACAAGCATAAATGGCAAAAAATCTTAGCACATGGTTAAGTACATCTCTAGCTCAGGGATTAGATTCTAATACAACTATTGGTATTATTCAGAATCAAATCATAAAGTTAGACTCTAATACTAGCGGTAATTATGTAAGACAATTGACCGATGGTGGAGGTATGTCTATTGTACCTACAGGTGCTAGGAATCAAGACGTTATAATAAGAATAGATTCTAGTGAAATTCCTACATTAACATCTGCTCAAACGTTAACTAATAAAACATTTAACTTGACTAATAATACTTTAACGGGTACAATAGGTCAGTTTAATGCAGCGTTATCAGGAGCTAACTTTGTATCTATTAATGGTATAGAGACTTTAACTAATAAAACATTAACATCCGCTACATTAACTACACCATCAATTGAAGCTGGATCAATAACGGATATTACTACATTTGGATTAAGAGATGTTTCTAATACAAACTTTGAAACCAGAATTGTATCAGATAATGATACTGTAGGTTTTAATTTATCTGCAGATAGAACAATAACATTAGATGTTAAAAATGCTGATAGAAGTATATTCTTGGCAGGTAATTTAACATTTAAAGGCGGATTTGCTATTGATTCTGCTAAAGATGTAACATTAACTCCAACTGATACTACTTCGTTAACATTACCAACATCCGGTGTATTGACTTCTAAAGATAGTGCTGATGGTAAATTAACGGTTAAAAATTTAACAAGAACAAATGGATTAAGAGGAACTGCAGGTACTTATGGAAGTCAATCTGCTGTTGCTCGTTTTACAGTTGACGCAAGTGGATTCGTTGATAGTATTAGTTCAGTAACTATTAATAGCTTAACATCTACCTCTTTTGATTCTGCTAATAAAACAATAGCATTAGGAACAGCAGGTGGTAATAATTTTAATATAAGAATAGGTTTATCGGGTTTTAGTACAACTGATTTATCTGAAGGTACAAACGAATATTTTACAAATACTCGAGCTAGAAGTGCTATATCTATTACGGATGCAGGAGGTCATGGTTCTCTAGGATATAACTCAGGAACAGGTGTTATAACATATACGGGGGCTTCTGCTGCTGAGATACGATCTAATTTTGCAGGCGGACACGGAATTGGTTTATTCTTAGGTGATATTAGAATTGATTCAGGTGAATTAACTTCTTTATATGGAGCTACAATATTAACAGATTTAAAAACTAGAGATGGAGCAGGTTCAGGCTTAGATGCAGATCAATTAGATGGCCAAGAAGGTTCTTATTATAGAATTAATGTATATAATGCAGCCGGAACACTGTTAAACTGATAGGAAGGAATTATGGCTACACCAACAAGCAAAGCAACATTAATTGAATACTGTAAGCGTCGATTAGGTGCTCCGGTTATTGAAATAAATGTTGATGATGACCAGGTCGAAGACCGTGTCGATGAAGCAATACAATACTATAGGGAATATCATGATGATGGTACCTATAGAGCATATTTAAAACATTTAGTTACTGCAACAGATGTGACTAATAAGTATATTACTATTCCTGCGGGAACTCACTTTGTAACAAAAATGTTTAAAACGAGTAGTGCTTTATTTTCACGTAATATGTTTAGTATAAAATATCAGATGCATATGAATGACATAGCTAATATGACTTCGTATATTGGTGACCTTGCATACTTCCAACAAATACAACAATACCTAAGCACACTAGATATGCAACTTAATGGTACACCTCAAGTCAATTTTGTAAGACAACAAAATAGATTATATATTCATGGTGAGTTTGAAGATGAGGATGTAAAGGCAGGTGAATATATAGTTATGGAAGCCTATTTAATAATTGATGGTAATACATATGCTAAGGTATGGGATGATATATGGTTAAAAGATTATACTACTGCTTTAATAAAACAACAATGGGGTCAAAACATGATTAAGTTTGATGGAATGACTTTACCGGGTGGTGTTACGTTAAATGGTAGACAGATATATGATGATGCTTCAGCGGAGATACAAACACTAAGAGAAAGAATTAGATCAGACCATGAACTCCCAATAGATTTTCACGTGGGGTAAATTATGGCTACTAATCATTACTTTAGTCAAAAAGTTAAAACCGAACAAAACCTATACGAAGATATAGTCATAGAATCTCTTAAATTTTATGGCCAAGATGTTTATTATCTTCCTAGAAAATCGGTATATGAAGATAGAGTTTTAGGAGATGAAGTTCCTTCTAAATTTAGTTCCTCATATAAAATTGAAATGTATTTAGAAAACATAGAAGGTTTTGATGGTGAAGGTGATTTATTTACTCGATTTGGTGTAGAGATTAGAGACCAAGCTACGTTTGTAGTTGCTAGACGCCGATGGAAAAATACAATTAGTAGAATAGATAATGATATTAATTCAGAAAGACCAAGAGAAGGTGATTTAGTTTATTTGCCTTTATCTAATTCTTTATTTCAAGTAATGCATGTTGAACATGAATCACCCTTTTATCAAGTAAGTAATTTAGCAACGTATAAATTACGTTGTGAATTATTTGAATATAATGATGAGGATCTAGATACAGGTGTCAGTGCAATAGACAAAATAGAACAAGATTATGCTTATGAATATCTAGTTAGATTCGATAGTGCAAGCACAGGACTATTTGTTGGTGAGAATATAACCTCAACACTTTCAGATGGTACTATCATGTCTGCAGAGGTTTCACAATGGAATCAGGTTTCGAGACAAGCAGGATTAATTCATGTTAGTGCTAGTGATGGCAAATATCATCAATTTGTAACTGGTAGACAATTAGTAGGATCTTTGCCTCAAGACAATGCAGGCAATGTCTTTACAGCAACTATATCTGCGCTTGATGGAGAGATTAATCAAATATCTCAAAATGAACAAAATACTGATTTTAAAACTGACGCCGCTAGCTTTTTAGACTTTACCGAAGATAACCCATTTGGTGATCCGGAGAATAATTAATGCATAAGTGTGAAAAGTGTGGACACGAGTCCCATTGTAATGTAGAATGTATGCGGTGTGTTAATGATATTTGCACAGGATGTAAATGTCAAAAATGCGTACCTAAGGAAAAATATAATGAGTGAACTATTTGATTTTGGCTTTACAGCCGTAGATGAAGATGAACTAGAAGCGGTTCAAACCGCGCAAAAAAAGAACGCGGAGATTGGATCTTCTGCGGCGCAAGCAGCAGAGGCAGCACGATTAAAACAGGATACACTTGATGCATTATATAATGCTATTACACCACTTCTTAATAATTTAAAGAAGAATCCTGAAAAAGAATATATTCTTTGGCCAGATAGATTGGCTAAGGTAGAAGCATTTGAAGATCATTTGCAGAAAATTTATAAAGGTTAAACATGTTTGGTACCTGGTTTTATCATCAACGTCTTAGGAAAAGTGTAGCGGTATTCGGTACGCTCTTTAATAATTTATTTGTTTTAAGAAAAGACGGTTCAGGTAAAGTTTTATCTCAGGTAAAAGTACCTTTATCATATGCTCCGTCCAGAAAATATTTAGAAAGAATAAGAGAAAATCCTGATTTAGATACCCAAACAAAGGTAGCTATTAAGTTACCCAGAATGTCATTTGAAATAATCTCTATACAATATGATGCTGGAAGACAGTTACAAAAAACTAATACATTCCAACAATCAGGTTCTACTAATGCTTTAAGAAATAAATTTTATACATTTGTTCCTTATAATATAGGATTTCAATTAAACATTTATACTAAAACACAAGATGATGCATTACAACTTGTAGAACAGATATTACCGTTTTTTAATCCTCAATACACTATTACTATAAAACCTTTTACAACATTTCCGAATGTAAAAGAAGATATTCCTATTGCTTTAACAGGTGTAGACTTTCAAGATGATTTTGAAGGTGCCTTAGAGCAAAGAAGAACTATAATTTATACTTTAACATTTGATATGAGAATTAACTTTTACGGTCCAATAGCAGAAGCAAAAGTTATTAGAACTGCTGAGACAAATATGTTTGATATAAATAGAGGTCTAAGAGACTCAGATATGCAAGTCTCTAAATTTAGAACAAGACCAAATCCGTTTAATGTATCTGCAGATAGCGATTTTGGATTTAATGATTCTGCAGATTATAATTACTTATTTAATTTTGATAGCAGCTAGGAGGCGTTATGATAAAATTTAAATCATTTATTGATGAAGCTAAAGATGATCCTTGCTGGAAGGATTACAAGCAAATTGGTATGAAAAAGAAAAATGGTAAGAAAGTTCCTAATTGTGTTCCTAAAGAAGATACACAATCTGAAGCGACTTATCAAGGTAAAAAGGTAACTTTAAATAAACGTTTGCCAGGAGATGTAAAAAAATCTAAGGTATATGTTGATCCTGATGGCGATGGAAAAGCTAAAAAAGTAAATTTTGGTGATAAGAATATGACTATTAAAAAGAATATTCCTGCGCGAAGAAAATCTTTCAGGGCTAGACATAAATGTGACACTCCCGGACCTAAAGATAAAGCAAGGTATTGGTCTTGTAAAGCGTGGTAATATGTCAGATAATGCAAAAAATGATTTTGAATATGCTAGACAAATAAAGCATGATCTATTAGCTAAGGGATCGGCTGCTTTAGATGATATGGTTGATGTGGCAAAAGCAACTGAACATCCTAGAGCTTTTGAAGTTATGTCTGGTATGATTAAAAATATAGGGGAGATAAGTGATTCTTTAATGGATCTTCATAAAAAGAAAAAGGATTATGATAAACCAGAAGATAATATAAAAGAACTTCCTAATACAACTAATAATGTCTTTATTGGTTCTACTAGTGATTTACAACGTATGTTGTTAAAAAAAGATAATGAGGATAAAGTAATTGACATTAACGACTACAAGACAGATGAATGATACCTATTTAGGTAACATTAATGTAAAAAAAGACGGTGTAGTTACAAATTTTACTTTAAAAGAAGTAGATGAATACAAAAAATGTATGGACTCTCCTCCTTATTTTGCAGAACATTATTGTAAAATAATTCATTTAGATGAGGGATTAGTACCATTTAAACTATACCCTTATCAAGAAAAAATGTTTAAGCATTTTAATAATAATAGATTTTCTATTATTTTAGCGTGTAGACAATCAGGAAAATCTATATCCTCGGTTGCTTTTTTATTATGGTTTGCTGTATTTAATCCAGAAAAAGTTGTTGCTATATTAGCTAATAAAGGAGCTACTGCTCAAGAAATGTTAGGCAGGATTACTCTTATGTTAGAGAACCTGCCTTTCTTTTTACAACCTGGATGTAAATCATTAAATAAAAGATCTATAGAATTTAGTAATAATAGTAGAATTGTTTCTGCAGCTACTTCAGGATCTTCTATTCGTGGTATGTCTGTTAACCTATTATATCTCGATGAGTTTGCATTTGTAGAGAATGCAGCTGAATTTTATACATCTACGTATCCTGTTATTTCATCAGGTAAAGACACAAAAGTTATTATCACATCTACTGCTAATGGTATTGGTAATCAATTTGAAAAGATATGGACAGGGTCAGTTCAAAAAGTAAATGAATTTAAAAATTTTAGAGTTGATTGGTGGGATGTTCCAGGACGCGATAAGAAATGGAAAGAAGAAACTATATCTAATACATCGCAATTACAGTTTGACCAGGAATTTGGAAATACATTTTTTGGGACTGGTGACACGTTAATAAACGCCGAGACATTAATGGGGTTTAGAGCTAAACCTCCACTAAGATTAATAGAAAATAACTGTGTCTGGATCTATGAAGAACCAGAAAAAGATCATCAATATGTGATGACCGTAGACGTTTCTAAAGGCAGAGGACAGGATTATTCTACTTTTACTCTGATCGATATTAGCACGAGGCCTTTTAAACAGGTTGCTGTATATCGCAACAATCTTATCTCTCCATTGCTCTACCCTAACATTATATATAAGTATGCAAAAGTCTACAATGAAGCTTGGGTGGTTGTAGAATCTAATGATCAAGGTGTATTAGTAACTAATGGATTATACAATGAGTTAGAATATGAAAACCTTTTTATAGAATCTACTATAAAAGCTAATAGACTTGGTGTTGAAATGAATAAAAAGGTAAAACGATTAGGTTGTTCTGGTATAAAGGATTTATTAGAAGAAGGTAAGTTACAAATAGTAGATGAAAATACTATTATGGAAATATCTACATTTGTAGCAAAAGGTCAATCATATGAGGCATCGGATGGTAACCATGATGACTTAATGATGAATTTAGTTATGTTTGGATATTTTTCTACTGGTAATTATTTTTCTACCTTAACCGACGTTGATATAAAAAATATGTTATTTAATCAACAAATGAAAGCAATAGAGGATGATGTATTGCCTTTTGGGTTTAGAGATGATGGTATACAACAGGCTGAAGTAGAAGAACAAAAAGATAACTGGCAAACAAAAAGATGGGTTGAAGAGTGGGGTGGCCCATGGTAAATATAATAAATTATAAATACTGGTAATGAACATCCGTATTATGTAAAAACTTATAATTCGATTACTGGAAAGAGGAAAAAGACATGGCAATTGGTACACCTTCAGAATCTCCAGCTATTGTCGTCAAAGAAGTCGACCTATCGGGTGTGGTGCCCAATGTCCAGTCG
>Ga0163179_10000870_pt1 | contig 21649 bp, 16 predicted proteins | sample AtlANTMetagenome_FD_109643 | JGI IMG/M metagenome (GOLD analysis project Ga0163179, IMG submission 109643) | Marine eukaryotic phytoplankton communities from the Atlantic Ocean - Atlantic ANT 2 Metagenome | ecosystem: Environmental > Aquatic > Marine > Oceanic | place: North Atlantic Ocean...
ACTTCAAGCCGCTTGGCCTGAAATTCAAGGTCCAAAACCGGGACGTCGATTTTTGGGTGAAGGATTTTCAACCGGGCCGAGTCGGCCTCGGGATCAATTCAATCTCTGGCAACGACCATCACTACGGGGTTGCCCTAATGCCGCTCAAGCCGGAGCCCAAGCTCGAGATCACCAAGATGTACCCCGGGCAGCTTCGTACCGCGCCGATGAAGGAAGGCACCGCGCCTTTCGTGGACAAAAACGAGAAACTGCCAGCACTGCCCGCCGTCCTATCCGGCCTGACGGTTGTGCAGACCGTTTACCAGAACCGCAACGACGCCAAGCTCATCGGCATCTTTCGTCGAACACCCTACCCCAGTTCGCCCAAGCCGGATCAGGTCATCCTGACATGGGCCAACGACCCCACCACGAGCCAAACCATCCAATGGCGCACCGACGACACGGTAGACAAGGGACAAATACAGTGGGTCAAAAAAGCCGACTTCAACCGTTTCCGCCCTGCCACGCCGAAGATCATGGACGCCGTCACGTTCGAGATGTCCAACACGAACTACGTCAACGATCCAATGACCCACCGCCACACGGCAAACCTCACCGGGCTAGAACCGGACACGACCTACCTTTACTCCGTTGGTCAGGGTTCCGATGAAAACTGGTCCGAGCTGTCCGAGTTCACAACCGCCCCGGCGAAGACCGAACCGTTTTCGTTCGTCTACATGGGCGATGCCCAAAACGGGTTCCAACGCTGGCGATCGATGATTACCGGCGCCTTCCGCAAGCGACCCGATGCCGCGTTTTACATCATGGCCGGTGACCTCGTGGATCGCGGCAATGACATCGACGACTGGGACAACATGCTCCACCACGCGCGGGATGTGTACAACCAGCGCACACTCATCCCTGCCATCGGCAACCACGAAATTCAGGGCGGCCAACCGACGACCTATCTGCAGTTGTTCGACCTCCCCAAGAATGGTCCTGAAAAAGTCGAACCGGAACGGTGCTACACCTTCAAGTACAGCAACGCCGAATTTTTCATCCTCGACACCACCCTGCCGGCGAATCAGCAACACGAATGGCTTGAGAAAGTACTCAAGGCCAGCACCGCCACCTGGAAGTTTGCCGTGTACCATCACCCCGCCTACTCCTCCGAACCGGCACGCGACAACAAGCAGGTGCGCGAACTCTGGACACCGCTCTTCGACAAGTACCACGTCGACATGGCCCTGCAGGGACACGACCACGCCTACCTCCGCACCTTCCCGATGAACAATCAAAAGAAGGTCGCCACCGCAAAGGAAGGGACCTACTACGTCGTCTCCGTCTCCGGCACCAAGTTTTACGAACAGGACCCGCGCGACTACACAGAGGTCGGCTTCACCAATACCCCCACCTTCCAGATTCTCGACATCCTCATAGACGGCAACAAACTCATCTACCGGGCCTACGACGCCGAAGACAAGATCCGCGACGAAATCATTATCGAAAAGTAGGGTAGCCCGGTTTGCCAGTCGGGCCTGGGCACAACAAAATCCTTGCGCCGCTTGGCCAAGCGGCAGAGCCTCTTGTCTGCTTACCGTGAAAACAAGATTCTCCAGATCGCTTGGTTTTACCCTGATCGAACTGCTGGTCGTTATCGCCATCATCGCCATTTTGGCCGGAATGCTCCTCCCGGCTCTGGCCAAGGCCAAGAGCAAGGCCGCCGGCGCCAGGTGCTCCAGTAACCTCCGGCAGATGGGCATCGGACTCATCGCCTTTGCCGACGATTTTGAACACTACCCGGTCGGCATCAACGGCAATCGTGGTTCCTCGTGGATCTGGCCCTCGCAAATCCGGCAATATCTCGGTGGATCCCATTCCAAAAGCACCGATCTTTTCAAATGCCCCTCCGCCCCCGACAAGGCCAACTGGAAGGTCGAGTTCAGCGGTAACGCGCCGGCCGAGGACGGCTACCTCAAGGGCGAGGTTCGACTACGTCCGGGTGGCAGCAGTTTCATGAGTTACGGCTATAACGTCTGGGGAGCCTGGGCAGGCATGGTGCCCAACCAAGGAATGGGTGTTTACAAAGGCCACGCAACTTGGGGCGAAACCAAGCCCAGCCAGGTCAAAGTGCCCAGCGAAATGATCGCACTCGGCGACAGCAACTGGGATCTGAAACGCAAGGGCGACCGAAACTGGAGCGGCTTCATCGGCATGTACGAGGAACGCCAATGGCCCCTGCCCCTCCACAATGAGCGCGCAGAGATCCTGTTCGTCGATGGGCACGTTTCAGCGGAAAAACGGATCGATCTCGCCGCGCAACTGAACAACGATCCGGGCCGGAAGGACTTCGCAGCCAAACGCTGGAACCTCGACAACACCCCACACCACGACCGGCGCTGAATCCGCTTGGCCAAGCCACAAAAAAAGGGAGCCTTGCGGCTCCCTCAAATAAATGCGCTATTTCGTCAGGACAATTGATCCCGGACGCGCTCCAGTAAAGCCTTGGTCAACTTGATCCCTTGGTAGGCGTCCACCTTACTGCCTTCATACTCTACGCCAACGTACCCGTTGTAGCCGTGGTCTAGGACGATTTTCATCATTCGCAAGTAATCGGTTTTCACCTCGTTACCTCTGTCATCAAACTCATGTGACTTGGCGCTAACTGCCTTGGCGTAAGGCATCAATTCTCTTACACCCTTGTAACGGTCGTACATTTTGCCTCCACCAACATTGAAATTACCAAAGTCCGGCAAGGTGCCGCAGTTTTCCAGATTAACCAACTTCATCACGCCAGCAAGCCATGAACCGTCGGAAGACAGGCCGCCGTGGTTTTCCACGATCACGTTTAACCCCTGCTGGGCACCATACTCTGAGAGCTGGCGAAGACCGTCCGCAGCCAGTTTTTGCTTCTCTTCAAAAGACCCGCTGCCGGTGGTTCCCGCGTTGACGCGGATCGAATGACAATCTAGGTACTTCGCAGCATCAACCCATTTGTGATGGTTGGCCACCGTCTTGGCACGCTCAGCAGAATCGGCATGGCCTAGTTGACCTTCGCCATCAACCATGATTAGAAGACTCTTCACGCCGTGGTCGGCTGCCCGTTTTTTTAAATCGGCCAAATACGCCTCATCCTTAGCCTTCGTCTTAAAGAACTGATTGACGTATTCGATGGCACCGATGTCGAACTCTTCGCGCGAAACCTTGGCAAAATCCAGCGCATCAATTTTCCCGCCAAAGAATTGGCGATTCAACGACCACTGCGCCAAAGAAATATCGTACAACTTCCTGCCACTAAAAAAAGGCGTCTTGCAGCCGACCAATGCCGTCGAGCCAAGCGCTCCCACACCAAGGGCCGCGCACTTCAAAAACTCCCGTCGATTTGTATTATGATTCATTTTTTTCACTGTTCCCTTGTTTGCGTTTGTCACTAAAAAGGAGAACGAAAAGTATCATGACCACGGCCGCAAATATCGCCGGCTTACTCCAAAGAGCTTTCCATTCAACCGCAGCCAACTCATCCTGACGGAGCTTTGTTTTTTCTCCGTTTAAAGTTTCCAATTGAGCTTTCACTTCTTCAGACGGCTCCCCCGTCACGCTGTCGTTCAATTTTTTAATCTCGTCATTCTTGGCAACAACCTCCGCATTGAGGTCCTTCGCAGCCTGCGGGGTATGCTGCTCTTCGATTTTACCAGCCACCTGCGCGCCGATCATCATACCCAAACCAAGCGTCAACATAACCAACAGGCCTTGAGCTTGCGCACGGATCGGCTTGGCCGCCTTTTGGTCGGTATAGATTTGCCCGGTGACAAAGAAGAAATCATAGCAAATACCGTGCAACACGATGCCAATGATTATCATCCAGCGAACCTCATCCGGCGCACCAATTGCAAACAATCCGTAACGGGCAACCCACGCCAGCATCCCGATGGCCAACATCCATTTCACGCCGAGTCGGGCGAAGAAGAATGGCATAACAATCATAAAAAAGATCTCAGAAATCTGACCGTAAGACATGGTTGTACCAATGGGTAACTCGACATGCTCTACGACACGACTTGCTATCTGATAATAAAACGCTAAGGGAATACAAATTAGCATGGAGGAAATGATGAAAACCAAATAGGAGCGATCCTTCAAAAGCGACAGTGCGTCCAGACCAAGCATCTGACCTATACTCGCTTTTTCGTCTTTCACAGGAGGAGTGTCCGGCAGAGCAAAACTGAACAAGCCCAGCAAGGCAGCTGCCCCGGCCGCAAGGTAAAACATCCCGACATTCGTCTCAAACCCGCCGAAGGTCAGTGCGAACCCTGCAGCAATCCAGCCAATGGTTCCTAACACACGAATCCCAGGAAACTCCTTCTCCGGGTTGGTCATGTTTTTCATGGCGATCGTATTGGTAAGTGCAAGGGTCGGGAAATATGTCAGCATGTAGCCGAAGAAAAAGCCCCAGTTCAAGACACCCGGCGAAGGGGATTCCTGCTGCATGAACCCGATCGCTCCAAACATGATCAAGGCACCCAGTAGATGCAGGATGCCCAACACTTTTTGAGCCGAGAAAAAACGGTCCGCAACCAGGCCGACAAACAAAGGGGTAATTAAACCGGCGATCGGGCCTACCGAATAAGTATTCCCTATGTCAGTCGACTGGAAGCCGATGGTGCCGAGGTAGTTTGGCGCTGTAACATACCATGCCCCCCAGACAAAAAACTGGAGAAACATCATGATGGATAGCTTGATGCGAATGGATGAATTCATGTCGTGAAGTCGGGTTTGTTTGCTAGGATTCCAGGCAACCCCATTTTGGATTACCAAGCGGAACGGGCGGAGCGTATCGCTTAGCCAAGCGGGCCGCAAGGTTTCCTTTGGTTACACTCAGGAGCGGTTGAAATACTTCACGACCTCTCGTTCCAATTGCCTTGAGTCACGCTTGGCCAAGCGATACTTTGCCCCTGTCAGGGCCCACGGAGTGCGGACTTACGAACCCCGCCAGGGCCGGAAGGCAGCAACGGCAGTTTGCTTCGTATTTGCCGTGGTCACCCTGGCATCTTCCCCGTTCCCCCAAGGCTTGCTCGCGGCCAAGCGCTCTGGCTACGCTGTGCCCGTGAACCTGAACTCATTCTTTCGCTCCGCCCTCATCGCCTTGGCGTGTCTCGCACTAGGCAAGCCAACTACCACCCTCGCTGCAGACAAGCCAAACATCCTGATCATCCTCGTCGACGATCTCGGATACGGCGACCTGTCCTCCTACGGCGCCAAGGATTTGAAGTCGCCACACCTCGACGCGTTGATGGCGGACGGTATGCGGTTCGATTCATTTTACGCGAACTGCCCGGTCTGCTCCCCCACCCGCGCCGCACTCTTGAGCGGCACCTACCCAGACATTGCCGGCGTGCCGGGCGTCATCCGTACCCACCCACAAAACAACTGGGGCTGGCTGTCGCAGGACGTCACCCTGTTGCCAAACGTTTTGAAGGATGCCGGCTACCACACATCGATCATCGGCAAGTGGCACCTCGGCCTCGAGGAACCCAACACACCGAACGGACGCGGTTTCGATTATTTCAAGGGCTTCCTTTGCGACATGATCGACGACTACTACAAGCACCGTCGTCACGGCATCAATTACTTCCGCGAAAACCGCAGGGAGATCGACCCTCCCGGCCACGCAACCGATCTCATCACCGAGTGGGGCATCGATTACGTGAACAATCGCAAAGGAAAGGATGAACCGTTTTTCATGTATCTCTCCTACAACGCACCGCACACACCGATTCAGCCGCCGCAGGATTGGTTCGAAAAAGTGAAAGCGCGCGAAGCGGGCATCAGCGACAAGCGAGCCAAGTTGGTCGCGCTGATCGAGCACATGGACGACGGCATCGGGCAGGTGATCAATGCCCTGAAGAAAAACGGACAGTACGAAAACACGTTGACGATTTTCAGCAGCGACAACGGCGGTCAGGTCAACGTCGGCGGCACGAACGGTAATCATCGTGGAGGAAAACAGGATATGTACGAGGGCGGCCTGAAGGTGCCGACCTGCGCCGTTTGGCCCGGCAAAATCAAGGCCGGAACCCGCAGCAACCTCGTCGGCATTACGATGGATTTGTATCCCACAGCCTGTGCCGTGGCAGGAGCCAAAGTGCCCGGTTATGTCGAAGGAAAAAACATTCTGCCGACCATGCTCGGCCAAGCGCAGACGTTCGACCGCGACCTTGTTTTTGTCCGGCGCGAAGGCGGCTTGCGATACAACGGGCAGGACTATCACGCCTTCCGCCGGGGCGACTGGAAACTGGTACACAATACGCCATTCGCGCCATACGAGTTGTACAACCTCAAGGACGATCCGCTCGAGTCGAGAAACCTCGCGAATACCAACCGCAAAAAATTCAACGAACTGGCCACAGCCCTCCGACTCCACTACCAACGCGCTGGAAAAACCCCCTGGCAAAAACCAGCGAAGTAGCCGCGATTGGCCAAGTTGCAAACACACCATGAAGAATCTTTTAACCCTTATATTGTCGCTTGGCTTTGTTTCACTTGGCCAAGCGGCGGATTATAGCCCCGGCCCCTTGGCCAAGCGCCAACCCGACGTCCCCAAGGGCCGGGTTATCCAGGCCAAGTGGACGAACTGCAAACACTTCCCAGGCACAGAACGCGATTACTGGATCTACATCCCGGCACAACACGACGGAACGCAGCCAGCCAACCTGATGGTGTTTCAGGACGGGGGTGGGTTCGTGAGCGAGAATGGTCATACCCGCGTGCCGATCGTGTTCGACAACCTGATCCATCGTGGTGAACTTCCATTGACAGTGGGACTTTTCGTCAACCCCGGCGTCATTCCCCCTGCGGAACCCGGCAACCAAGTGCGAAAAAATCGCGCGTTCGAATACGATACAGTGAATGGGCAATACGCGAATTTCATCATCGAGGAACTCCTCCCCCACGTTGTCGCTGAGCATGATTTGAAACTTACCAGCGAACCCTCCGGCCGTGCGATTTGTGGCAACAGCTCCGGGGGAATAGCTGCTTTTACCGCAGCTTGGTTTCGTCCGGATTTTTTTGGAGGCGTCATTAGCCACATCGGAAGCTTCACCAATATCCGCGGTGGTTTCGTGTATCCGGCGCTAATCCGCAAAACAGAAAAGAAGGACATTCGCATCCTGCTACAGGAAGGTCGGCGTGACCTCGACAACCTGCACGGCCATTGGCCGCTCTCAAACAAACAGGTGGCCAAGGCGCTGGAATTCAAGGGCTACGACCACAAGGTCGTCTGGGGGGATGGCGGCCATAGTGGTCGGCATGGAGGAGCAATTTTTCCCGACTCTGCCAAATGGATTTATGCAGATCCTTCCCCCACAAAGAAATTCGACCCGTTAGCACCGGATATTCCCGACTACCCATTCACTGCCGACTCGAAACGGCAGGATGCCGCCCCAAGAGGCAAGGTCTCAAAGCACATTCACGAGAGCAAAATCTTCGAGGGAACCAAGCGCGAATACCACGTCTATGTGCCGGCCCAGTACAAGGCCGACACGCCGGCTTGCGTGATGATTTTTCAGGACGGCCACGCCTACTTAAAAGAGGACGGGGATGTCCGTGCAACAATTGTGTTTGATAATCTCATCCACAAGGGAGAGATGCCGGTGACCATCGGCATCTTCGTCAACCCCGGCCACCGCGGCGACGAGTTTCCCGAGAATCGTTGGCGGGCAAACAACCGCAGTTACGAGTACGACTCACTCGGCGACCAGTACGCGCGATTTTTACTGGAGGAACTCCTCCCTGCGGTTGGCAAGAAATACAACCTCTCGACAAAAGCGGAAGATCGCGCCATCTGCGGAGCGAGCAGCGGCGGCATCTGCGCCTTCACAGCCGCCTGGGAACGCCCCGATGCCTTCAGCAAGGTCTACAGCATGATCGGCAGCTTCACCAACATTCGCGGTGGTAACATCTACCCAAGCTGGATTCGCAAGACTGCGCCCAAGCCAATCCGGGTCTTCCTCGAGGGCGGCGAAAACGATTTAAACAACTCCCACGGGGATTGGCCGTTGGGCAACCTTCAGATGGCCGCCGCTCTCAAGCACATGAACTGGGACTACCGCTTCGTATTCGGCAAAGGCAAACACAATCTCCGCCACGGCGGCACCCTCCTCCCTGAAGCCCTGCGCTGGCTATGGGCAGATCATCAAAATTAATGGTATCAACAATGAAAAAATTAACGACCACCTTGTTTGGATTTTTCCTGGCAAACCTTGCCACCGCTCAGGACATGCCTTTGTCACAGGTGTTGATACCCGGTGAAGACTGGCAATTGGTATCCAATCACAACGGGTTCACTGATGCACCCACGGCAGACGGTGAGGGGAACTTTTATTTCTCCGATATGCGAAGCGACCACGGCCTGCTAAAGGTCGCCCCCCCGGGCAAGGTGCATCTTTACCTCGAAGGTGCCACCGGCATCAGTGGAATGAAGTTTGGCCCAGACGGCAAACTGTACGCCTGTCGAGCCAAGGCCGGAGAAGTCGTTGTCATCGATCCCAAGTCCAGCGAGATGAAAGTGCTGGCGAAAGATGTCCGCCCAAACGATCTCGTTGTCACACACAAGGGCTATCTTTATTTCACCGAGACTCCGAAAAAACAGGTGACGTTTATCAATACAAAAACCGGTGAGATAAAAATAGCCGATCAGGGCATAACTGGTCCCAACGGCATCTGTCTTTCACCCGACCAAGGGACACTTGTCGTCTCGGATTTCCGGGGAAAACACTGTTGGGCGTTTCGAATCGAACTGGATGGCACTCTCAAATACAAACAACCGTACATGACGATGCGCCGCAAACCGGATCCAACAAAGCGCGATATCCTCCCGAACTTTCAGCCGTCCTGCAAAGGCGACGGCATGATTACGGACGCCTACGGGCGTTATTATGTTGCCACCGAATTGGGTGTCCAATACTTCGACCCGGCAGGACGAATCAGCGGCGTCATTCCCGGTCCGCCGGACATCAAGGGGATGACCAGTGTTACCTTCGCCGGCCGAAATCTGGAGTACATGCACATCACCTGCTTCGACAAAGTGTACCGGCTCAAAACCAAGACCCGAGGCATCCTGTATCAAGACGGCCCACAAAACCACCCACCCAAACTGACGAAATAGCACTTGGCCAAGCGCTTGGCCAAGCGGGCTGGATTTTTCAACGGCTTCACAGCAGGATGCCGGGGATGTTCAAGCAATTCTTCACTATTGCAATATTGGCCGCATCGTCGCTTGGCCTGATCGCGGCAAAACCGAATATCGTGTTGGTGATGGCTGATGATCAGGGCTGGGGGCAAACCGGTTTCCGAAATCATCCCGCGCTCAAGACTCCCCACCTCGATGCGATGGCTGCGAATGGCCTCCGCTTTGAACGGTTTTATGCTGGAGGCCCGGTGTGTTCCCCCACCCGCGCCACGGTCCTAACCGGGCGCACCCACGACCGCACCGGCGTGTTCGACCATGGCTACGCACTGCGGCAACAGGAGAAGACGCTTGGCCAAGCGATGAAAAACGCCGGTTTCGCCACCGCGCATTTTGGCAAATGGCACCTGAACGGATTGCGAGGCCCCGGCGCCCCGATCTTCAAGGAGGACTCCCATCACCCGGGTGCTTTTGGTTTCGATGAATGGTTGTCGGTGACGAATTTTTTCGATCGCAACCCGATCATGAGTCGTCAGGGTAAAATTGAGGAGCACAGCGGCGACTCCTCGGAAATCATCGTCGACGAGGCGCTGAAGTTCATCAAGATCAAGGTTGCGGCGAAGGAACCTTTCTTCACGGTCATCTGGTACGGCACCCCACACGATCCGTGGGTAGCCGATGATGCCGACAAAAAGCCGTTCACCCAACTCAGCGCCAAGGCGCAGGAGCATTATGGTGAACTGGTCGCCATGGACCGCAGCATCGGCACGCTGCGCGCCGGCCTTCGCAAACTGGAGGTCGACAAAAATACCCTTGTGTGGTTCACGAGTGACAATGGGGGTCTGCCCCGTTTTGATCCACCGACGACCGGTGGGCTGCGCGGGTTTAAGGGATCGATGTATGAGGGCGGCCTCCGCGTCCCGGCCATCATCGAATGGCCGGCCGGCATTCAGACGCCACGAGTCACGCACTACCCTGCCGGTGCTGTGGATATTTTCCCGACACTGGCCAGAGTGGCCGGGCTTAAAAAATCAACGATGCTCAAGCCGCAGGATGGGCAGAGTCTGGTGAAACTGTTCTCACGGGAAATCGGCCCACGCAAAAAACCGCTTCCGTTCAGAAGCCGCGGACGGGTGGCTGTCGTGGATAACAACTACAAGATGATTTCCCTCCCCGGCAACGGCGAAACCCAGTATGAACTTTATGATTTAAAAAAGGATTCCGCCGAACAAAACAACCTGACCGCCAAGCTACCAAAGGTAGCCAAGCGTCTCCGCAAAAAACTCCAATCGATCGATGCCTCCGTCACCGCCAGCGTGAACGGACAGGATTATCCCGGGAACAAAGTCGACGCTCAACCGCCGAGAATATTCTGGTGGGAGAGTGAAGCATATCGCCCGTATTTTTCCGAGTGGATCAATCGGCCCGAGTACGCCTCCCGCTTGAAAAGATATCTCGGCGCTCAACAGAAAAAGAAACAACCATGATTCTGAGGACACTGCTCCTTCTGGCCTTCGCAGGCACTGCGGTACTGGCCAAGGAGGCCAAGCCGAACGTGCTGTTCATCGTCATTGACGACATGAACGACAGCATCTCGCTACTCGATCCAAAGTCTCCCATCAAGACCCCAAATATCGAGCGCTTGGCCAAGCGCGGGATTTCGTTCTCCCGTGCCTACTGTATCTCCGCCGCCTGCAATCCGTCGCGTGTTGCCACGCTTACCGGCCTGCGCCCCAGCACGAGTGGCGTCTACCAAAACGCCAGTGACTGGCGTAAGGCACTGCCCAAACGCCGAACCATCATGCAGCAGTTTCAAGCCGCCGGTTACGCCGTGCGGGGTGCCGGAAAAATTTTCCACCACAAACTCGCTGGCGCCTTTCATGACAAGGCTTCATTCGATGAATTTCTCCCCATGGCACCACAAAACATGCCGCCGAAGAAACTCAATAAGGCACCAGGATATGGGTCACGCAACACGGACTGGGGCGTTTGGCCGAACGACGAGAAGGACACTATCGACTTTCGTACGACCGAGTACTGTATTCGAAACCTTAAGAATCCGCCCCAGGACAAACCGCTGTTCCTCGCCGCAGGCATCTTCAAGCCCCACTCTCCATTTTTTGCACCGCCCAAGTATCACGAAAATCTTCCGGGTATCCCAAAACCAAAGCGACTGGATAATGACTGGGACGATCTCCCTTCCGGGGCAACCGCCTTGATGAAACGCACAAAATGGTTCTGGAAAGGAATGAGCAAACTGGATCAAAAGATTCCGGGATCGTATCAGGATTTCCTCGACGCCTACGCCGCATGCTGTCTTTTTGCCGACGCCCAGGTCGGCCGACTCCTGGATGCTTTAGATCAAAGCCCCATCGCTAAGAACACGATCGTTGTCCTCTGGTCCGACCACGGTTTTCACCTCGGCGAGAAGGATCACATTGAGAAATTCGCGCTGTGGGAAAAAGCCAATCATGTTCCATTCATCATCGCTGCACCGGGCGTGACGAAGCCCGGTTCACGCTGCGAACAGCCGGTCGACCTGACCGTGCTTTATCCAACCTTGATGGAGCTTTGCAGACTCGATGCCAAGACCAAGTGCGACGGGCCAAGCGCTGTTCCGCTGCTCCGCGATCCCGATGCACTGTGGCCCTACCCCGCCATCAGCACCTACGGCAAAGGAAATCACGCCATCCGAACCAAGCGCTGGCGCTACATCCGCTATGCCGACGGCTCGGAGGAACTGTACAATCACGACTACGATCCGAACGAATGGACGAATCTGGCCAAACAGCCAGCGATGGTTCCCTCCCTCTCAAAACTACGCGCCCGAATTGCACTTGGCCAAGCGGCCGAACCGGTTTCGAATCTCCGGCGATAGACCAATCCCTTCAGTTTTTTCGTGGCGACACAACAGGGATGAGATACGCTCCGGCGCATGCGAGTCACTACCCTGTTTTTAGCCACGACACTGTTTTCATTCTTTCCGCTTGGGCAAGCGGAGGATGCAAAGAAAAGCACGAAGCTCCCGCAAATTTTCGAGGAGGATTTTGAAAAAGGCCAAAACCGTTGGGAGGTCACGGACAGCAAAAGTTGGACTCATCGGAAGGTGGACGGCAACCAGGTTTTTGGAATCAACCGCCGCAACAGCGACTACAAGCCGAAGGTCCGTAGCCCGTACCACATCGCGCTGATCAAGGGCGTCGAAGTGGCCGACTTCGAGTTAACCTTCGACGTTAAGAGCACCAAGGACACCGGCGGGCATCGCGACTGCTGCGTGTTTTTCAACTGGCAGGATGCCGAGCATTTTTACTACTGCCACTTCGGCGCAAACCCGGATCCGCACAGCGGACAAATCATGATCGTCAAGAATGCCCCGCGCAAAGCCATGACGAACAACAAAAATAAAACCCCGTGGAAAAACGAGACGTGGCACAAAATCAAAGTCGTCCGAGACTCAAAAAAAGGCACGATCGAGGTGTACTTTGACGACATGACCAAGCCGCACATGAGCGTGGTCGACAAAACCTACGGCAAGGGCCGCATCGGCATCGGATCATTCGACGACATGAACGATTTCGACAACATTAAACTCCGAGGCAGGTAAAACGACTGTGAAACGAATCCTCCTTGCTTTCACGATCCTGTTTCTGACCGGCACCGCAGGGGCGGAATCCAAGCGCCCAAACATCCTCTACATCATCGTCGACGACCAGTCGCCGTTTGACTTCAAGTTTTACAATCCGCAAAGCCAGTTGAACGCGCCGGTGATTGAAAAACTGGCAACCGAAGGGATGGTGATCGATGGCGCGTACCACATGGGTTCGTGGGTTGGCGGCGTGTGCACGGCCTCCCGGCACATGATCATGAGCGGTCGCACGGTTTGGCACATCCCAGATCGGAAATTCCGCAAGCCACCGGCCAATCCGAATGCGTCAAACCCGAAACTGGTGCCGCCCGATTTGGTCGAAAACACGCTGGCAGCAGTATTCAACCGGGCCGGCTACGACACCATGCGCACCTGCAAACGCGGCAACAGCTACGACAGCGCCAACAAGCAATTCAAGGTGGTACACGATGCCACCAAGCGCGGAGGCACGGCCGAGACCGGAAGCGCGTGGCACGCTGAGCGAGTGCTCGATTACCTAAACAAACGCGAACTGACCGAGGACGCAGATCCCTTCCTGATCTATTTTGGATTTTCTCATCCGCACGATGTCCGCGATGGCACGCCGGAGCTTTTGAGAAAATACGGTGCTGTGAACCATCGCGACAAAGCTACACTGCCTCCTGCCAATGCGAAGCAGCCCAATCTGCCCATCAATTGGCTGCCCAAACACCCCTTTCACCACGGTCACCCGGGCCTTCGCGATGCGGTGAAGGTGCGAGGCGTTTGGGAGCGGCGTGACGAACGCACCATACGCAACGAGATTGGTCGGCAGTTTGCCTGCAGCGAATACATCGACCAACAGATTGGCCGCGTGCTTGCCAAGCTCAAAGCGATGGGCGAGTTAGACAACACTTACATCATCTACACCGCCGACCACGGCATGGCCATCGGCCGGCACGGACTGCAGGGTAAACAAAATTTGTACGAACACACCTGGCGTGTGCCGTTCGTGGTGAAAGGCCCCGGCATCAAGCCTGGCAGTCGCGCCCAGGGAAACGTCTACCTGCTCGACACGCTGGCCACTCTCTGCAGTCTTGCTGGTATCCAGCCTCCGGCCACCAACGAGGGCATCAGTCTCGAACCCGTTTTAAAGGGTCGCACGCAGACCGTTCGCGAGACGTTGTACGGCGTCTACAGCGGCGGCACCAAGCCGGGCATGCGCAGCGTGCGCCACGGCGATTGGAAACTGATCAAGTACGATGTGATGGACGGCTCTGTGCGCAAAACCCAGCTCTTCAACCTAAAGGAAAATCCGCACGAATTCCTTCGTGAACACCACGCGCTACGCCCCTTTCCCGAGCCAAGCCCCATGGTGTTCAATCTCGCCGAAAGCCCCAAGTACGCTGCAAAACGCAAAGAATTGGAAGCGTTGCTGTTGCGGGAGATGAACCGGTTAAACGACCCGTTTCGCTTGTGGGATCAGCCACAAAAATAAAGCAGCAGCACAAAAAAAACACACGGATCGTTCCGTGTGTTTTTTAATTCTTTTGTGAAACCTATTTCTTGCCGAGATCGCGAATACGGATATTTCGATACCAAACGGCATCTCCATGATCCTGAAGCAAAATGTGCCCGGCCAGGCGCTGCCCGAACACTTTGAGGTTTTTGAATTTACTCTTGGCAATGGAAGCCTTGAGTTCGTCGCTCCCCAGCTTATAGGTCAGCACGATCTTGCCATTCAAAAAGTGCTTCACGGTGTTGCCTTTCACGAGAATACGGGATGAATTGAACTCACCCACCGGTTTGAGCGGCTTATCCTTTGCGGGGTCGAGCACGTCATAAAATGCTGCGGTCTGGCGATTGGCACCCTTGGCCCCATCCGGATGATTTTCGTCGTCCAACACCTGATACTCATGACCGAGCGATCCGCGCTCGCGGATGATGAAATACTTCACCCCACTGTTCGCCCCCTTGGCCACCTTCCATTCGAAACGAAAATCGAACTGCTCGTACTTGCCGCGGGTGATGATGTCGCCGCCACCGCCCTTGGCCACGTGCTTCAGGCAGCCGTCCTCGATCACCCAGCCTTTTTCCGGAAACTTACCGGATTTGGCATTCATCCATTGGTCCGTCGATGTGCCTTCAAAAAGCGACACAAAGTTTTTCTCTTTTCCGGCTCCGCGCTTTTTCTTTTCAGCCAGGACCGGGGTGCTCAAGGCCGCCGTCAAGGCGACCATTGCGAGTAGGGATACGATTCGATTCATCTTGAAAAATTGATCAGCGGCAACAGCTTGGCCAAGCGGATTAAATCGGTCAAGCCAAGGGCAATCGGGCCATACTCAAAACATCAACCTACTTGAGCGTTCCCCAAGTTGAGCGCTCCACTTTACCCAGAAACTGAGGCGTTGGCCAAGCGCTTCCAGCTTGGCCAAGGGCAGCGTGTCCGCGCGGTCTTCCCCCTGACCGTCCAATGCCTCCCATTCTGGACAAAGCGCGAGCAACTCGGCATCCACCCGCGCCAACTCCTTTTGCAACCGACTGTGCAGAGCTGAGACTTCATCGTTCAACGCCAGTCCCTCCACCATCAACGTCGCCTGCATCATCGGGGAATCCTGCTTTTCCTTTTTGACAAGGAACGCGTCCACTTTCCGGCATGTATCCCCTATCTCCATAAACCAGTCTGTCATTTCAGCCGGGATCGACTGGACGTTGTCAGGTGCCTTGCCCCGCTCCAACTCGATCAGGTGGCGAACCCGGCACTTGGCATCATCCAGACATTGATAGGCTTCATTAATCTCGGTGAAGGCATCCTGCTTCTCCACTTTGATAGCCGCATCGGCGTTATGAGACTGGTCGGGATGGGCATCGGCCGACAAGTCATGAAATCGCTGCTGGAGTTGCTCCGCATCCAGCCACGGTCTGCGGGGAAAATTCAGCCGCGCAAAATGATCCACCATGACTTGATGTCCCCTCGGTCAGGCGCTGAAACTCTCACCGCAGGAGCATGTGCTCGCTGCGTTGGGGTTGTTCACCTTGAAGCCACCATCCTCCAGCTTGTCGGCGTAATCCAACTGACTTCCGGTCACGTACAGTGCCGTCTTGGGATCCACCACCACCCGGATGCCTCCACTCTCAACGAGGATATCCCGATGAGCCGGTGCATCCTGCAGGTCGAGTTTGTACTGCAACCCGGAACATCCGCCACCGATCACGGCCACACGCAACACCCCCTCCGGTCGGCCCTGCCGTTGCAGCAGGGTCGACACCTTGGTGCTCGCGCTCTCGCTGACCTTGAGCAACCGCTCGTCACCGACGCGAACCTTGACCTCTTCTGGGGAATCCTTCTTAGCGATGCCGGAAATCATCGCGACCAACCTACCGACCGACAAAAAAACGGTCAAGGCGAGCCAAGCGCTTGGCCAAGCGTTACGCCTTGGCCAATTCGTCCTCGGCAATGATGAACGATTCGAAGTGAGCGAGGTGATTCGGTGGGATCAGCGCCTTAAATACAGCCTCGGCCCCGTCGTAGTTGCGCTCCAACACCTGCCCCACCTCGTGCAACCGGGCGATGACGTTGGATTTCGAATGAGGAATCGACAACTCCACCATCTGTCGCACCGGCCTTAGCTGCTTGCCAAGTTCCGCCATGAACACGTCAAACCCCTCCCCAGTTTTGGCCGACACGACGATGGAATTCTCGTACTCCGTCGTATAGCGCTTGGCCAAGCCGGGGGCCGTCACCCGATCGATCTTGTTGAAGACAATCAGCATCGGCTTATCGGCCACGCCCAATTCGCCCAGCACCTGGTTCACAGCCTCGATTTGTTCCTCCGCATGCGGCGAACTGATGTCCACCACGTGCAGCAACAGATCCGCCTCGACCACCTCCTCCAGCGTGGCCTTGAACGCATCGACCAAATCATGCGGCAGCTTGCGAATGAAACCCACCGTGTCAGAAAGCAGCACGTTTTGATTGGTAGGCAAGCGCAGTCGGCGCGTGGTCGGGTCCAGCGTGGCGAACAGCTTGTCCTCCGACAGGGTCGCCGCCCCGGTGATGGCATTGAACAACGTCGACTTGCCGGCGTTGGTGTAGCCAACCAACGATCCCAGCGGCCACTGGTTGCGTTTGCGCCCCGAACGCTGCACATCACGCTGGCGCATTACCAACTCGAGGTCGCGTTGAATTTTGTCGATCCGCTCGCGGACTTTCCGGCGGTCCACCTCCAACTGGCTTTCACCCTCGCCGCCGCGCATCCCGATACCGCCTTTTTGCCGTGAAAGGTGAGTCCAAAACCGGGTTAACCTCGGCAACAGATGGTTCAACTGCGCCAGTTCCACCTGCATTTTGCCCTCACGAGTCCGGGCGCGTTGGGAAAAAATATCGAGAATCAATGCGGTGCGATCGAGAATCTTGCACTCAAACACCTTCTCCAGGTTACGCCCCTGCGCCGGGCTGAGTTCCTCGTCGAACACCACGGTATCGACCTTGGATTCCTTGCACTCTTCAGCAAACTCCTTCGCCTTGCCCGGCCCGATGAACGTCGCCGCGTTGAATTTATCCAACCGCTGCGTGCCTCGCCCAACGACCTCGCCCCCGGCCGTCGTGACCAATTCCGTCAACTCATCGAGCGATTCATCAATGCACCAGGCGTCCTCCGCCTTGAGTTGCACCCCAACGAGAAACACCCGCTCGGTCTCGCGATTGATAGTGTCGACTAGCCCCTTCACCTTATTTGGAAGCGAGCTTCACCATGCGAATGACATCCCCGGATTTCAACTTCGCACGCCCGAGCTTGGCCAACTGGTCGGCACCAACCCGGATGATTCCCGACGGGCGCACCACTTCAAACGCCTTGAATCTCGGATCGAACTTGGCCGCCTCGATGGCTCCCTTGAGATTGAGTCCGTCCACAAACGGGATCGACGAGACCAATCCCGTGGCAGCATTCACGAACGTCACCTCGCCGGTCTTGGCCAGTTCAAGCAACGCCTTGCCGCTCGATTTACCAGCGGAAAACGCCACCTTGCCTCCCGCCTTCACCGTGGCAACGGCTAGCTTGCCCGCAGCCTTGCCGGTCGTCTTCGCGGCACTGGTCGCAAACCTCGATACGCCGCTCGCCGTTTTTCGAGCGGCGGTTTCACATCCGATTGCGAAGATGGAAAAAGCTGCCAATACGGCAGCTTGTCCCAAACTGAATCCCTGTCGAGTGGCGATCACTTACGCAGCCGTCTCGCGCTCCATCGTCCCCTTGAAGTTGCAGGGATCCTCTTCGACTCCAAAATTTTCACTGAATAATTCCTCGACCCGCTGCAGTTCATCCTCCGACAGGTACGGCTTGTCCTCGGTGAACTCGATGAGTTGCTCCTCGTTGTAAATGTTCGGCAATGTTGAGGCGACTGTCTTTTCCGCGAGCAGCCAAAGCAGGGCCGCCTGGCCAAGCGTGCGACCGGACTCCGGCGAGGTCAGGAACTCGAGCGACTTGATTTTCTTCAGGCCGTTAACCAGCCATGAGCGTGGCCGATGCGAACGATGATCCTCCGGCGGAAAAACCGTGTCCTCGGTGTACTTGCCCTCGAGCATACCGGAGCTGTGAGTCACCCGAATCAGAAAACTGGTGTCGAGCTCCGGTTCCTCGGTCATACGGCCATGACGAAAATCCGCGAGATCGTCGGTGGCGGCATTGTCCTTGCCTGATTTTGCGTAAGTGGAGGCGTTGATCTGGTTGCCCGGAAACTGCTCCAGCATGTTGTAAATGTGCTGAATGATCCTCGGGTTGCGGCGTTGGACACAATCCACACCCTCGTACATCCAGCCGATCGCCGGGCCAAGCGCGATACCGGAGCACACGAGTTTACCCTCCTGCTCGAGTTCCTCCAGCGCCTCCCAGACCTCGTCCGTATCAACCTGTGCCGATCGGACGTTGTGCAGTTGCATGATGTCGATACGATCCGTCTTGAGTCGTTCGAGACATTTTTCCGTGGCGAACTTGATGTATGCCTTGGAGAAATCCTGCTCGATCTCACGCTGCCCCTTGCGATCGCCATCGTGATTGTAAAAATCGTAGCCGACCTTGGTGGCGATCACGACATCGTCCCGCTTGTCGCCCAGCGCCTTGGCGAGCAGTTCCTCGCTGCGCCCGTTGCCGTAGGTGTCAGCCGCATCGTAAAGGTTTATCCCGCGATCAAACCCTTTTTGAATCAGGCCAACCGCATCCTCGTCGGTGAACTTGCCCCACCAACCGGTCGAGACCGTCCAAAGGCCAAACCCTACCTCGGACACCTCCAAATCTGTCTTTCGAATTTTCCGAAATCTCACGGCGGACAAAGTAGCACGAACCGGCGACGCGTCAAAAGTCGGATTTATTTCGGTGGCCCAGCCTGCAGCAGCGCCAAAAGGTCGAGAATTTCCTCCCGGGTAAACGAGTTCACCAGACCCGGCGGCATTGGGGAAAACTGCGAGTCCTTCCGCGTGGCAACTACGTTCAACTTCACTTCCCGCACTTGCGAGGGCTGGTACGCGTTCGGCGCGATCAGCAGTGATTTCTCGCGTTCGCCAACCAGTCGGCCTTCAATCAGTTCACCCTGCTTTGTCGTCAGCGACACGTTACGGTACTTGTCAGCGATGACTTTTGACGGCTCGAGAATCGATTCCAGAATCGCCCGAGCATCAAACCGGGCCCCGATTGCCGTGAGATCCGGTCCAATCGCGAGGCCTTCGCCGTCGAAAACATGGCACGCTGTGCAGGCGGCCTGCTTGAGGACGCGGCGCCCGTTTTCGAGATCGCGCTTGGCCAAGCGCTTGGCCAAGTCGGCAAAATCACCCATCTCCCAGCGCCTGTGCTCCGGCCGCTTGGCCAATGGATTGGCCGCTTCCGGCTTAGGCTTGGCTTTAAACAATTTACCGAAATCCTCCCTCTCCCCTGGCGGCACCTTGGCAAGGGCATCGGCGATGATGTGTTTCATGAAACCCTGAAAATGCCGGTCGCTCTGCTCACCGGTCATCTTTTTCAGCCAAGCAAAATAGGCACGTCGATGTTCCGGCGACCATCCGTCCTCGATGAGCCGCATGTGAAACAAATAGGACAACCGTTCCTCCTTCGACTTGGCATCCACCACGTAATTCAACAGTTGGGGAATCATCCCCTTGGCATTCAAAAAAATCATCAACCGAGAAACTTCCATCCGGGTTTCTGGAAAATTACCCGACGCCTTGGCTATTTTGTTGATGGTCGATTTCCGGTCGTAGACGGTGCCGGCGTCCATCCGGATGAATGCCAATTGATAGGTTCTCAAGGCGACCAGTTGCCACTCCAAAGCCAGCCCCTCCCACGGCAGATCGTTGAGGCGCGCGACAACCTGGGGAGGCACCTTGGCATCGGCCACGCGAGCCAGCGCCATCAACGCAGTCAGCGCCCGTTTCGGATCGGACTCCGTGAGCGCCGGGAGAGTCCAACGCTTTATCGGCTGGTTTTCCAGAGCCACCCTGGCGGCATGGCGAATCCAAAAATCATCATGGCTCAGGTTATCCCAAGCCAAGCCAAGTCCCTCGATGGACTGTTCGCTATGAAAAACTTCCAAACGGCGGCGCAACTCTCTCGACTGCTTCGCGGCTTCCAAATGCGTCTGGCCAAGCGCAGGAAGCCCGCTCGCCTCCTTCGGTTTCCCGGTAAAGCGAACTCGATACAGGCCAGACTGGGTACGCCGGCCACCGGTCGTGAAGTAAAGCGCTCCGTCTGGGCCAAAATCCGCGCCGGTCACATTGAGTGGCCGGCCGGTCACGAACTCTTCAAACCGACCGCGATAACTCGCCCCGTCCGGGGTCAGGTGAACAGCGAAGATTTTCCCGTACGCCCAGTCGAGGATGAACAGCGCATTTCGGTAGGGTTCCGGGAAATGACTGTTCGCCCCGAAAGCGATGGCAGTCGGCGAGCCCAACCCGATATCGAGATTGCTTGGCAGGCTGTCCGGAAAATAGCCCGGCCACTTGTCAGTTCCCTGCCTCCAGCCGTAGTCGCCACCGGAGACAACATGGTTAACCCGGGTCGGCCGATACCACGGCGTACCCTCGTCCCACTCCATGTCCGCATCAAAAACGAACAACTCTCCGTCCGGGTTGAATGCCAGCCCATAGGGATTCCGGAAGCCACCAGCAATCATCTCCCACCGGTTGCCGTGGCGGTCGGTGCGGACGATGTGCCCGGCCGGTGCTTTGACCCCCTTGTTAAACAGGACGCGATTCCAGTCGCAGGGCAGCAGTTGATCCTGTGCATAATTGCGGTAGGTCGATTGAGGGCCCGGGGAAAAATCCTTGGGCAGGAGCACATCGTTCCCGTGCGCAAGATAGATGAAACCGTCGGGGCCAAGCGCGATCGAGTTGCGTCCATGACCGACTGTGCCACCGGTTTTTTTGAGGAGTGTCACCTCATCGAACTGATCATCCCCGGTCGTATCTCGGAGCCGATAGAAGCCCTTCGAATTGTTGGCGTTCGCGTAGAGGCTGTCGTACGCCCAAAGCAATCCGCGGCACTCGTTTAATTCGGTGTTCACGACCTCCACCGCCGGACGCTCGAAACGACTTTTCGGCAATGTCATGCGAAGGATTCCCGGGCCTTCCCGGCCGATCAATAGCCGCCCCTTGTCGTCGAACTCAACACTCACCCACGACCCCTCCTCCTTGGTGGCCGTCCGGAGCAGGTCCACCTCAAAGCCAACTGGAGCCGTCACGTGACGGGCTGCCGTGGCTCGACGCGTCTCGAGTGCCTCCTTCCATTGGTCGTAGTCAACACCATCGGGCCGCGACCGGCAACCGGCCAGCACGATTAGCAAAACCGAAAGCAGTGGAATGAAAAAATTCTTCATTCAAGCGGCATCCCCGACGC
>Ga0163179_10000871_pt1 | contig 21642 bp, 16 predicted proteins | sample AtlANTMetagenome_FD_109643 | JGI IMG/M metagenome (GOLD analysis project Ga0163179, IMG submission 109643) | Marine eukaryotic phytoplankton communities from the Atlantic Ocean - Atlantic ANT 2 Metagenome | ecosystem: Environmental > Aquatic > Marine > Oceanic | place: North Atlantic Ocean...
CGTAGATCCCGCCTCAAATCGATAAAGTCAACAGCTTCTGATCAGGATAAGCGATCGTACGTGGCGATGCCAGCCGAGCTAAGAGATGCCAGCCGAGCTAAGAGATGCCAGCCGAGCTAAGAGATGCCAGCCGAGCTAAGAGTGGAGTTAAAGGCTCGAGTCAGCAACCTCGTTAACTTCATCTTCGGCCAAAGCGTCGGCGAGATAGCGACCGGTTGCCGAATTGCGATGCCTGGCCACTTCCTCGGGAGTTCCCTGGCAAATCACCTCTCCGCCCGCATCCGCTGCGCCCGGGCCGAGATCAATAATGTAGTCGGCAGCCTTCATCAGCTGCAAATTGTGCTCCACCACAATCAGGGAGTGTCCGACGCTCAGCAACGCATCAAAGCAATCCAGTAGTTTGACAATGTCCGAGAAGTGCAGTCCCGTCGTCGGTTCGTCCAGCAAGAAGAGCGTCCGGTTTCGTTTTGCTGAGGCCAGGTAACCCGCGAGTTTCAGACGCTGAGCTTCACCTGCCGAGAGGGTATTGGCGGGTTGGCCAAGTCGCAAATAGTCCAGGCCGACGTCCATTAATCGCTTTAATCGAGTCTGCACCTTTTCTTGGCCGCGGAAAAAACTGAATGCCTTACGCACACTCATTTCCAGCACGTCCGCAATATTCTTACCGCGGTAGGTGACGTCCAAAATCTCTTTGCGGTATCGCCGACCATTGCATTGAGAGCACTTCATGTAAACGTCGGCGAGAAATTGCATGTCGATCTGGACGAAACCGTCTCCCTGGCAGGCGCTGCAGCGACCACCGTCAACGTTGAAACTGAAGTGCCCAGCGGAGTAATTATGAGTTCGCGCTTCAAGCGTATCGGCGAAGACCGCACGAATTGCGTCAAATGCCTTGATGTAGGTGACCGGATTGCTGCGCGGAGATTTCCCAATCGGGCTTTGGTCGACCATGATCAAATCATCAATCTGCCCATCGCCGAAGACATCGTCATACGGCAGCGGTTTTTCCGCATCTTTTCTTTTGCGATGGCGCAGAGCTGGGTAAAGCGTATCCTGGATCAGCGTGCTCTTGCCTGCACCGCTCACTCCGGTCACCAGGCAGAGTACACCCAGTGGGAATTCGACAGAAATGTTCTTCAGGTTGTTTCCCCGTGCGCCGGTCAGTCGAACTTTTCCGTGAGTTGCTTTACGGCGACGCTGCGGCGCTCCGGCACCGCGGCGACCTGCTAAGTAGTCGCCCGTCAGACTTTGACCGGATTCGAGCATCTCAGCTGGGCTACCCTCGAAGACAATCTGACCGCCGGTCTCTCCCGCACCAGGACCCACCTCCACAATGTGGTCGGCGCCGCGGACGAATCGTTCCTCATGTTCGACAACCACCACCGAATTGCCACGGTCTCGTAATTCAGAAACTGCTTGGAACAGTTGGTCGGTGTCTTGCGGGTGTAATCCGACCGAGGGTTCGTCCAGGACATAGAGCATGTTGACTAGGCTCGAACCCAAGGCGGATGTCAGAGCAACACGTTGCATTTCTCCGCCACTCAACGTCTTCAACGGGCGATCTAACGTGAGGTATCCAACACCTACCGCTTGCAGATACCGCAATCGTGATTGAACCTGTTCCAACATCATGCGCCCAACGGCGCGATCTCGTTCACTCAGCTCGAGTTCATTGAAATATTCGATCGCCTCAGCGATTTTTAGTGACGAGATTTCCGCGAGATTTCGGTGGCCGACTCGGACTGCCAGGGCTTCAGGACGCAGTCGAGCCCCGTGGCAATCCGGACAGGGCCGAGAGCTTCTCCAGCGGCTCAGGAATACGCGAAGATGCATTTTGTATTTTCGACGTTCAAGCCAATTGAAAAATCCCTTGAGTCCTCCAAAGTCTCGTTCCGGTACACCTTCCATCACGAGTTCACGCTGTTCGTCGGTGAGGTCGCGATAAGGAACGTCGACCGGCAAGTCGTAATCATCCGCTAAGGCGAGCAGCTCTTCGAGTTCATGAGCGTAAGCTGGCGTATTCCACGGAGCAACGGCGCCATCTCGCAACGATTTTTGAGGATCTGGAACGATCAGATCCATATCCAGATCAATCAGGTTTCCAAAGCCTTCACACGTCGGGCAAGCGCCTAACGGACTGTTAAAACTGAACAGTTGTGGTTCCGGCTTGGGGAACTCAATTTGACATTCAGTGCAGGTCAATTTCGAATTAAACGACAGCCGATAGAATGGCCTGCCATCGATTTCATCTTCACTCGCATGTTGAAGTCGTGGGTGACTGAGAATGCCGTTGTTGCTCGGAGTAGACGGTGCCTGGATGTAAACCAGACAATGTCCATCACCGTTCCGAAACGCTGTTTCAAACGAGTCTCTTACACGCGGTTCGGGCGAGTCCCCTGTGAGTCGATCGACCACAATCTGTAATTCTGAAATGTTGTCGTCTAACGATTCGCTTTTCGTAAGCTTATCGAGGCTCACAATCGTATGGCGATCGATCGCTCGTACGTATCCATCTGACTGCATGGAGCTAATGACACTCTGTGCAGACTCTCCCTCGCCGATGCTGGGCCGGAAGGCGATCATATAGCGAGTTCCGGAAGGGAGTTGAGTCAGGCATTCCGCCGCGCTTTCGGCGCTGTCGCGATGGACTGGATTCGAACAGGAATAACAGTAAAGCTGACCGATTCGGGCAAACAATAGACGCAGGTACTCGTGACTTTCCGTCGCCGTTCCGACCGTCGATCGACTCGAGCGTGAGGGAGCTTTGTGAGTGACTGCAATCGAGGGAGGGATCCCATCGATGCGTTCTGCAGCTGGCTTATCAAGCCGCTCAAGAAATTGACGAGTGTACGCCGAAAAACTCTCGATATATCGCCGTTGTCCCTCGGCATAGAGTGTGTCGAGAGCAAGACTGGTTTTCCCGCTTCCGCTCATGCCGCAAATAACGACAAGCTGGCGGTGGGGAATGTTGAGATCAACCTTCTTCAGGTTGTGGACCTCAACTCCGCGAAGCGTAATCTGACGGGCAGACAAAACGCAGGTCCCTTTCTGCCGAGGGATTTATTCCAGATCAATCCCGCATTTTAGCTCGTCTTTGCCCAGTCGACTAGTCTTCGGTGGATTCGTTTCCGTTGGGCCGCTCTACGTACAAGGGTGATTTGATATAATTTCTTAACTTGAAAGATCCTACGTGAAGGTCTTCAAGAGTCGTCGGTTATGTTGCCATCACCTATGTTGCATGAAATTTTCATCCTCGCCCTCGAGTTCAATGGCTTATGTTGAACCTTGCCGAATGAATCCGCCTCAGATTTGTGACCGAACGGGACTGGTCGCACGAGATTTTAGAACGTCCGTAAAAATGATCGCGAATATCTGATTTGCTCGAATTTCGAGTTATTTTATGAGTCCACGCAAAAAACATGTTAATCCCTTTTACATTGTCCTGGTTGTCGCAGGCCTTGTATTTTTGTTGACTGCTTGTGCTTACGGCGTTATGGCCGTCAAGCAATTGAGAGCGCCCCACACCCTGCCAGCTCAAGTGGAAGCCGACGCGAGTTTTGTCGAATTCATGGATCAACATGGTCCGAAGGCGATGCTCATTGAATTGGCGATCCTGGGAGTTGCCACTTTTGCAGCGATGAGTACGGATCGTTATTGGTCCGGAGATTCTGACGAATAGTTAAGTTGCTGGAGAACTTTATGAAGGTCACGAATACAAATAACGTCGAAGTCCAAAAAGTCGATATGGAAGGTGCAGCTGGTTGTACGGTGCGCTGGCTTGTTGGTGAGAAAGATGGCGCTCCCACTTTTGCGATGCGTCAATTCGAGGTTGAACCGGGAGGGTATACGCCACGTCATCATCATCCTTATGAGCACGAAGTTTTTGTGCTCGAAGGAGAAGGTGTTGTGTTCGAGGGTGATCAAGAGCATGCTCTTGAACAGGGCGACGTTGTCCTCGTAAAACCGGACGAAGTCCATCAATTTAGAAATACGGGTGATGCACCGATGAAGTTTCTATGCCTGATTCCCAACTCAGCAACGGGGAAGCAGGTTACTGTGGTTCCGGAGTGTGGTATCGAAAATACAAAATGAGCGTGCGTCAGGAAGTTCGTAAGGAAGTCGAACAATTACGCGATGAGATTCGCCAGCATGATCATCGTTACTATGTCGATTCGGCGCCGATTATCTCCGATCTGGAATATGATCGGTTGCTGGAAAAGCTTAAGCAATTCGAGCAACAGCATCCGGAACTCATCACTCCGGATAGCCCGACTCAAAGGATCGGCGACCAGCCGGTCTCCGATCTGAATCAAGTTGATCATCGTCTCCCGATGCTCTCGATCGACAATACCTACAGCGTGGAAGATCTGCGGAAATACGGGCAGAGAATCACAAAACTGCTCGATGGGGAAGAGCCTGAGTGGGTTGTCGAGCTAAAGATTGATGGGGTGGCTGTTTCTCTGGCCTATGAGCAAGGGCAACTCGATTTTGCTTTGACTCGCGGCAACGGCAAGGTCGGAGATGATATTACCCACAACGTTCGAACGATCTCGGACGTGCCTCTGCGCTTAATCGGTAAAGCCATACCGCCGACTTTGGAAGTTCGCGGAGAAGTCTTCATGACCAATAGCGATTTGGTCAAACTGAATGAGCAACAACAGGCGAAAGGTGCCGCGCCCTATGCCAACACTCGGAATGTGACTGCCGGCAGCATTCGACTCTTGGATCCCCGAGTCTGTGCCGAACGCACATTACATGTCTTTTGTCATGGTGTTGGATATGTCGAAGGGTTAAATGCCAAGACCCATATGGAATTCCTCGATGAGATTCGTGCCTATGGATTGCCAGCGACTCCGTATGTCAAATGTTGTCCATCGATGGATGCTGCGATTGAGTACTGTGACCAGGTGATTCAGGAACTGCATGATCTTGATTTCGAAGTAGATGGCCTTGTACTGAAGGTGAATAGCTTTGCTCAACGCGAACGGTTAGGGTCGACAACGAAGAGTCCGCGTTGGCTCATTGCCTACAAGTTCGAAAAGTATGAAGGCGTTACACGACTGGATAAAATCCGCGTTCAGGTTGGGAAGACCGGAGCCATCACGCCGGTTGCTGAATTGAGCCCGATTGAATTGGCTGGTACGACCGTGAGCCGAGCAAGTTTGCACAACGCCGATGAAATTCAGCGAAAGGATGTGCGCGTCGGTGACGTCGTCGTTGTGGAGAAAGCTGGCAAGATCATCCCGCACATTGTGCGAGTTGAAAAACACGAACGTAAAAGGAAACTTGCTCGTTTCGAGTTTCCAACGCACTGTCCCGAATGCGATGCGAAATTGGAAAAGGATGATGGTGGTGTCTATATCCGTTGCCCCAATCTCTATTGCGCCGCCCAAGTTCGCGAACGAATCCGATATTTCGCGACACGTAACGCCATGGACATTGAAGGCTTGGGGGACAAGCTTGTTGAGCAATTAGTCGCCAGCAAGCTCGTCTCCGATTACGCCGACCTCTATCGACTTACGGAAGAACAGTTGGTGAAGCTTGAACGTGTTGGGAAGGGTTCTGCCAACAATCTACTGCAAGCAGTTGAAGCCAGTAAATCACGTGGACTAACGCGTCTGCTCAACGCGCTTTCGATTCGTCACGTCGGCGTGCGTGTTGCCAATATTCTTGCCGACCACTTTGGTGAGATGGGACAACTCGAGCAGGCAACCGTGGAAGAGATGAGTCAGATTAATGAGATCGGCGAAACGATCGCGCAAAGTGTCTTCGACTACGTGCATGGTGACTTCGGCGGAAATGCAATTCGGCAATTAGGTGAAGTTGGCGTCGATATGAACGTCGAAAACAATACGGCGGTTGGTAATCGGCTGGAGGGGAAGACGCTCGTGGTGACCGGAAAACTGACTCAATTTACTCGAGATGAAATCCACGATCTTATTGGAGCCCAGGGAGGAAGAGCAGCGTCCAGTGTGTCGAAAAAAACCGACTATTTGATTGCGGGCGAAAACGCCGGAAGCAAACTTGCCAAAGCCCAAGAGTTGGGAGTTGAGGTGATCAGCGAAAGCGATTTTCGGGATCTAGTCGAGTGAGCGACTTTGCCCCGCGACGCTCTCATTGGCGTCGGGGGCAAACGCGATGTGTGATCGGAAAACTCCGGCTCAGACGTGGCCGGCGAGGATTTCCCGGTTATTTCGCTTTGTCGACCTTCAGCTCGGCAAGCTTTTCAGCAACCTGTTTTCCATGAGTGCTGAATTTGACGTTTTTCTCAACTGCGAGCAGTTCGCCGTCTTTACTGATGAAAAAAGTCCAACGTTGGGGAAACGATCGGTTGTCGTCAATCACCCCGAACATTCGAGCCGTGTCACCTTGGGGATCACTCAAGATCGGGTAATCCAATTCCAACGACTCGGCGAAATCCTTGTTCTTCTCTTCACTATCACAGCTGGCAGCAAAGTAGGCGACGTCAAATTCACGAAGGGTTGATCCGCTCTCCCGGAGCGATTTGCATTGCAGCGTTCAGCCACCGGTAAACGCTTTTGGGTACCAGGCGATCACGACCGCCTTCTTACCCTTGAAGTCGGAAAGCTTGTATGTCTTTCCATCGCTTCCCTTTAATTCAAAATCAGGCACCATGTCTTTTACCTTAATGGGGGTTTTCTCGGCTGCTCCAGCATCACCGGCGAGTGAAGTCGCCAGGAAAGCGGTGACAGCAATCATCAAAGCGGTTCGTAACATTTGGTAAATCTCCCAGAGATTATTGATCAGCTTCTTCCGCCAAGCCTGGTGAATTTGTGCACGCTTCACGAGCCCAGCGACCAGCTTACTTGGAGACAGTATATCCGCAGGATCAGGTCAGCCAAGCGGAGGAGCCAAGTACGCGGCAGATTTCTATTGCTGTTAGCGTTGTCGATCGGCCGTTGGCGAAAAGGCAAGTTGCCTCATTCGACGGAGAAACGCTCGTCTGAATCGCGATGGACCTGTTTCCAGTCGGCGATGAATTTTTCGAGGTTTTGGAAGACTGTTTCCCGAAGCAGCGAAGCATTCTGTTCGGTGATACCGCCGAATTGAACCCGCTGCCAGGTTGTTGCCAACGCGGCCTGGCGATTGGTCGCTAACTTCGCTGGCTGAATTGCCTGGAAATGAGATACAAAAACATACATCTGTTCGTCATCGATCGACGCAACTTCAACCAGGTCCAGTTTGATTTCCAAAATCAATGTTTGGTTCGTGAAAGTTGTTGAGGCATGAATTCCTTCTTGTTCGAGTCGATGGACAACGAATCCTTCCAGCGGTTCTTTTTCGAGGTTCAGAACGGTGCGAGCGAATTCATTGTCCGGGATCGACACTGAGACGAAAATGCTCGTGTGACCACGCAACGTATCCTCGTTACTCGCGAGTTGAGCGTAAACGCTGCCCACGAAGAACAAGGTCAGTAAGGAGAACGTGCAGGCGATGGTAAGTGGGCGAAGCATCATGGAACCTTTCTGTTTCAATGATGTAGCACGCGGAGGTCTGGCACAGAACGACCGCGCACAGGTGATCTTCCGTGATCGTCCTGAGGTTCCAGCACTCAGATGAATCGTAACGGTCGTGAGGATTCTGGATGCGGGAGTCGAGCTGATCTTTTGGGAGTGACAAACAATCTTCTGCGGGCGGTCGGATTCTACCCAGCTTTTTGGCTGGATCGGTTTTTTTCCGCTCAGAGAGGTTGAATCTGCTACTCGTCTTCCCGATCAATAGCTATCCTAAGAATCGCGGATTAACCCTTAACGGATCAAAAAATATGCGCTGCTTCTTATTTCTGTTTGTCTGCACGTTTATCTCGTCGCTGTTACCCCCATTGGTTGCGGATGACACGCAGCAGGCGGTCGATTTTGTTCGACAGATTCAACCCATCCTGAAAGCGCGTTGTTACGCCTGCCACGGTGCAGACACAAATGAAGCTGGATTGCGCCTCGATATCAGAGAAAACGCCTTCGCAGGTAGCGATGAGCATCGTGTAATCATGCAAGGAAATAGTGATTCAAGTTTGTTGATCAGGCGAATCATTTCAGAAGAAGAAGGCGAACGTATGCCGCCCGAAGGCAAGCCACTTTCGGCGTCGGAAATTGAACTCTTGAAACGCTGGATCGACCTCGGCGCTTCTTGGCCAGACGGGGTTGATCCCGAAGCCTTTGATCGAGAGCACTGGGCTTACCAAAGTGTGGCGGCGGGGGCTGTGCCTGCTGTCGTTGACTCCGCCTGGTGTCAAAACGGCATCGATCGTTTTGTCCTGCGTCATTTGCGGAAGCAGGAGGTACATCCTTCGCCGCGAGCTAACCGAGCCACACTGATTCGTCGGGTTTATCTCGATTTGTTGGGGCTGCCACCGACTTCGCATCAGTGGCGACACTGGATGGATGCGAAAGAACCGGATTGGTATTCCCAGATGGTGGACGAGCTGATTGCCTCACCGCATTACGGCGAGCGATGGGGACGCTATTGGCTCGATCTTGCACGCTACGCTGACTCCGATGGCTACGAAAAGGATGAACCTCGGGCCCATGCCTACCAATGGCGAGATTGGGTTGTCCGTGCCTTCAATCGAGATTTACCGTTTGATAAGTTTACTGAACAGCAAATCGCGGGCGACCTGCTTCCAGGCAAGACTCCTGATGTCCATCTTGCGACTGGGTTTCATCGGAATACGCTCACCAATCGGGAAGGGGGAATCGACAAAGAGGAGGATCGAGTCAAGCAGGTTGTTGATCGCATCAATACCGTTGGGACAGTGTGGCTGGGATTGACCATTGAATGTGCTCAATGCCATTCGCACAAATACGATCCTATTTCCCAACGCGAGTACTATCAGCTATATGCGTTCTTTAATAGCGCCGACGAATCGGATTTTCCTCTAGAGCCCACGCGAGCGGCCAGGCTGGAATTTGAACAGCTAACCGGTCGACATCAGTCAGAGTCTGAACGGTTTGAGCTCGAGCTAAAAGAGTTGCGAGAGCAGGTTGCCGACGACCTGTTGAAACAGGAGAACGAATGGCTTGCCAAGTTTCCCGATGGAATCGCCCAACCGGCTGACCGCGATGCCGCGTTGCATTTCTCATTTGATCGTGATGATGCGTTGGAAAACCATGTCGATCAACAACACGCTCGTTGGCTTGGTGCCGAAAAGCCAGACGTGGTAGAGGGACGAGAGGGACGCGGAATCAAGCTCGACGGAAAAGATGATCGTCTTGAAATTCATGAGCTTCCAATTGCTCAGCCCGAACATCACGCGGTCACGCTCGCTGCCTGGTGTTTTTATGAAGGCGGTTCGGGTGGAATTCTCACCAAGATGGACGATACCGACGATTTTCACGGAATCGATTTCACCATCCACAATGGCATCGTTGAAGTTCACCTCGTGGATGTTTGGCCGAGAAATGCGATCAAGGTAACGACGAAGACGCCGCTTGCCAAAAATGAATGGCACCATCTCCTGATGCGGTATGACGCTTCACGCAAAGCGGCCGGAGTTGAGATCTTCGTTGGCGGTCAAAAGCAAGAGCTGCAGGTGCACTATGACCAATTGACGGGGAACTTCATGAGTCCCCAGCCTTGGCGTGGCGGCAGTCGCAGTACGGGGACCTGGTTGCAGGGGCGACTGGACGAGTTGCGGGTTTACTATCGAGCTTTGGATGATGTTGAAGTTTCCTATCTAGCGGGAGATCCTCGGCTCAATCGGTTTTTGGAAATCGCGAAAAAGCCGTTCGCTGATCGGAACGCTGAGGAGCGAAAGTTCCAAATTGATTTTCTGCTCTCCAAGCAACCTCCCGCAAATGAATTGAAGAAACGCTTGGATGACTTACGGAAGAATCCTCCTCAGTTGCAGAGGGGAACAGGGGTTGGTTTGAGCCAGAGATCGGATCAACGCCCCACGCACGTTCACATTCGAGGCGATTTCCTGAAGAAAGGTGACGAGGTTGCAATTGGAACACCTGCCTTCCTGCACCCGTTGCAAATACGTGGGGCACAGCCCGATCGATTGGATCTGGCGCGATGGATCCTCTCGGATGACAATGGCTTGACGGCACGAGTTACGGTAAATCGGATCTGGCAATCTTTCTTCGGTCGTGGCCTGGTCGAATCCGATCGTGATTTCGGGTCGCAAGGAGATGCACCAACGCACCCTGAGTTGTTGGATTGGTTGGCTCTTGAATTTAAGAAAAGCGGCTGGAGTATGAAGCACTTGCATCGCCTAATCTTGAAATCGGCAACCTATCAGCAGTCTTCGGCGACGCGGCAGGATCTTGTAGAAAGAGATCCTTACAACCAGTGGTTAGCTCGCCAGAATCGCCTGCGTGTTGAGGCTGAAGTCGTCCGTGATTTGGCACTTCGCTCCAGCGGATTGTTAGATAACCGTGTCTACGGGCCAAGCGTCTTTCCACCGTTGCCATCGGGGACTGTCGAGTTGGCCTTTGTGGATGTTATTAATCGAGGTCCTTGGAAGGTGAGTGAGGGTGGCGATCGTTATCGACGCGGGCTCTATACCTTCTTTCAACGAACCTCGGCCTATCCGATGCTGACGCTGTTCGATGCACCCGATTCAAATACCTTATGTACAAAACGCGAACGCTCGAACACCCCTTTGCAGTCCTTGGCTCTGTGGAATGATCCCGTTTTTATTGAATGTGCGATTCACCTCGCGAAAACAGCGTTTGCCGATTCCGTGATGAACGAGCAACCTGAACCAAGGTCCGTTGCCTCTCAGATTTATATTGAAGCGATGTCGCGTGAACCGGATGAGGCAGACTGCAACGATCTGTTGCACCTGTATCAAGCCAGTCTTGACGTCTATCGTAACCAGCCCGAGCTAGCCACTGCCGTTCGAACCACCGTGTCGGTTCCAAGTGGCATGTCCGAAGCGGAATTCGCAGCCTGGATTTCTGTTGCCCGTACGGTGATGAACCTGGATGGTTTCATCACTCGGGAGTAGATAACTGATATTGGATCGGATTCGTCCGTACCAAGAGAGAAGACTATGTTGAATCAAAACCCTTTATGTCGCAGAACCTTTCTGACCTCCTCCGCGAGTGGGCTTGGCGGCCTGGCCCTCGCCGGAATGATGGATCAGGATGCAGCCCGAGCGGATGAATCGCAGTCAGCACTCACCGTTCGCCAGCCGCATTTTCCGCCTCGCGCGACCAATTGCATTTTCGTCTACGCTGCAGGAGGTCCGAGCCAATTCGAATTGTTCGATTCGAAACCCCTCTTGAACAAAAAGGATGGTGAGCAGCTTCCTGATTCGTTCACCAAGAATGTGCGGTTTGCCTTCATCAAGAAAGATGCCAAGTTGCTTGGGACTCGGCGGAAGTTCGCGCAACACGGTGAGTGTGGGATGGAGTTGTCGGATCTGTTGCCGCATCTCTCTACCTGTGTCGATGATATGGCTCTCGTGCGGTCGATGCACACCGAGGCCTTTAATCATCACCCCGCTCAATTGATGTTGAGTACGGGAGTCCCTCGCTTCGGTCGGCCCAGTTTTGGTTCGTGGGCGCTGTACGGCCTGGGGAATGAATCGCAACAGCTTCCCGGATACATCGTGTTGACAGCAGGGCGGGGGGCGAGTGGAGGCACTTCGAATTGGACCAATGGATTTTTGCCGTCGACCTATCAAGGTGTTGTCCTCCGGGGTAAGGGGGAGCCGGTGTTGAATCTGAATAGCCCTCCTGGGATTTCACGAGAGGTTCAGTCGGCGAGCCTGGAGGCGATTCGCCGACTCAATGAACGACAGTTCGAACGATCTCAGGATGATGAAATCACCAGTCGAATTGCCTCCTATGAACTCGCCTTTCGAATGCAAATGGCGGCTCCAGATGTGCTCGACTTATCGGACGAGACGCAGCAAACGCTGCGAGATTATGGCGTCGATCGTCCGGAACCGACAGATGTGAAATCATCCATCGGGGGTGGCCCAGGTGTTTATCAGTCGTTCGCCAGAAATTGTGTTCTTGCTCGGCGTTTGGTTGAGCGTGGAGTTCGCTTCATCACATTAATGCATGCCTCCTGGGATCAGCACGGCGACTTGAACAGTGCTGTGGAATACAACGCACGCATGGCCGATCAACCACTCGCAGCTCTCTTGAAAGATCTCAAGGCACGCGGGCTGCTTGATTCGACCCTCGTTGTTTTTGCTGGAGAATTTGGTCGTACGCCACTCGCGCAGGGAACTGATGGGCGAGACCATCATCCGAACGCCTTCAGCGTCTGGATGGCGGGCGGTGGAACTCGCGGAGGACAGGTCGTCGGCAAGACAGATGAGTTCGGTTGGAACCCGATCGAGGATCCGGTTCACATCAATGATTTTCATGCGACGATGTTGCACCAGTTCGGACTAGATCACCTGCGTCTTTCGGTCCCCTTTGGCGGACTTGATTTGCGGCTGACAAACGTCGGCGGTCGCGTTGTTGATAAGCTCTTGGTTTCCTGAGTCATGTCGGTTTGCCCTCGTCATCGTCGAAAACGTTTGCCTTGGTTGCTGCTGCTCATTTTTAGCCTTCCGCCAGGCAGCGTCGGCATTGCGGAGGAAGAGTCTGAGGTCGAGCAAGCCACCCAACGTCTTGTAGCCGCTGCCGTCGTCTACGATGAGATTGAAATGCAATCAGCGTGTCAGGAGCTGTGTGACCTGGCCTCGGTTGCCGTACCTCACTTGCTGCTCTTAACGGAGCATGCGAATTCAGTAGTGCGTTGGAAAGCTGTAGCCACGCTGGAACAGATGGGACCTATTCCCGTGCGAGAGCAGGCACAGGTCATGAGAGCCGCGGTCAACGCTGCGGCGGATGCCGATGCGGACGTTCGAGCCGCCGCTGCTGAACTCGCATTGCGTTGGTTCCCGCAGCACTCCGATACGCAGGTGCTCATGCAACGTCTGGTCTCGGATTCCAATTCCGTGGTGCGTAGTAATGCTTGGTATGGTTGTTGGGTGATTGAGAGCGGGAGCAAGCCGATCGATCAATTGGTCGCCTTGCTGCAGGATTCTGATTGGATGGCCGCGGATCAGGCTGCGGAGCATTTGATTCGGATTGGTGAACCTGCAGAAACCCATTTACTCGGCGCCGCGAATGAGTTGCTAACGGAATCCGGATCGGCCACCACCCAAGCGCGACTGGTACGGACGCTTGCCGCAGTCAGTCGGTCTGCGGCAGTGCAAAGGGAATTAGTCGGTTGGCTTTCCCATGAACAGATCTCGGTTGTGCAGGCAGCCGCTCGTGCGGTTGTCGAGGATGGCGAGACGGCGGTTCCAGCTTTGCTACGTTTGCTGGATTCGAACGATCCCAAACGTAAGGTGATTGCTCTGCAAGCTCTCGCTGCCATCGGCGACTCCGCAAACTCTGCCTATGTGCAAATTCACAAGTACATTCAGCGTGAGAGTCCGGTTGCGATCGCTGCGATTCTGGCGATCCCTCATCTCAAGTCTCCGGATGATGAGCTGCGATCAGACTACGCTGCTTTGATCGAAAGCCCGAATCGTGATGTGAGAGGCGCAGCGGTTGCGGCCATTGCGATTTGGGGACCGGACGCAGCCTCGTTCGAAACTCGATTGGCTCGGATGCAGCAAATTGATTCGGTTGATTTTGTGCGGCAAGCGGCGAAAAATACGCTCATGCAAATCAGGACTTCCAGGGAATCTGTTCGTGAATAAATTGGGCATCAGGCTTCTTCAATCTCTCGGGGATCGCTTGCGTACACGATTCTCCTATGTCGGTCTCGCGTTCGGAACACTCTTCTTTTGTGCCTCTGTGACGCCTTCTTTGTTGCCACGTGAATTCATCGTTCAAGGGATTGAGTCAGGATTTGCGTTGGCGATTGGATATGGCGTTGGCGTTTTTTTCGTCTGGTTAGCACAGCTCTTTGAAGTGCCGCAGCTTCCTCCAACATGGGAGCGAATGTCCAAGCGAGTGATCACCGGATGCGTCGGATTCATTGTGGTTGTCACGTTGTATCGAGCAACCGTATGGCAGAACTCAATCCGTGAGTTGATGGAGATGTCACCACTGGAAACTGTCTATGCACCCTACGTTATATTGATCGCTGTTTTCTGGGCGTGGCTTCTTGTGATGGCCGCGCGCCTGGTTGGGATGGGACACGGCTACGTCGATCGAAAACTAAAGCTGTATTTGCCGCCACGAGTTTCAAATCTGCTCAGCATCCTCATCGTGATCGTGATTGTATTCACGGTCACAAATCGATTGGTAATCCGGCAGCTTTTGAATGCCGCGAACCAGGCCTTCTTGGAAATTGATCAACGGGTCGATGATGGAATGGATCCGCCTGCGGATGTCCTTGCCTCCGGCAGTGCTGCATCGCTTATTGATTGGGATACCATCGGACGACAAGGCAAAAACTTTATCCTGTCGGGGCCGAGTGCTCAGGAGATTCAAGGTTTTCTGGGACGTTCGACAAAGCAGCCCATCCGAGTTTACGTTGGACTAGGAGCCTTTGACACGCCCGAGGAACGTGCTCAGTTAGCGCTCGACGAATTGATTCGAGCGGGCGGTTTTGATCGTTCAATACTCGTCGTCGCCAATCCTACCGGGACCGGATGGTTACAGCCTGAGGCGGTTGATACGTTGGAGTATCTGCATGCCGGTGACACGGCGATCGTGAGCATGCAGTATTCTTATTTGCCAAGTTGGATGACGATCCTCGTTGATACCGAGGGCTCACGGATTTCCGCGAGAGCACTCTTCTCAAAAGTCTATCAATATTGGAGACGGATCCCGGCAGAGGATCGCCCCGATCTTTATCTGCACGGGTTGAGTCTCGGTGCTTTTGGCTCCGAAGTTTGTGCCGACCTTTTCATTCTCTTTGAAGATCCGATTCAAGGTGGTGTTTGGAGTGGTCCTCCGTTTCCAAGTTCCCATTGGCGTCAGATTACTCGAGATCGAAATCCAGGATCTCCAGCCTGGTTACCCTCGTTTCGTGACGGCAGGATGGTCAGGTTTACTGCCCGAGAAAATGCGTTGCCAAGAGAAGGCGAGAGTTGGGGGGCGATGAGATACGTCTACATTCAACACGCCAGCGATCCGATGACCTTCTTCTCGCCTGAATTGCTCTATGAAAAACCCGCCTGGCTGCAGGGAGAACGTGGCCCTGACGTTTCGGCCTATTTGACCTGGTACCCCGTCATTACCTGTCTGCAGATCGCCTTTGATCTGCCCCTGGCGACCAGCGTTCCACCGGGGTACGGCCACAATATCGCCGCACCCAGTTACATCGACGCCTGGTATGACGTGACTCAACCGTCCGATTGGAACAGTGCCGATCTGAAGGGGCTGAAGGAACACTTTGCTGAGTAGCCAGATCGTCTGATCCGTGGAGAGTTAGCTCCTGGGGTCGCCAGCACTTCCCCCCTCTTGTTCGAGGAAAAGAAGACTGGGGGAAACAGGGCTAAGCCGCGATCGCATCTTCAACAGATTCCACCAGATCGATCGCTTGGTTCAGTTGCAGCATCTGCAGAGTGTCGCGCACAACGCCCGGAGCGGTGACGATAATCATTTTTCCACCCCGACCCTTGATTGCCTTCGAGCTAGAAACGAGCAGACCAATCGAAAGGCTCACGATCATTTCAAGTTCGCTCAGATCAAGAATGACCTTTCCAGAATTGGTTGCCGTGTGGGCGCTAAAACGCATCTCATGCTGTTTATGTGCTTCGAGGTCAAAACGACCGATGAGTTTGATGAGCGTGTAATCGTCGTGGTTCTCGACTTGCATCTCCATGGACTGACTTCTCTCAATCTCAAGGCTTGGGGATAGTAACCGGGCCGGAAGCCCTTGAGTTCTGAGTTTATCGATTGGTTGGGATTCTGTCAGTGGGGCGAGCCGGCGGACTTTAGTGGGAGGCTCACTACTCAGAAGCTTACTCGTCAGAAATCGAATTTCTGTTTTACTTCGTTCGAAAAATCTCGCTCTGAACAACTAGGTGGACGAGACTTCGCAAGCGGCTGCCGTCGTTTGCCAGTTCCAGACAGATTTGATTCACCTCGCCGCGATCGTCTGATTCAAGCAGCCGGCCGGTTGCGTAGGTCAACATTTTTTCGGTGAGGCATTTCACAATCTGGGGTTCGCGTTCAGCCAGCATCGCCTTGTATTCAACCAAATTCTTCACTTCACGACCGTTGGCTAGAATCGCGGCAGTATCGATCGGGGGACCCTGACGGTTCTGCTTGTCGACTTTTGGATAATGTTCTCGCCAGCGTCCGATCGGATCGAAACTCTCCAGTGCGAAGCCCATGGGATCGATTTTTCGATGACAGCTGTTGCAAGCCTGTTGGTTGCGGTGTTCGGCAAGCTGTTCTTTCAAGCTTGTCAGGCCGCGCAGATCAGGTGAAAACGGTTCCACATCGGGTGGTGGAGCAGGGGGCGGCGTGCCAAGAATGTTTTCCAGAACGTAAACGCCTCGCGTGATGGGAGAGGTTTCCACGCCATTCGACGTTACGGTCATGACGGCAGGCATCGTCAGTAGGCCCCCGCGACGCTGGTCTTTCAACGGGACCTTCTGAAAGTTTTCACCAATCACATCTTGTTTATAGATCAGCTCACCCAGTCGATTGTTCATGAAGGTGTAATCAGAGTCGATGAGCTCGAGGATGCGACCGTTGCGCTCGAGCAGGTCACTGAAGAAGAAGTCGACTTGGGGAATCAAATCATCTTTGACTCGAAAGTAATGGCCGTAGGGACCTTTGCGATCGGGCTCCATGCGACCCAACTCATAGAGTTTCAGCCAGCGTTCGGGAAAGTGGCGGGTCAAAGCAGCTGCCTTGGGATCATTCAGCATCCGCTCGACTTGACGTCGTAGTTCCGAACTCTTGGACAGCTCACCGGTGCGAGCGAGTTCCATTAAGCGTTCGTCGGGCATTGACGACCAAAGAAAGTAACTCAATCGTGAAGCGATCGCAAAGTCATCAAGTTGATCGGACTCCTGTCGGAGGTAGATGAAATCGGGCGAGCAAAGCATCGCTGCGTAGGCACCTTGCATCGACTGTTGTCGTGAATTTCCATCGCTCTCGAGCTGTGCGACCAGGTCGACATACCGTTCGATTTCCGCCGGTTCTACGGGGCGGCGATAGGCTCGCTCTGCGAAGGTATGAAACAGTTCGCTCAGGTTGGCCTCGTCGATCGGTCCGTTGCCGTAGAGTGCAGTGTGACTCTTCGGTGGCCAAGGGCTCTTGACCGGCTCGATTCGAAAACGATGAACTCGTAGTGTGGGGCCGAGATAGCCTTTGGAAAACAAAATATCGGCTACCTCTTTTTTGAAGCCTTTTTGTTTTCGATCGATCTTCGCATATTCTTCCGGGTACCATTGTTCGAGCAGAATATGCCAGGCGTTGTGTCTAAACCAGGGACCGTTTTCCCAACCGATCCATGCACTCCAGGGTTGGTCAATTCAGGTCTCAAAGGAAAACGTTCGAAGTTGGCCGTCACTTGGCAGTTTCCAATGCGTGATTCGGTGGTGCCGTGGTCCGCGTTGGTGTTCGAATCGCTGAAGATAGAGCCCGATCTCGAAGGCTTCGTTGGGATGGGTGCGGCCCTGGTGTATCAAGTTCCCTTCTCGCACCGTCCAATTACCCCAAGCGCCCTCTTGAGGATTGTGGGCAGACAGCTCGACGGTAATGCGGTATCGTGCCGGGCGACGCACGCCACCATGATACTTGTCAGGACCGATGCGATTGTAGCGATCCCATCGTTGGAACACTTCATCGTAGGCATCGCCCAGGGCACGTTGGTATTTACCGAGACTATCTCCATGTAATGTTTTGGTGCAGATTGGCGCGGTAAAGGTTTCAGCCTCGAACGGCTTTTCGGCTTCATTGTGCGTCGCCATTTCGAGGGTTTCTTCGGCAGCACCGATCAGCATTTTCAGCAGAAAGTCGGACATCACCAGTTGCTGGCCGATGTTGTCGAATCCCTCTGACTCTTCGTCGTCTTGAAAACTGCGTGTGGGCTCGATTGTCTTTTGAGCGGTAATCCCGTTGCCGTTGAAATCGTAGAGGCCGGAAACAACGCCTGGTCCAAAGTCCGGATGCTCAATGTAAAACAGATCGCGGAGTGTATTGCGAAGCTCGAATTTGTTCAGTCGTCGGATTACCGCTTGACCACCCGTGCTCTTGCGAATGGCATAGGCTTCCTGCAGCATCGGCGTTAGCGTCTCAATCACTTCTTCAGATGCTGCGGAGGGAGGTTGGGGACTGTCTTGCGGTGGCATCTCGCCGCGATTCAACTGATCCAAGATTCCCTGCCAGGTTTCCAGCGTCATCAGGTCAGTCAGATCGGTACTGAGTGTGTCGAAGCGATAGTCCCCCTTTTGTTCTTCGGCGCCATGGCAGGCATAGCAGTGCTGTTTCAAAAAGGGACGGAGCTTGTTCAGGTTGTCGCCCAGGGGAGACTCAGCCCGCGCTGGATGGGCTGGAAGCAAACTGATGAGCAGAGCTCCGATGAAACAGGCCCAGTTGCGATGAGTCAGCGGTGGTGACGACGGCGGACTGTGGAGCGATGAATCTCGGCAATAAGTGGAGGTTGAACAACTCGTGCCGCACGTGAGTTTCAACATGGTTAACTCCACTCAAGTCCCTGAAGCGTGCCGGTACTTGTTCCGAATTGATCCACTTCGAGACCGAAATTTTGCAGCATCGACAAGAGCAGGTTGCATGCCTTCACTCGGTGGCCCGTCTTTGCAGGCATGACGCGATGCTCGCCCAGTTGGAATCCACCACCGGCAAGAACGAGCGGCATGTTTTTGCAGGAATGAGTTCCCGTTGCCATGCCGCAGCCAAACAAAATCATCGTGTGATCGAATAGCGTGCCGCCGTTGAGCGGATCTTCTTTCGCCTTGAGTAAATCGATCAGGTAGGCCATCTGTGCGATCTGGTTCCGTTCGATGAGCTTCAGCGCCTCGGTCTTCTCTGGGATTTCACCATGGTGCGAGAAGCCGTGGTAGCCGCCTTGCAGGCCAAAGTCGCCGTTCGCAAATCCACTCGAAAGCGTCAGCACGCGCGTCGAGTCGGTTTCGATCGCCAGGGCGATCATTTCCATCATCAACTTCATCTCATCGTCCGTCTGTCGAGCAGGTCGTGGTTCGCTGATCTCCGTTTTGGCTTTGGGCCGATCAATCCAGGGACGTTGTTGTTCGATCTTTTGTTCCAGGCTTCGCACAGAATCGAGATACTCGGAAAACTTTTGTTGATCTTGTTTCCCCAGTTCCCGGTTGACCTCTTTCGCTCGGTCCAGCACGGTGTCGAGGATACTGCCGTGTCGCTCGTGTTTGAGACGTTCCATCTTTTTCGACTCGGCAGAGTCTTCCAGGAACAGTCTGCGATAGATTTGAGTCACGTCGATTGCGGGAACCTGGACGCCGGTCCGCGTGAAACTGGTTTGATTGTTTTCTTTGACCTTGAGTGTCAGCGATGGATAACGAGTTGCCGCACCGACGAATTCGGCTGCCTTCTGATCGACGCTGATATTTCCCTCAGGAAATCCGGCGGCCATATCAGGACGAATGCCGTTCAAGAAGGTGGGGACGCAGGCGTGTCCGCCTGTTAGCCCGTGATCAAGATTTGAGAAAACGGTGAATTGGTCTCGATGCTTGGCCAGTGGCTCAAGGGTTGGCGGAAGTTCGTAATCCCGTCCATCTGTCTGCGGGAAAAAAGCCTTCTGGTAGACGCCGTAATTGTTCGAGAGGCAGACCATCCGTTTAATCGGACGGCTGGAGTTCGTCGCGGCGGAGACTCGTGGGAGCGTCGATTCGAAGATGGGTAGCGCCAGGGCGACACCAGCGCCTTTCAGAATCGTTCGTCGGTCAACAGTTTTTTTCATCTTCACTCCCGTGCGATCTTGTACGATTTCCTGGCGTCGTAAACCTTGTTGGTATCTCTTTCAAGGCTCGCTTCCGTCACCCTCCATAGTTTATTCGTTAGGACCGATCGACGCACGGTCGTTCTACGGGGTAATTCTGTTGAGTTATCGACATCCTTCCTTCTCTCCCGCTCAGGAAATACCGCGTGAACTCGGTTCATATGAGGATGATTCAGGGGCGGTCATCCACAAAAAAAACTTGGTCCCAGAGTCAAGCCATTTGCGGCTTAACTCTGAAGGACCAAGTTTTGAAAATAGTTAGATTTTGATTCGCTTACTTGCGACGAATTCGAAGTACGCCGAGCAGACCAACCAGGATCAGCAGGACGCTGGAAGGTTCGGGAACTGCTGCAACAGCGGCAACCGGACCTGCTTCGTAACCACCATCGATGAAGGAAGCAACGAAGTCTGCACTGTCGAACAGCAAGTTGCCGTCGAAGTCGCCATCAGCCCAGCCAGCGGCGTCGCCTGTCTCGTACTTACCAGCGGTAAAGGCAACGACGAAGTCGCCAGAATCGAATACGCCGTCAAGATTGGCGTCACCGATCCAAGTCGATTTCAGGTCTTTGACCCAAACCTGACGGTCGGCATAGTTGGTCGCGCCGTCATTGTTGAGATCGTAGGCCAGATCATTGGCTGCGATCGCGGCAGCTTGGAGGTCCAAGTCGCCAGCGTCCAATTGACCGTTGTCGTTGTAATCGCCGAGGATTCCATCGGAGATCCACTCGGAGAAATCGCCGGACATGACGGTTGCGATCTGGTCTTCCGTCAATGCTTCATTCCAGACGGCGACGTCGTCGACCCAACCTTGGAGGTACTTTTCGAGTGCGCCACTACCGGCATCCGCACCAACACCGATGTACGCCGGCTGCTGGTCGGTACCAGAAAGATCGTAACCTTCAGGAACGTCGAGGTTTTCAGCGGCAAATTCGCCATCGATGTAGACCCGCAATTCGCTGTCTTCCTTCACAGCCACGACATGATGCCATTCTTCGTCATCGACAACCCAGTCGAATGCGTCGGCTTGTGCTTGACGCTTAGTCGCGTTGTCGTCGGTGGTAAGTACGATCGAGCGACCACCGTTTTCCAGGTAGCCCATGACGTATCGAACGCCGCCACCGTTGTCACCACCATTGCTGAAGATGTTACCGCGCTGGAAAAGGAATTCGGGCACTTTCATCCAGGAAGCGACGGTGAAGTTATCCGTTCCGAAGTTGAGCAGGTCCGGATTACCGAGGTCAACGTAGCCGGCGTTGTCGGAGAGATCGATTTCATCCTCGCTGACGCCACCTTCAAGTGTGAATTCGGTGTTCAGCAAGAGAGACTGGCCACCACCGAGGACGGATGGTACGTCGTCTGTGAACGATGTGTCGCCAATAAGTTCGCCATCGATGCCGTTTGACGTTGCATCATTTACGTTACCGTCCATATGCCAAAGACCGATGAGATCGGCGTTAACAGCGGTGCTTAGTGTGCTGGCCAAGAGAAGCGAGCACGTTGCCAAAAAGACCTTGATTTTCATTTCTTGACTCCCCAACATTTCCTCGTGAAAAGACAACTTGCATGCTGGATGAAATCAGATTTTTGGCTTCAGAAGAGAAACGCAAGAATGGTCTGATTCACTAGCTATGCCCTGCAACCTATAAATAAAATGGTCAATGACACCCGCGGCATCATATTCGTTGCAGATAGTGTAATCGGGCGTTGGCAAGACTCAAGCCTTTCGGCTCGTGTTACGGAAAAAAATAAGTGACA
>Ga0163179_10000872_pt1 | contig 21639 bp, 34 predicted proteins | sample AtlANTMetagenome_FD_109643 | JGI IMG/M metagenome (GOLD analysis project Ga0163179, IMG submission 109643) | Marine eukaryotic phytoplankton communities from the Atlantic Ocean - Atlantic ANT 2 Metagenome | ecosystem: Environmental > Aquatic > Marine > Oceanic | place: North Atlantic Ocean...
AGCACTAAGCTGAGGATAACCAACGCCAGTTTGAATACGAGTAGTGCAAACGCTCCCAGGACCGATGCCAACTTTAACAATATCTGCTCCACTTAATAATAACTCCTCTGTCATTTCACCTGTTACAACATTACCTGCAATAATAACTATATTAGGATATAATATTCTAAAATCTTTTACAAATTCGCTGAAACGTTCACTATAACCATTAGCAACATCTATACAAACATATTTTAGCATATTGCCTGTCTGTTCATATACTGTTCTAAATTTTTTATGATCCTCTTCAGTAATACCAATACTCATAGCGACATAATCAGTCCGTGAACCAATAGGTTGTTCTTCGGTTCCTTCATGATCAAAAAAATCTACTAATTGTTGTACTGAATATGTTTTTACAAGGCATGTCATAATATGTTCTTTAGATAACGTATCAGCCATTTGCATAGTTCCTACACCATCCATATTACTAGCCATAATAGGAATGCCTTTGAAATGTGCATCATCTTTAAATTTTGGATGTCCAACATAACCATAATTACGAAAAGTAAATTCTCTGGTTAGGTCTATTTCTTTTCTACTACCTAATGTAGATCTTTTAGGACGAATTAATACATCTTTAAAGTCAAGCTTGACTTCATCTTCTATTCTCATTATACTGCAAAACTTTCCCCACAACCACATGAAGACTTTGCATTAGGATTTATTACCGTGAGAAATGAACCACCCAATTCGGTTACATAATCAATAGTACATCCAAACACAAACATCTCTGCCATTGGGTCTAACCATAAATTTTCGATTGTAGGGGACTTTTCTGTAGTCCCCCATTCATAAGTAAAGCCAGCACATCCGCCGCCTTTAACTGCTAAAGATACATTTGGTTTACCAACAGATTTTAACTATTCTTTAGCTTTCTCTGTGACCTGTATATTCATTAAAATATTTTCCTAACATTTCTAGGCGATCATTGGCTACCGCCATAGTATCTAATTCTTTTTGAATTGCTTCTACAATATCGCTGTGCTCGCCGATACCTGTAGCGCTTTCCATGTATACCATAACATTAGTTTTAGCTCTTTCTAATTCACCCTCAGCATGCATCCTAGCAGCTTTTATCAATTGTGCACTCATCGTCATTATCCATTCTCCTTTTTACTGGATGTTTCATATAATCATTAAGCTTAACCTTCTCAGTGGGTTCTACTTTCCTCTCGTCTTTTTTAGGATCAAAACGATCCTTAATAGAAATTGGGGTTACCGGATGACCGTATATATTATTAAATAATAATACTGATCCCCAACTCATATATTTATGCTCCTCAATTGTTTAACTGCACCACTTACTCTACTTGGATATTTACCCAAAAAAGAACCTGCAGCTAAATCATCTTTAGAAATAAATTCCTTATGTATATGTTCTATCTCTTCCCAATGTGTTAAAATCTTTCTTGATAAATTATCAAAATAACCATCAGATAATATAGGATCATCTTGTTCATAATATGCATAGGCCGCCATTAAATACCAAGGTATAGTCATGTTTAAATTGCCATCTATTTTATCTTGAGCTAGTTTGTCATAACCGCTTATCTGCATAATATTCCTCCGTTAATATTTCTTCTTTAGTATACGCCTCTTTCTCATGTGGTTGATTATAATATTCCTTCATAGTCTTATAACCAAATGTATCAGGCATTTCATTCCTTAAGTATTGTTTAACATGGACCATTTCGTGTAATAAGGTTGTAACAATTTCTGTGGGGGAAAGGGTGCCATCATAGCGCATGTGGAACTCACGGTCATCGTATTCAAATACGTCACCAACGGTTCCTTGGTTGTATACTCTTTTAATATTTATAAAAATATTTTTATGTCGTGGAAATAATTGTTCTTTACCAAAATATAAAATATCACATATAAAATCTTGTGTCTTTTTACGTTTTATATTTTCGAATTCCACTATCATATATTAATTATATAACAGTTTAAAAAAAATGTCAACCGTTTTTTGTTCTTATTTCAACATTTTTTCCAACAGGAAATTTTATTTGGTCATGTGGGTGGTATAAAACCCATTGAACATTAGGAAATTCATTAAATATACCTTGCCAGATAGGTCTCCACCTATCATTTAATCTAACATTATTAGATGCACCTCGATCAGAATTTAATACAAAATCAGTATAACTTCTAAGATTCATATCAAATAAAGAATCAAAACCATACATATGAATCTCTTCACATTTTAATTTATTGGCTGTATAGTGTGCTGGCATATGACCACAATTAAAATTAGTATATCCTTGGCCCATGCTATGTTCTTCACCAGGCATTTTAGCATAAGAAGGTAAGTGAGTATAAAATTCTTTTATCTTATGGCCAAACCTCATTTTAAAATTACCATTATTTTGTTCATACCAAACCTTAGGTCTCATGCCTAAAGTCCAATCGTAATTTATTTGTACGCTACTATCTGTAAGTGCAGCGCACATTTTAAAATCAACTATACACGAAGTATAAAAATTTAAATGAAAAGGAGGTTGATTACAAGCTATGTGCAAGCCTTTAGCAGGTTTATACATTACAACTTGATCGCCATTGCCTACTATATGAGCAACTTTAGTCATTATGCCAGTATTTTTTTATCCATTGTTGTGGTTTATATGTAGCCATTGGAGTGACTATTGTATCTGTGAGTGCTTGTTCTATACTCGGTCTACCATGAAAACATATAATAGATGTTTCTTTATCTTGTGGGCCCGGGTATACTTGATACTTATATGATTTTAACTTGCCTGGATATTCATGTTGTAATAAATGTCTTTGATAAGGATTTACAGTAGCAGATAGATATTCTCCATCTCCCCTATATGTATCTACAGCTCTATCATAAGATAAAACAAATTCATTCCATATATGAGACATAACATTAAAGTCCCAAGCCATTACACCTGATTGTAAAACATTCTTTAAATGAGGTTGATGTTTATTAACGGCTCCTACATCTTCAATACCCATAAACCATTTTTCATATTCTAATAACCAATCAATATTATTTACGATTAATGTATCTAAATCAAAATAAACCATTCGGTCAGCTGGTTTCTGAGCAGCATCGAACATTTGTAATTTATTCCACCAGCCTTCATAACCAGGTCTTAGTATCCTTGTTTCAACTCCTGGAATAGCCTTATCAGAATAACATATAAATTTATGATCAACATTAGTATTACGTTCTACCATTGCTTTCAAATTATAAACATAGTCTAAAGGGAATTTAGATCCCCAGTGTACACAAACTACTGCTACAGACATTATACCTCCTCAATAATATAGTTTTCATTATACATGTGTTTAGCTCTACAACCATTCTCTAATTGAATTGTAGAAAAGGTTTCTCGGACCTCTACAGGCCAAGGATAATATTCCTCTAAGAAAGGGAATGTTTCAATATTCAAAAAGACATCCGTTGGAGCTCCCTGAAGTATAGCTCTTTCAATCATTACTTTTGCTGCATTAGGTTTTACTCTATATGCGTGTGCACCTGGAAAATATTTTTTAGATGTTAATCTGTTGCGTCCTAGATTAGAAGGATTAATCCATTTACCGTATGATGGTTTACCAAATGATATACATCCATTATGTTCAATGGATGGTATGTTCTCCATTATAACAGCATCGTGTTCAAATATTGTAACTTCTTCACCAGACTCCAGACTATACATCCAAAGAGAAAGATGAGAACAAAAGGCAGCCATAGCATTGTGTTCGCGAGAATACTCACTATTATTAAAAGCACTAGTATTAATCTTATGCTCTTGAATAAAGTTAAAACATGTATGGGGGGTGAATGCATCATAATAATCTATTTCCAATCCAAACTTTTTACCAGACGCTACACATTTATCTGCAGCTGCATGGGATTGATCATTATCAATAATAGTAATAACAAAATGTTTCATAATTAACCTTGTGTTGTAGAAGCAACTCCCTGCAATCCTGTTACGTAAGGATACATTTGATATAATGTTTCCTCTCCAAGAATTTGATGACACATTATAGCATCATTAGGCCACAATCCATATGTATCAATTGCTCCGAATAATTTCTTAGCAGGTCCAGGATTCATTATATATGCAGAATTACCTGCTAGTCCTTGAGGAATATAATCTTCATCTATGCGTGGAACTTTTCTAAACGGTAGACCAATTCTATAAGGTTTACCTGAAGTATTACTAGGATGATCAGCATTAATCATTATCTGAGGCTCTAAAGAATCTTCTACTTCTCTATAATAAATAGATGCTTTACGCGTTGCTCCTATAGGATTATTTAGACCTATAATACTTTCATGTTTAATCTTACAAGGAGGTATTTGACTCCAATCAAACTGTCGCGTAAAAAAAGCATCATGTTCTAATATTACCATTGGAGTTTCAATTAAAGCACACAGTCTCCAACCAATCATATGAGACATTAAACATGAGACTACCTTTTTATAATCTTTAGCTCCATATGCATGTAATTTTAATCCTGATTTAATATCAAGTCTTTCTGATCCTGCTTTAATTGGCCATGTCCAATCTCTTAAGGATTTACCAAAACTATTTAGATAAAAATCTAATGTAGCGGGTGTAACAGCTGGTTGAATTATAGGACTTAAATGTGATTTAGTATCACGTATTGATTGTATAACCTTTCTAGTAGATGCTACACTAGCCGAGTCATTTATATCACATATAATAGCAGCTAATATTTCAGGATGGGCTCTCTTATCTAATTTCTTCACGCCCAAATGATTTATCGGTCGAGGTATAACTCCAGACCCATTTTTTTGTTCTATAGCTTGTAGCTGTTGTACTAAAATACTTTTTTCCATCAAACCTTCCTTTGCATATATTTATGGTTCAATTAATCCACGATCGACTAGTTCATCATAATTTTTCATCTTAGCACCATAAACCCCTTCTGTATCATCATAAGGTTTTTTTCTTATGTGTATCATGTAACACTCTTCTACTTTAGGTAAGTAGTGACTATATTGCCATTTTTCATTTAAACACTTATCGTATATATTATAACCTAAATTTCCATGAACGGCAAGCATATGCATTATACCTTCTTCTACAAAGGGATGAGGACTAATCTGTCGCATTAATGCGCGTGTAACCGGGTTTATTTGCGCTCTAAACGCTTGTCTTACTTCCCTTGATAGTACATAGCATGCTCCACTCCACAATTGAACATTGCGATTAGCGAAGCCAGGAAAGAGATCTACGAATGCTGGTAATTGTCTATTCTTATGTACATCGTCAAAGCAAGCTACACCTTTAGCTTCAAATACATTCTCTGTCATTCCTTTACGAATAAACATATCGGAGTCTAACATAACAACAGTATCGTATTCATCATACTCTTCATTAAGCATAGCCAATTTTTGACATTGCATACGAAGATCTTTCATGAAGGGTTTACCATCTAATAGTTTATATTCAGCTCCTAAAGCTTTAGCATATCGTTCAATGTTCTCAGCGCTTTTATCTACAATAGGATGAGTCTTAGAATGTAAATATTTCTCATGTGGTTGAAAATGTTGTAGTATTATATTTTTCATAATATTTCTAGCCCATATAAATTTCTTACTACCTCTGGTATGTTATTTTTCCTAGCATTACAAAAATGTAATAGTGTAGCATCTTTATGTGCTTCTTCAGGTAGATCACAAAACCTATCATGAGGTAATTGTAATTCTTTATGATCTTTTAATATTCCAGTTACATAAAATAAATGATGCATTAATATTTCATCATTAGGAGGTAATCCATCCGCTGATTTGTTATTATCTATTATATCCTTTTTTAATGCTTTACGCAACTCTTTTCTGTATTCTTTTTTAAGCTTTACGCAATTACCAAAAAACATTGATTCATTTTTATGATATAATGTAGACCATTTTCTACCATTCTTACTAGCATTAACATCAGACATTCCTTTTAAATGTAATCTACCAATACCCTCGTAGTCAAATATATTATCTATATTCTTAGTCGCAATCATATCCATGTCTAATAACAATACATTATCATATGAATCAAATTCTTTATTTAAAACATATAATTTTTGTAATACTAACCATGGCTTTTCTTGTTTTTGATTAACCATCTCTTGCATAGGATAATCTTTTAAAAGTAAATATTCACTATTAATAGTCCTAGCATATTTTCTTATTGTTTGTTCGGCTTGTAAAGCCCATTGAGGGAAGTCACCACACCAATGTTGTACTATTATATTGCCCATTCATTTACCGAATCATTAACAACTCTATGCATTTTTTTACTATCAAACTTATTAGCTCCTGCTAATTGAACATGAACAAAACTAGCATTATCTCTTAGATCAACTACAGGTCTTGGATCTTTTGTTCCGGGTTGATAATGAACACTACTATTCCATTTATAATCCATAGTAGTCCAATTCATTTTGGCTATTTCTAACATAGCATGTAAGTAAGGTTGGTCACATGTATAAAAAGAAGGTAGCTGGGCTCCTTCAATCATAGTAGTATATAGATTAAATTTAATGAACTTATATTTGGCTTTTAATAAACCTTGTTTAGAATATACTACTACACCTGAATTATAAACCTTAGGTAAGTTGTTTTCAGTTCTAGGAAGTTTAATGTTATAGAGTGTTTCTATAAGTTTCATCCATCGTTCATCATTTTCATTATTAATACCAGCGATAGTATGTTTAGTTCTTACTTCTGGTGCATTCCATTCTTCACATATACCAATATCAATATCTGTTCCTTTAAATTGATCGAATATGTTTTCTGTTAATGCTTCTACTGGAAATACATCGGTGTCAACATATAAAACATAATCATATTGATCTGCTATCGACGGTTCAAATATAGGTTTAAAACAACCGTAATGAGAAGAGAATGCTCCAAGATTAGTTACAAATTTAGGATCATGTTCATATAAATGTTCTGAGTTTATTCTCTTGGCGTATTCTTTAAAGCACTCGACACTATATTTACTTTCACTTGTCTCTTCACCGTCTCTATATTGATATATTAATGTTTTCATATTATTTCCTTATATAGTATACATCTTCACCTAATCTGTCGTATCTTTTATAACCTAAAGAATTTAGAAATTGATTTTCTTCTTTTAATTCATTAGGAGCTTCCATTTGGATAACAGGTGAATTATTTTGTAATGTATTTTTTAATCCCAATAGAATAGGTGTAATATATCCTTCTGTATCTATTTTAATAAAATCTACATCATCAAATACATAATTATCAATTGATGTTGCTTTCACAGTAATGGGTTTTTGATCTTTCCATTTAGAATTTTTACCTGTCCATCTAGTATCTAATAAAGCTTTTGTTTCTTCTGATACTACTACATTACTTTCGGTACGTATGGGATTCTCATAAATTAAAAGGGATTCATCTTTATCTGATACGGCTATGTTATAACAATTAATATTCTTATATGGTTTTGTATTATAATCTAACATTTCATATAAACTAGGTATTGGCTCAAAGCATTCTACATTTTCAAATAATTGTGCATATTGAAAAGCATAGACTCCAACATGGGCACCTATATCTAAACAACGCCTAAAACTTTTCACATTACACTTATTCCATTCTCTACCAAATTCTTCTACCTTTTGAGCTAATTGATAGACTTTAGTGGTAGGAAATTGGTATTGAGAATATGTTACACTGTCTAATAAATTCATTACCACTTTGGAGATGTTAGGATATTATCTGGATTAAAATTATCTTTTGCTTGCTCAGCTATAAAGGCAATATCATCGACTAATGATTGAGATAATGTTATAGGCTCAAAACCTAAACTACAAAGACCTGTATTATCTACCTCTAATTCATTTTCTTTTAATTCTTTTCTTGGATTAGTTAAATATAATACTTCAGCACCATAAGCTTCAGCACATAATAAAGCTAATTGTTTAACATTTTTAACTTCAGATACTTGATTAAATATTCTTACTTTATCTTTCGTTGGGGGATTTTCTATTGCTAGTTTAACACAATTGGCAGTATCTTGTATATGTATAAATGCTCTAGTCTGACCACCAGTTCCATAAACGGTTATATCATTGCCTGTAGCTGCTTGAGATATAAACCTATTTAATACTGTTCCATAGATACCATCATAATCAAATCTATTAACTAATCGTTCATCTAGCATAGTCTCTTCAGTCTGAGTACCCCAACATATACCTTGATGCAGGTCAGTAATTTTTAATCCCCAATTCTTATTATAAAATTGAAATAGTATTTGATCAAGAGATTTAGTCATATGATACACACTACCGGGATTAGTAGGATAAAGAATGTCTACATCTTTTTCTGTAGAGTTAATTTTTACATTGAGATAACCCTCAGGTATTTTACCAAAGTCTTTGGAGTAGCCATATACTCCCATTGTACCTAAGTGTACCAGATGTATACTAGCATCGCAACTAAGAATGCAATTGAGAACATTATTAGTAGATAAAACATTATTATCAACTGTGTATCTCCTCTCTGTTTCTGATATCATTGAGTATGGGGCGGATCGTTGCTCTGCGAAATGAATAATAGCATGTGGTCTTGCTGCTTTTATATATGATTTTAGAGCACCATAATTATGTGCTATATCTATATCAGCACAATTAAGCACCATTCCATGGTCATATGCTCCTTGTAATCTATCAGACATATCTGCAATATTAGTAAGAGAATTACTTTTTAATTCTTCATCTATTTTTCGTCTTGAAAAATTATCAATAATATGAACCTCATGTCCAGCTTTAGATAATTTTAAAGCTGTAGGCCAACCACAAAATCCATCACCGCCTAATACTAATACTCTCATTCATTTCTCCCATAATAATTTCTATACCATTGTACAAACTCTTTTACTCCTTTTTCTATAGGCGTTTTAGGATCATATCCTAATTGTTTTAATTTTGTACAATCCGACCATGTCTCTTGTGCATCCGCAGGATGTTTCGGTTTAAAATCTATCTCAGCAGTATGTTCTAGGTTATCTTCTATACAATTAACAAAGTCCATAAGTTCTACTTGTTTACCATTACCTATATTATAGATATCCCGAACGGTCATATTTTCTGAGACAATTGTTATACCAGCTACGATATCATCAACATAAGTAAAATCTCTTTTCATATTTCCATCATTAAATACCATAATAGAATGGCCATCTAAAATCTTTTTAGTAAAATCAAACAATGCCATATCAGGTCTTCCCCAAGGTCCATAGACGGTAAAGAATCTTAAACCTACTGCATTAGGTATTTTAGATATATGCATCATATGTTCGTTAAGTTGTTTAGTATAACCGTAAGGACTTAATTGATGACCCAACTTTACATCTTCTTTCCAAGGTAAAGGATTGCCGTGCATAGTGCAGGAAGTAGAAGCATATATTACATTTTCTACATTGTGGTTTTCACATGCATGTATTAGATTTAAAGTTCCGGTTACATTATTATCAATGTATTCTTGAGCATTATCCATAGAATATCTTACGCCTGGCATACCAGCTAAATGAATAACTAAATCAGGATTACAACTTTCAATAAATTTATCTAAGCTTTCTTTATTACGCAAATCAACATCGTGAACTTTTATATCATATTTTTCCTGTAAGTGTTTAGCTCGAGCATGTTTTAAACTACTATCATAATACTCATTATAATTATCAAATCCATAAACATCCCAGTCAGCCGAAAATTTTATAGCTGTATGAAACCCTATAAAACCAGCCATACCGGTTATGACAACATTAGGCATTAATATCCTCCATTAATTGTTTAACATTTTCTCCTTTATTAGGCAATAAATCTTTTAAGAAAAAGTGTATAAAATTACATTCATTTATTTTTGTGTTAGCAGTATATAAACCATTCCACTTCCAATCAAGATGTTTAACATGCATCTTTTCTTCACGTATCCAAGTATTAAGTAAGGTTTGATCTGTAGACCATTTCCATGCTCCCTGACCGTCTATAAAGTCTTTAAAGCGGGGTCTTCTTAAAAACTCTGTAGGAGTTTGATTTTTTAAAAAAGGTAATATTGATTTATTCATAACCATAACACCCATGTTCATAAACTCAGCACCGTCACTATTCCAATGCCAATTAACACTTTCAATATTAGAATATTGCATATGAGAGTAATTATGTATCTTTTGCCTATACTGTTCTGTAATAGGCATATCTCTTTCTATTACAGCAGCAAAATGATAATGATGAGAGATGCTATCAAAAATGGATTCACTGACAGAGCTCCGAACAAATACATCAGCGTCAATAACAGCGACACTATCATAGGCCTCAAGATAATTAAACGCATTTTCTTTCTCATAGATTGGAAGGAAGCCACCATATTTTTCATAAGATTCTTTACTCCTATTAGTTGCAAATACATCAGGTTTAATTCTAAGAATAGGTTGCCGCTGTACTGCATAGTAAGCTCCTATTCTACTTGCATATTCTTTTACGGATTGTGTACAACGATCGTATAGTGCAGATCTAGAGCCTGTGTATACTTGGTAGATCAATGTTTTCTTCATAATCAAAACCTATAAAATTTCTATGGGGATTGTGGTGATTAATGGTATTTAGGCCGTCAATACTAACCTGTTCAATGTAATAATAATCATCCATTTGAAATTGCTTTTTTATACTCATTATTTGGCATATATGACCGTCACTATTCATTCTTATTGGCCTAGCTACGGCTTGGGCTACTAACCTTTCCGCAACAGGTACTGTTATATAATAACCTGATCCTGGAGAAATGTCAACACCTTTTTTACCAAAATCTCTATTAAGAAAAGATAATATCTTATAACCTTGTTTGGATAAATCTGGTAGGGGTTTTACTAATTTGGAATCATGCTCGGTTATTATTATACCTTCACCAAGATTTATGCATTTGCACCAAAGATAAAAATGGCTATACCATACTGCTTGTTCAGTAGTAGTAAATTCTCTATCACCTTTTTTGCCAAAATGTAATTGATTTTTATATATTAAATCTTTTGGAGTTGTTGCATTAAAAGATATAAGATTATAGTCTTTCCAACTATCTGCAACTAAGTTATAATATAATTGCGATACCGGATGATCTTTCATCCGGATCATATAAACTTTATAATCCATGAACGTTTATTGGTACTGCTACTGGTCGTAAGCCTGTTCTAAATGCATATCTAACTTGTTGATGCCATAAATGATAAGGACCGTTTAATCTATATATTTTAGGAGAATTATAATTATCATAATAGTTACGAATCTCAGTAGTTAAATATTTTTCAATATCTTCTTTAATCGGTTCCCATCCCCATTTTTTCATGTCACCCTTATTAAGTTTTTTATTAGGCTTACATGTTCTATTTACTAAATTCCAAGCAACCTCAGGTTGAATCCATGTACCATATGATGGCATTATTCTTTCTGACACACTGCCTCTAGCTAATGGCCATACAGGTATATCACGTAAAGATACACGATTACCTTCGTCTGGTAAAGTGGGCATAATATAAGGATCAGCTAATAAGTCACGTTGTAACTTAGCGCCTGCACGAGTAATGATAACACCTTTTTTATCTTCCCTTCGACCTTTTATTTTTCGTAGAACATTAAAAAAAGAATAAAATTCTTCAATTTTATGTATTCCAGATTCTCGATCTAATTTTATATTAAAGGGATATGCAGTGCTTCTATGTTTAATTAATTTATCAATATAACATACTTCTTGCATTATTACATTAGTAAACCCCACAGCTTCAAATGAATCTATGGTAGTTTTTATATCTTTCATGCCATTAGTATCGTGTGGATACCCAATAACATATACTCTAGTATCGTTTGTTACGCTCATCTGTAATCTTCTAAACTAAATTTTGTTCCATACATTTTATAGTTTTTTCGATCGTGATTAGTATATACTAAAACCTCTGGATCATCAATCAAAAAATCACAAGATTTACAAAAGTCAGGAAAGTCTCCTGTCTCATGTTGCTTCCTTAATTGTGTATATTTATCACCATACCATATTTCTTTTAAAGTATTTTCTGATCCATGTCCTAATACAGCTTCATCATCTCTTCCTAGAACCTGACAACATGGATGAACCGCTCCTGACTTACCATCAAGGCCGCCGGCACGGATTACAAGATCTGGTGAGAATGGTCGACCACATGTTTTCTTTTTACCTTCTCTATCATATGCTGGATCATATACTCCACTCCAGTTATGCATTTTCCATATCTCTGTTACGGTTCGAGCCGATTCTACTATTTTTTTATATTGTTCAACCTCATAATCAATTTTATTATTATCTAATATCAAATGATATGTAGCTACTACACAATCAGACTGTGTTTGAATAACATATTTTTTCATTTCGTGTAAATTACTTATTACTCTATAAAAATGTTTACTATTCATCCATTTATTATATGTGTCATAATCATATCCAATGATACTAAATCTAAAAAAATCTAATCCTGCATCAACGCATTGTTTCATATAATCACCAAACATTCTCATACCATTAGAGAATATAACAGCTTTAGCATTATATTTTTTTACTATAGAAATATACTGAGGTAATGTTTTTAAAACAGTAGCTTCTCCTGAACCATCTAAATTAACAACATTTAATCCATATTCAGCACACTCAGCAACATATCTTTCGAATTCAGATAAAGACATTCTACCGGTCCAGTTCTTACCTCTGGCACCAGTCTTACCTTCAGGAGTAGTTTGAGGACACATTTGACATGTGTAATTACATCCTCCATTAATTTCTATTACTGCTCTATCTACTTGCATTTACCAACCATTTAAAAATTTTAAAAAGTATTGTTTATAATTATAAGCTTTTTCTTCTGCGGCTTCGATATGGTATGTTATTTTTTTTAATTCAGTATCTATGTAAAAATTCTTTTCTTTTATTTGTATAGCCGCTGGAGTATGCCATCTAGTTATCTTAGCATTGCCTAATACGATATGTGGTTTAAAAAAATTCTTTGTAATATAATGCCACATGCCTTCATAGGATATACAACATTCACATGTTCTGATATGATATACAGCTTCACTTATAGGTGTTCTATAACCAAGTTCTATTACATCATATCCAAAATCTTTTAATCTCTCTATTAACCTTTCCCATTCATGATCTAGTAAAGGTGCCTTTGATAATTTTATTTGTTGATCTGTATTAAAAGTAGGTCGCCATAAAACAATTTTATATGGTATTGATGTAGTATCAAGACTTTGATCAAAGATCCATTGTTTATAGGGTGTTGAATAATTAGACCAAGGTTTTCTAACTCCAGTATATTTTTTTTCATATAAAGCATAATCTTTGGAATTAAAAACATATTCTACATTAACGATATCCTTCCACATATATCTGTTTAAAACATAATCAGACCTGTAATCGACAGATTCAGGATCTTCATAATGATAGTAATAATCTTTGGGGAAATGGTGATGGAGTTCTAAATTAACAGGACTTTGATTTATAAAGGCTCTCATATAAGCGGAATTAAATGCATACATACTGTCGCCAACACCAACAGTTGTCTTCCATTTAATATTACTTATACCATGATTATCCTTCCAATCTGATACAATTAGATTCCATAGATTCGTCATAATGTTTCAGTATCTCAGCAGCTAATTCTCGAGCTCGCTTATAATTTTTCCTAAAGCGATTACTTTTATGACCATTATTTATGAAGAATCTTAACGACTCAATATCGCTTTCGTGATTAGGCAGCCGAAAAGGTTTGCGATCTGTTATTAAATGTTCGAACTCGGTTCTTCTATTTAATAATTCGGCTATGCTTAATTCTCTTGTAGGAATGGTGTCCATAGTGTTCATCGATATACTCCCGATCTACAGTGTAGTCTAAATTACATGAGATAATAGTTTTTCTTTTATCACTTTTTATTACAGGTGATCTGTGATTTAAAAAGGTTGGAAAAAATACTAAATCTCCTTCTTCAACTGGTAATGTTCCATAATCTAAAAATTCTGTAGCTTCTTTTGGTTCTGGTAATTCAACATAATAAATTATTGCCCAATGACCGTTATGTTGATGCCAACCAAAAGAAGATGATTGGTAATATTGATGAAACCATGGTTTGGCTTTTTGTAAGTTATGTATTTTCAATGAATATTTTTCGCCGTGTTCTATAGCGTAAGGCCATAAAACATGATCAAAATATAATCCATAATTTCTAGGTAACTTGGGTTGATTAAAATCATACAAGTAACCCATTTCATTAAATGTTAATTTATGTTCTTGGACCATATCATCTATTAGTCCAAGAAGTTTTTTCTTATGCTCGAGGTGATTATCTACTTTATATATTTCAAAAAAGTCAGGTAATCTATTCTGAAAGGGTTTGAGGTTCGTATTCGTCATAGTCGTGTGCATCGTCAAACATTACCTCATTTAATTGCTTAGAATCAGATTTACGAATTTTTAATTCTCGTTGTTGATCTAATTTTTTATGCTTACCCTCATTCTTGTTTCGAGTATCAAATCTAGGAAATTTGGCCATGGACTTATCCATCAGGTCATTAATTCAAAATGTGGACCATCAATAAATGGTCGTCTGCCTTGTCCCCTTCTTAAATCAATATATGCATTCATAGCATCTTCTGCTGTCCCAGAATATGATCTTATATCACCTTCTGACCATGCTGCGCCCCATTTAACAGCTACTTGTTTTTCTTCTGCAGCCTTTTTAAAGGCATCACAAATATCATCATATACATTTAATTCCCATACAACATTAGATCCATCATATGCAACTACATCTACCGCATGTGAAAATCCTGTATCTTGGACTAAATGTTTTGATTTCATAGTTTGTGATCGTCCAGCAGCAACTAGTTTTTCCTGTTCTTGAACAGAACGCACACCATATGTGACACCGAAGTCAACCTTCGTTAATTCTATGGCGCGTTCGACAACGGCTACCATATTTGGATGTACACCTTCTAATTTCTTTCTCGACCTATTTGATAAACTAAAAGCCATTACGCTCTCCTTATGTGTTTATAGTATTGTCTTTTGCGGATCCGGTTTTTATCTTCTTTAATACATCTTTCCAGCCATCACTGGTTTTGTTAATAGTCATACCGGATTGTGTAACAAAAGCAGGTGTTGATAGCATATGTACTAAGTCAGGATCTTTTTTTAACTTTTCTTGTAATTCATTATACGTCATGAACTCTTCAAAAGTTTCTTGGGTTTTTTTATTTCGTATTTTATATGTAGGCATTATTTTAATATCAATTTCGGATAAGCTTCTTTAACCAAAGCTTTAGTTATACCTTTTACTTCTAATTTTTTATTTATCATTTGGACTAATAATTCTGCGTCACTAGGATGTATTGATTCTAAAATATCTAAAAAGATTTTTTCTCGTTGATATGATCTCAGACGTTCTCCAGGACCACCTTTAACAAAATTTTCTAGTTTACGATTATGTTGATACCAACTTGATGGGTGTGATTCTTCCGGAGCAGGATCATATGGAGCTTTACCAGTAGGTAAAATCCATTGAACAGCATCGTCATAAGATCCTCTGAGAATATCTTTTAAAGCCCAATTGTTATCTTGTTCTTTTAAAAGTTTAATTTTTTCTTTTTTAGTCTTAGCTTCCGATACTTTATTTAATATTTCAAAAGCTTGGTATGTAGTTTTATTAACCATTATATAAAATCCCTTATATCTTCTAATAATCTACGACATCTTTTCTCTACAAGATAAGGAAATACTTTGGCTTTATAGTTCGATTTATCTTGTGTCGTGTAGCTATTTATAATCTCCTCTTTTATATCTTTAGGAGTTTGTGTTAAATCTATTAATTTCTGATTTCTTAGATAGTTACGATACCATTCAGGAGTATTAGTTAGATTAGCCGTAACCTCAGACAATCGATTAATCATCTCATCTAAATTCTTTTGCCTTAAAGGAGTCTGTCTTACACCCTCTACAAAGCAATCATCATTAGATAATACATTAGGCACACCATCAGAAGTATCACCTTTCATAATCAATTCTTGTAATTGTCTACGAGGTCTTTCTTCTTTAATCCATTTCTTTTGCATATGAGACCATTGAGACACATTATTATATTTTTGTAACTGTGCAAAGTCTTTATCAGCAGATACAATTAAAACCTCTTCACCACTACCAAATTCTTGTGTAGTTTCTACTATAGCAGCTATACAATCATCAGCTTCGGCTCTATCATTCCATACTACTTTATAAGGAAAATATTCTTTTAATTCTTCGAATACCATATCAGTAATACGAAATAACTCTTTCCAATCAAACTTAGAAACCTTACGAGCATCTTTTCTTTTAAATTTATAAGGAGGAAAGAAATCTTTACGCCAATTACGACCACCATCAGAACATATAACTAATTCACCAAACTTATCTTTATGTTTAGCACGATGCATTCTTAAACTATTAAGGATCATATGTCTAACAAGATCCTCATCAATATCTAACTTTTGGGTAACTACATTACCAATTGCTATAGCATTATAATCTATTAATATCATTTAATTCATTCTCTAGTTTTTCAATTTTTTTCAATAACTCAGCTATCGTCTGCTCAAGTCTTTTTATTTCCTCTAGGCCTCGATAACCATATTCAGTATAACCTTCTTTTAGGTTAATCGTTTCATCGACCATACTAGCCTCCTTTATTGTGCAATGGTAGGATTAGGTTTACCTACATCTCGGCTCTGGAAGAATACCATTCTGACCTCGCCTTAAACTACCGTCTTTCCCGCTAAGGATAGGTCGCTAAACCCGACAGTATACCTTATTCCCTTCTTCAAAGGAATTATTCAGTCACATTGCGATTCGTCACGTCTGACAAAACATAATATATTATAACACACTTTTAAACTAATGTCAACCCGGTAAATGCCTAGAATGTATTTTACATCCAATAAATTCATTATAATATTCATCTTTTAATAATACATCATTTTCGAATTGTAATTTAGCTTCGTAGTAACTACACTCTCCTTTAGTCTTACATAATCGTAATATCTCACGTTTAAAGGCGTCATAGCCTTCGTTTAACGCGATTCTACGTATGGTATCGGAACTACCGTAGTAATCCATCCAGTCGGATTCCACACGGGTTTTAATACGTCTTTTTCGTTTCTTTGTTTTAGGGAGAATTTTAGGCTTCCAGAAAAACTTTTTACCAATGTATTTTTTACCGGTTGACTTCTCTGTAATCTCATAAACAAATCCTTGATACTCTTCAGGAGCTGTTGTAAATTCTTTATCATTATATAACCACATACCATTATTTAGGCGTTATCTATCATCTGGGATTTGCACAATTTATAATACATTGATATATCATGATCACTGAAACTATCCCAACCAGCTAATGAAAACCAACCACGCCACATACCCATAACCCAATTTTTAAACATATACATTGATCCAGATCCGGTATTAACCATTTCTTTATAATCAAAGTATTGTATTTCGCCATTGTGTTTAAAGCCTAACCATCTAGGAGGAACACGTGTTACAATGTCATTGTTATTTCTAAATCTATAATGTCTAAATTTTTGACATGAATTCCATTTTACATTTCCTACTCTAGGAGACCCAAAAGTATATAAAGATACAGAAGGTTGATTTAATCTTCCTGCAACTAATGTAGCTAATGCTGCTCCAAGACTATGACCTGTAATTATTACATTTTTATTTGTATAATCACAATAATCTAAATGTTCTTTTATATCTTTCCATACCTGATTAAGAGCTTCTTTAAATCCTCTATGGACTTTTCCTTCTTTATCACCGCCAAGTGATATTGAGGGTTGTTTACGAAATTTTAAATCAGCTTTAATATCGGTCCATTGTGTTGGTTCGGTTCCTCTGAATACTAATATTAAATTCTTTGTCCCTGATAAAATATAAGCTTGTGTACCACCAAAGTTAAAAAATTTTACTTTCCACCTAGTAGGTTTAATTGCTTTATTAAACCCAGCTTCATTTTGATATGAATGCATAGATAATTTAGCCATCCATGTTGCTTGTTGCCAACTAAATTTATCGGTTACTTCGTTATCCTTCATCTTCTTCTACTTCCTCGAATTCCATAGATGAACCGCACATAGGACAAAATTGGGGATTTTCATCGGACTCTATTACTAATACTTGTGTTTCAGTATCACAAGCAATGCACTCTGTCCAATATTCTTTATCCATTAGAATGTAATTTCACATGCACCACCCTGACAAGCAGTGGCACCCATAGTATCAATATCAGTATATCTTTTTTGATCCAATTGCGATACAAAATCTACAGGTTGAATATTTTGTTGAATTTTAGTCCATTTATGTAACAAGAATACATCCTTTAAACAATCAGCACATTCCTTAGTATCATTCATAAAATAATTATCTGCAAATTTATTAAACCTTCTAATCCATTCTTTATTTAAATCACTTATCTCACCTCTATGATCTGCATCCATTTGAGCATACATTGTAGCTTCCCATAGATCTCTAAATCCAGATTTTCGGGTATCAACAATTAACCCTGAAGCAAATAAAGCTGCTTTACCATATTTATTAACAATTTCTTCTTCGGTTAAAACTTCTGTCATAGGTGCTTGAGCGAAGTCTTTATCTCCCGAACCAGATAAGAAAGATATTCCAGCGAACGAATAACGATTTTCATAAACATAATTTTCCACCTGTGCCCACTGATGTGGCATAACGGTTACAGTATTTGATACATTGTGACGTACTGTTGGGTCAGCACATAATTCTAAATTAGTTCCAGCTTCTACCCAATGCTTCTGAACCAATTTTACTTTATCTAATAACTTAGTGCCATATAGTTCCTGCCTATACAATGATCCTTCAGGAGTTATAATTGGGAATCCTACACAGTAGTCTGTATTATTAGAAGACCATACACTTTCTTCAACCATATAAGGATTTGTCTTAGCAATTAGTTGTGCTACTTCTGTATCTTTATTTAATTGAATATGACGTAGATAGCGAGGACTATGCTCGGCGTGGATACCACTAGCTGTCTCCAATAAGACTGAAGCGTTTCCGCTAGGTTTAACACATGTGGTCCTGGCCGCAGGATTAATTCCAATAAGTCCAGCAACCTCTTTATTAACTTTTTTAACAATTTCAGCTCCTTCAACTTGAGTTGCAGCAATTAAAAGAATATCCGGGTTATTCATCCAACCCGTAACTGATACTCCTAATAAAGCTTCTCTTTCAAATATTTTTTTAGAAGTATTTTCGATATATTTAAAATCAGTATATCCAGCTTGTAGTGTTCCTAGTATAGCACCGGCTCTACATGCTTTAAAAAATTCTTCTTTTGAATTACATTTACCTCCGTTAATTTCGGTTAGGTTACAACCTTGCCAACCTGATTTACCATTGATTTGTGGAAACATTCCTATCTCAACACATGGATTGGTTGTATGTTCTTTAGACTCTACGAAGTAAAATCCCGGTTCACCAAATTCTTTAATCGGGACCATTCTTTCTTTAAAGCCTTCTCTCGTTTCTTCACCACGAACAATAACAGCGCTATTATTGGAACGACCACGCTGAGGATTATCAATAAACCAACTTCCAGTTTTAGCATTTAACATTTCCTCGTCTTCTGGTGAAAATAAACATATTGTTGCTGATCTACGAACTCCTCCTGCTAATACAGCATCTGCAGCATGCATAGTAATATCATACACCTCAATTGGTTTTAATTTATCTCTTCCTGATAATACAACACCTTGCAATAAATGTTCTATCTTATCTAATGCTCTTCTTAATGGTTCAGGTCCAGGCGCTTTAAATCCTCCTGAAATCATAGAACCTTTTGGTCTGACACCATTTAAATCAAAGTATACTTTACGGCCTGCGAAGTCTGGAAATTGTTGGTTCTTTGTAAAATAAGAAGATAATAATACCCCTAGAGCATCTGCCCAGCCTTCTACACTATCTTCTACTTGCCAACCTTTAGCTTGTTTCTTTCTTTCTACTATAGTTGGAAGTTTACCTACATGATGTTTTTGAACAGAGAACCCTGCACCAGCACCACACAATAAAACATAAAAACATTCAGAAAAGAAACGTGGCCTGTCAGCATATGTTGATGTACAATTATACATTCTCATTTGATGTTTAAGTAATTGATCTCCACCAAATTGTAAAGCTCTTTGAGCTCCTAATGCATATTTAAGTTTATATAAGTGTTCTGCTTCATCAATTAGTTGTGCTAATTCAGGAGTCATCTTTTTTGCATAGTAATTTCTATGCATATCCATAACTCTTGATACAGACTCTTCCCATGTTTCGTATTTTTCTTTTTCGTCATCCCACCTTGAATACCCTTCATAAAATTTTGTTTGTGACATTATATTTCTGGTATCCCAGTCTTTATTATTTGGAACGACTTTAAGCATATGAACTCCTGCGCAGAATTGCGGTTATAATTAAATTGTTATTTTACGATATAGTATATAGGGTTTTTAAAGATTTATCAAGGGGTTTTTTCGCCCTCTTTTATATTATTTTCGTAGTATAATATAATATTATTTTGCTGTTCAATAAATCTTTTTACTTGCTCTAAATTAAGAGCTATAGCCTCAAAACTATTAGCGGTCATAGCATACAATACAAAATCACCTTGAGTATTCTTTATACGTTTAATAGTCTCTTCGAGGTTACTTTCAGTAACAACAACTATGTCTACGTTTTTCATAGTAACAGGATTAGGTCTTGGGACAATCTGAATAGTAGGTTTATCTAATTCAGGTGTCTCAACAACCGTTGGTATTGTAATTATTTCTTTTTCAGGGAACCGACTGCACGCACTTATCACCAGTAGCGCAACCAATAGCACCGAAAAAGTTATCAACTTCTTCATTTATCTTTTCCTCGCTTGCTTTAGGATCAGCAAGACTATTTTTTATAATATCTGTATTAGCTAATATTTCAGCTATGACCTTATTAGCTTCTTCAGATCTTTTTAAATTATCGTTGAGTTGATTATTAAGTTCTTGCTGTCTTTTTAATTCAGCCTTGAACTCTTCTATTTCTTGTGTGACTTTATTTTGATATTGAGTAAATTCAGCTACGGTTTGTTTATGTGCTGTTTCTAATTTTGCATTATTAGCGGTTAATATACCAATACGAGTTTGTGTAGTAACATAATAATTATAAGCAAACCAACCAACGCTGCCTACAATACCCATAATAATAATAGTCAAATATATTTTAGCCATAGTTAACTGAATTTAAACTTTTTTTTTAATCTTGGGGGTTTCTTTTTACTTACTCTTCTATCCGTAACGTGTATAGGCAATCCTAATTTACGTCTAAGGATATGCATAGGTAATCTACTTGGGCCCATGTTCTTTGTATCTTGAGGTATTCCAGCATCTGCTGCTGTCATTGTTTCTTCTTGTTGACCCCAAGTGCCTGTTTTCTTGGCAGCCATATTCAAACCTTTATCACGTTTTTTCATTAC
>Ga0163179_10000873_pt1 | contig 21624 bp, 15 predicted proteins | sample AtlANTMetagenome_FD_109643 | JGI IMG/M metagenome (GOLD analysis project Ga0163179, IMG submission 109643) | Marine eukaryotic phytoplankton communities from the Atlantic Ocean - Atlantic ANT 2 Metagenome | ecosystem: Environmental > Aquatic > Marine > Oceanic | place: North Atlantic Ocean...
AATGTCGAAAGTACCCTCCAAGGTCAATCGTGATGGAGCCAGGATCTCCTTGGCAGCCTCCAGCTGTAAAGCCTTCCGTATCCGTTCGATTCGCGCGTGCAGCTCAGTCGGTGAGTTGTCGTTGGTCTGAGGAAGCAGTTCGAGTACGGGAACACCGATCGAGATTAAGCGATTTTCCGCCGCATCGCGATCGTCTGGCTCGTCCGCTTCCAACGCCTTGATGAGTTGAGAGACCTCTGGCCTCAGATTCTTAGCGGTTGGTTCATCGATCTGAGACATCAGACAGATCGAGAGAATGGTTGCAGCTGTGATCACGATGTCTCCTCCGCCTGTGAGGATTTTGCCGACAGGGAGAGCTGGGCCAGTCATGGCTCCGCGCAGCTCAAGCCGTCATGGCTTCCTCAATGCATTCTACGAACGACTGCCACCCGACACCAGTTTGGCGGAAACCCGCGACTTTGACCGCTGGGTTTGGCGTTCTACGTTTAAGTGGACCCTTCAATTATCGCACATAACTTCAAGGTTTGATGGCCAACATGATTTGCCGCCTCGCAACGTTTGCTTTCTTGTTTTGCGGTTTTTCGAATATCTGCTGGAGTCAAACGATCGAGATTTCTCTGCGGAGTAAGGCTTTGCATCGTGGGAAACCGATCTTTTTCAACGATAACTTTGTGGCTCTGCTCAAAAATGATGGGCGCATTGTGACCTTCGGAACCAGTGAAGCTGAAGATTTCAAGCAGTTGTCGGGTTCATTCCGCAGTCTGAACCCATCCGAACTGCGAGCTCAATTGCGTCGGGAATTTGGCAAAGATTATGAAGTTTCCGGGACTGGACAGTACCTCGTTGTGCACCCGGTCGGCCAGCGCGATCGCTGGACCGAACGGTTTGAAGAACTCTATCGTTCAATGTTGCACTATTTCAGCGTCCGAGGATTTTCCACCAGGCCACCCGAGTTTCCCTTCATCGCCATCGTCTTTCCCACACAAATGATCTACCAGAAATATCTGCGCGATCAGAAGGTCAAAATAGGTTTCGACTCGCTAGGCTACTACGATCAAACCTCAAATCGTGTTCACCTGTATGACGTCACTGGTGGCCAAAATCAGAATTCTGGTTGGCATCTCAACGAGAGCACTGTGATCCACGAAGCGGCTCACCAAACCGCATTCAATATTGGGATTCATCGTCGCTATGGAGACGACCCGATCTGGATTGTCGAGGGGATCGGGACGATGTTCGAGGCCAAAGGCGTTTGGAATTCGCGGTGGTATAAAACCTTGGGTGACCGCATTAATCGGAGGCAGTTTGAGAATTATTGTGAGACGGTCACCCCATCAGCTTCGTTGCAGATTCTACAGCAACAGATCCTCTCAAACGGACTCTTCGACCAACAGCCGAAATTAGCGTACGCACACGCCTGGGCATTGACCTTCTACCTGACCGAAAAAGAGCCGGTCAAGTTTGCGGAATTCTTGCGACGCATACGCCGACGAAAGGCCTTTTCAAAATACTCGCCGAAAGAACGGCTGGCCGATTTTCAACAGGTGTTTGGGAGTGACCTGCAGATGTTCGATGCTCGATTTCAGAGATTTATGGCGACGCTCAGATGACGTTGCCGATGCCTCTAGGTGGATTCGTCAAGCAAATCCTCTTGTTTGACTTTCGTGTCGACCGAGCGAAATCGGATTCGTGCAGTGTCAACAACAAGCGGATTATCAGAGTTGTATTCCAGCATTAAGTTGCCGGTGAAACCCCAGCCCACGTAATTGACATCCTGGATGACGACTCGAAATGTGATGTCTTCACCGGCTGGAACGCGAATGGGTTCGGTGAGCGTTCTATCATAAATGCCATGATGTCCAGGCTTGGTCGAGGTATTGTCGGCCTGCGAGTACGCAATGGTGGTGATGGTATCGGTTCCGGCATCGTTGATTGTGTCGAAGGATTCCACGCGAAAATCGGCAACAGGTCGAAATTGAAGCCGATGAATAACCGCCTCTTCCTTTCCGTTGTTTTCGACGTGAATCAGAGTGTAGTCGCCACTGGCTGGTCGCATGACCGATTCGGCCAGGATCAACTTGGCAGAGGTCGCCAACGTTTCACGGGTCGGATTGCCGATCGTGGCGGCGGCGTTTGTGTCCTGAGCAGTTGTCTCATTCGTGGTGATGTTGGCCTTTGGGTCGGGCTGTGAGGTCGAAAGTTGTCGCAGGGTGGCGACCTCCTGCCGAAAGGCGGTGGTGCGGTCTTGAATTGCCCGCTTCTCTGCCTCAGCAAGTTGATCGACCAATTGCTGAGCATCGGCTTCGAACCCGTTCAGCGCGTTAACGATCTGACCGTTCCAGTCTCTCATCCGCTGGTCGTTGGCGCGAAGTGAACTCTGAAATTCATTTTGCAACGCCTGTCGCTGCTTCGAAAAGGTGTCCGACTCCGTCTGTAAAGCGGTTTTGAAATCGTTGATCAATTTGTCTTGAGCGACGTTGTTCTCGTTCGGATCCTCCAGGATCGCGTATCCGCTGGCACCGATGGCAATGAAGAGACTGAGAATGGCAATTGTCCGACTGGGCCAATCAATCGCTGCCGTTGGGCGTCCAGAATCCATATTTGCACCTCGACCTATCCGACAAGAAAGAAAAACTCGCTGAGCGGAATCTTGCATCAGCGACGCTTCCTTCAGAATACCGGGCAGCCTGCCCCGGGTCCACTAGCAGGTCAAGATAGGCGATTTGGCGGCAGCATTTCGTCGAGGAAATCGGGTGATCTATTCCGGTTATGTGAGCTCTGCAGTGATGACGGCAGCACTCACACGCGAAATCGGTGCGCTGTCAGTGATAGTGGTCAGTCGGTCCGTTCGAGCCGCACAGAGAGCGGATTACTCCGAATCCCCCTGGCGCTTCAACGTGAAGGCAACAAAATGAAAACCACTCTCCTCATTGGTCACAACGGTACCGCCAGGTGCCAAATACTTAGCCATGACTTCGAATGGAGGAATCCGGTTTTCGCTCAGGTTTTGATTGAGCGTTTCAAAGAACGGGTTCTCTTCAGCCAGACCTGCGATCCCCTCCCGAACTTCATCGGATAGCAGAAGATCATAGGCGTACCGGAGTCCTTCGTCGGGACGTTCGAATGAAATCACGCACGCCTCATTGGCTCCCGGCTGGCGTTGGATACGATTCGCAATCAGTTTGAAATCTAATTCGTCGGCAAGGCGGCCAACCTGATCTTGATTGGCCAGGATGGCCTGCTCGATGAATTCACCCTTGCTGCTAAGGATCAGATAATCGCCGACGATGGCCGCCGCTGCAGGGCGTTCGCGTTGTCGACGTCGGCGCGTTTCGCGAAAATCTTCTTCATCCGAATCGTCCCTCGCGAAGCGTTGGTCGTCATCTCCGAAATCGTTCGAGTCGGGCTTGAACTCGTAGATGGTCCTGCCGCCAAAGGGGCGTTCTTCGATCCGGTCGCTGAACTTGTCGATGATCTTGTCTAAGGTTCCCTGGAATTCCGCGACATCTTTCAACTCAATTCCCAATACGTTGGTTTGGCTTGTCAGTGAAGCAGGCTTTTCGTACCAGGTGGTCAGCGTAAAACGACCGGCCATTGCCGACATCAAGTCGTCCGTCAAATTGATGCCAAGTTCTTCTGTGATTCGTCCGTCAACAAAGTTCTCGAAGGCATTTTCGCCTTGAAAACTATCAACAAGCTCGCGCAGGACCGTGTAAGCATCGATCACTCCGAAGTTGAAGGTTGTGTAGTTCGCGACGTCGGCAGGTACCCATGTTTCAGGTGTCGTTTCACCGTTCTTGAAGGCCATCATCTCAATCACACCGCTGCGCGGCTGGTCGAGTAGAAGATGGCCATGAAGCACAGTATCAAAATCGCCCTCTGGCAATTGCATCGTACCACCAATTCCCAAGAGTCCGTCGAGGCCGATCACGGGCAAGATCGCCAAGCCGGTGACTGCTGCAACGTTTCCTTGAGCGGCCGAGCGAATCAATCCGATAGGATCCACATACGCCGAAACCATTGCTTTGTTTTGACTTTGACATCGAGTCAAAATCGTGTTGTACGCGTCGACTGTACTTAAGGTCTCTTGCTCCTCATCGCCTGCGAGCGCTGCGGTAATCGCGTTCATCACATTCCTGTTCGTCGCAAAGATCAATGTTTCATCGACCTGCAATTGGCTCATCTCGCGAACCTCGCCGTCCGTCCTCGTCAGCATCAGGACTTCTGAACCGTTCATCGTCTCTGTGGTTTCTTCGAAGCCCGCTTCGACCATCATCGTGCGACCACGATCCACGAGGTCGTTCAGCACACGATTGTCGGCGGACTCAATCAAGATCACGAGAGCCGGAGGTTGTCCTGGCATGCCTACCACACCCAATGCCATTTCACCGAGTGGTAAATCCAGAAGCTCTTCAATCTTGATTCCTACTTGTTCCTCCACCGCCTCCATCGACGGCGATACCGAACCATACAGCTGCTCAATGACAGGCCGCACCTCATCATCCGAAAACATCGCGAACATTGCCGAACCTTGCATTCGTTCGCCCAGCTCTTGAATGTCAGGGATGTGGAACATGGCGTAGGTCGTACTGGGAAAGATTTCCGGAGCCGACGGACGTTCCGCGAAGGCCGAGGAGTGAATGAATCCGATCCAAACGATGCAGATCGCTGTGGAAATACGAAATGATTTCATGGTTTTCTGAATCCTCTGCTGAATCCTGGTCGCCAAGGAAAAAATCCCTTCTTCCCGAGGATGTGGAATCTGGACCGGAACCGATCGGGTCTGAATTTCTCGGTAATTCCCGACTGATGATCTCACGGTATAGTACTCTCCGTCGAGCCCCAAGGTTTCGCGATACCTTTTCTCACGAAACCGATAGCTTATTCACGGGTTGTAAGATTATATTGAAGTTGACGTTTGTTCGATGGGTTTTGTCCGATAAATGCTTTGCTAGCATGTTTTCCGGCGGTCCAACCGCTGTTGCTGGACGATTTTTTTCATGGGATGTTTCACGCCGTTGTCACTTGCTGCCCGCAAAGAGGATCTGAACTGATGCGCTTAGGAATGATGGGTGGTGTTGCTTTGTTGTTGGTAGGAGCATTGGTTGGCGATCTTTGGGCCCAGCGTGGTTCAACGTCCACCGGCGTTTTTGGCAGCCGAAGTGTAGGTGGTTCCATCAATTCACAGGGTGGAAGTGCCTTTGGCAGTGGCCAGGGTCGCGGTGCTCTCGAAGGTACCTCGGCCGGTTCGCGGATCGACCAGCTTGTGGGGAGCGCGGGTGAAGGCACCGGCCTTGATGGAAGCGAGCGATTCGTCCGTGGCAATCGTCAGGCTGGCCAATTTGTCGGCAATGGAACTCAGGACGCGTTTGTCGGTGCTCTTACCGGTGCTGCCTTAAACGGATTCAATACTGGCATCGGTCAACGCATTGCGCCGCAACGTGATGGTCGTGATTTGAACGACAATTCCCAGCGAAGGGTGAACGTGCGAACCCAGCTTAGCATTGGCTTTCGCTATTCACGTCCACAGCCGTCGATCATTGAGGCCAAGAATCGTAAGCTGCTTAATTCGAGTGCGCTGGGTCGACTTGGCCAGATTGAGATGACGCTTGAGGATCAGACGGCGCGTTTGACGGGTACGGTTGCAAGCGAGGCCGACCGTGAATTGGCCGCCCGACTTGTTCGACTCTCTCCAGGAGTCTCTCAGGTTGAGAACCTGTTGGAAGTGGACGACTCTGCAGCTGACGGAGTCTCTCCATCCGATCAGCCGCGGTAGTTTGGCGGTATCGCTGTCCGGCGGCAAGATCTTTCGAAGACATCACACGATGTCGCATTGTAGCCGGTAGTTCGATGGTGCTTGTGCGGATATTCAACTTTGTATCCGAGTTACTTTTTTCTTTCTCTTGGAAGCCCACCCGTCGAATTTCCGAACCGGATTCTTCTTCGACGAGTTGCTCGTCCGTTTTCTTTTTGCCGTTGAGCAAGTTTCGCGCGTAATCGCCGACCAGCATTTGTCCCTTTTTGGTTTTGAACATGGGGACTACGCTAATCGGTTGTTGTGCGTTTCCGACATCATCCCATGGGATCCAGACGCTATAGGAGGGTCCAAAGTCAGACTGGCTAAAATGTCCGGCGAATTGTTCCGGTGAAAAAATATATTTTCGTTTTGCGGCATCTTCATTTTCTTGGTTGTCATCAAACGCATAGACGATCAATTCGCCTTCTGCTGGAATCGTTTGATGTCGTTCGTTGTAAAAATAGATACGACCACCGAGTCCTCGAGTCGGTTTTTTGGTGGAGCTAAACACGACAGATTCGCTCCAGATCGCCACCATCTTGGTCGGTCGTAATCGAGCTTCCTCGATTGGATCCGGCTTCTTTTTTGGGAGCCATTTGGGATGACTGTCCGAGGCCGTGGTCGACGTCGTCTGGCAGCCGAGATTTGCGACCAGGCCGCAACAGATCATCGAAAAGATAAGGCAATACCACTGCGTTTTGAAATCGAATTGTCGCATTTTTACTTACCTTATCGCTTGATCGAAAAACTCTTGCGAATTTTGTTCCAGGTCGATGTTCTCATCGGCTCAGGCCCGGCAGCCTGTAACACAGGCATGCCGTCACTGCTGGGCGCGAGCGACGGAGAGGGACTTCCTGCATCGAAGGTTTGGTATTCTTGTTCGCGTTCTGATGCCAATAAGGGATTAAATTCCGCTTCGGCCACATCAAATGCCTCAATCGGTTCGTCCGTTGACTTGATCGGGCTGAAGACATCATCCAGTCGTTGTGTGAAGGTTCTTGTATTCGAAGGAATACTCGACGTCGGTTCACCATTTGGAACGGGTGGTTCGACGGGCACATTCTCAAACGAGCGTTCGTCGAATGGAGTCGGCACTTCTTCGACATCGGATGCCGGTGGGACGGCCGTCGGGTTCAAGTCAGGATAGATGATTTCGGTATAAGCATCATTGCCGCCGATACCGCCACTTGTGAGCGATGGATCATTTCCATGGATGTCGATGACATCAGCCAGGCACCAACTCATTCGCTCTGACTCCATTTGGTTCAATTCTTCAAGGTCGTTTTCTTTACGGACAATGTGCGGCGTCATGATGATCAGCAACTCACTTCGCGCTTCGACGACCTTGTCGTAGCGAAACAGATCACCCACGACCGGGATTTCCGCCAGGTAAGGAACGCGTCTGGATTGCGAGTTTTTGTCCTTAGTGATGAGCCCGCCCAGAATAACTGTTTGTCCACTGCGTGCACTCACCGTCGTTTGCAGCGTGGTGGTATCGATCGGATTCTGTTCCACCGGCTGTCCGTTTTCGGAGATTCCGACGGTGACTGTGTTCTCAGATAATTTTGATTTTTCCGCATCGATCTCCATTACGACGAGACCGTCCGGACTGATTCGCGGCGTGACTCCTAACACCAATCCAACATTCTGAAACTCAACGGGAGTTGATGTGACGCCCGATTGACCTTGGTTGATGCTGGTTACGTAAGGCACTCGTTGTCCCACCAGAACAAATGCAGGTTGGTTGTTGAGTGTCATGACCTGAGGTCGACTGAGGATGTCGAGTCGTCGTGATTCCCTTAAGGCTCGAATGAGTAAATTCACGGATTCGCTGCTTGCCGAGAGTACGAGCCCACCGTAGCCCAAGTCGCTACTAATGCGATTGAGACCGAAAGCAGTCAAGGCTTGTCCGGCGACGTTTTCTCGAGTCCTGAGGGAGAAGGGACTGACGCTATTTCCTAGCGGTTGATTGTTGAAATTGAATCCTGGGTCCAACACTCCAGACTCAAATGCCAATTCATCACCAGCGTCGATCACGGCATCGATGGCGGCACTGCGATCAAAGAGCAAGGAATCTTGAAGGCCAAGTTCAACGCCAAATTCTTCGACGTTCCCCAAGGCGACTTCAGCAATCAGGACCTGGATCATCACCATGGGCGGCCGCTCATCAAGCTCCTTGACGATCTTTTCGATGGCGTCGAAATATCGCGGCGTGGAGCTGATGATCAAGCTGTTGCTGACAACTTCGGGGACAACGACCACTTCCCGCTCGATCTGCTCGAAGGGGCTGATTGAATCGGGTGCGACCAGAGCAATGTCCCGCTCACTACGCAAGAACTCATTAATGGCCGTAGCGACATCAAGAGCTGGAGCGTTCATCAAGCGGTAGACGCGACTGCGACGTTGCGAAATGTCATCTTCGTCGAGTCGCAACAAAATGGCTTCGACAACGCCCAGATCAGCAGACGATCCCGTCGCAATAATGCTGTTGGTCCGCAGGTCCACTGAGAACCGAAGCGGAACAAGACTCGATTCACCAGCACCCGTAGCCGATTGAAGCGTTGGTCCATCTTGCTGGGTTTCCCCAAACAACTCTGCCAACGTTTCGGCCAGTGCAGCGGCGTCACCATTGATAATGGTAAAGACCTTGATTTGAGCTTCGGAGGTCGGTAAATCGTCAAGCTGTTTTACCAGAGCCGCGATTAGATCCATGCTATCCGCAGGCGCTGTGACCACCAAAGAGTTGGCTCGTTCATCGGCTGCTACCAGCACGCTCGTGAGAATACCAGACTTCAGTTCGCGATTGCCATCTTCGTCGATCGTTAATGTCAACATCGACGAACGTGGCGTGGCTAGCAGTCCGCGATTGTTCTGGTTTTGCCCGAATCCGCCCTGTTGCTGGCCTTGGAATTGACCGCCACCCTGACCGAAACCACCTCCTCGACCAAGTGAGGTGTCTTCACCTCGAAGGATTCCCTGAAGGACGGGCGCGAGTTCATCTGCGAGTGCATTTTTGAGCTTGAAGACACGCACTTCGTCAACGGCTTTGCTCGCATTCACGTCGATCTTCTTGATCAGATGTCCCACCTCCTGCATGTCTCTCGGACTCGCGTAAACGATCAGCGAGTTGGTGCGATAATCGGCCTGAACCTGAATCAATGGGCCCAGACCACCACGTTCCTCAAAGAACGTTTCGATGGTCTGTTGAGCGTCTGTAGCAGACATGTGCGACAACGAGAAGATCTTGAACTGCGATGCCGGAGCGACCGGTTGATCCAGTCGTTCGATCAGTTCGACGGTGGCTTGGACGCCTTCTTCCCGACCGATCAGCAACAAAGCGTTCGGTTTGACCAGCGGTGTGATGCTTACGGTGCCGCGTCGTGCCGCCAAAGCCTGAGTATTTAATTGCGTGACGAGTTCGGCCATCGAAACGCTGTTGACGTGTTTCAAAGGAATCAATTCAATCATCGGCTCCGTGACGATACTGAGTCGTTCGATATCGTCGATAATCTTCATCACCCGCTCAACATCCGGACGCCGACCGCGAATGATGATCGAATCCAATCCCTCGACGAATTCGATTTGCACGGGGCCGATCATGGCACCGTCCACACCTACCTGCCCTTCCGGTAATTGGATCGTGGTGACGTCCCCATCTTCACCTGCTGGCTGAGCTTCATTTGGAGGTGCCGCGTCGTTCTGAGCGATAATGTCTGCTTCACGCAGTTCGGCAAATCCTTCTTTGCTTTCAGAATTCTGGGTTTCGATTCCCACCAGATCTGCGCCCCAACGCACTTTGGCAGCAAGAGCCTTCTGTCGCGCGTTTTGCAAGATGCCAACGGCGCGTGTGACGGTCGTTGCTGCCGCCTTGTCGCGAATCGGCAGAATGTGTGTTGTTTCTAGGTCGTCATTTGGCTGGTCGATCGCGCCGATGGCTCGCGTCCAGCTCCGCACTAATTCATCTTTGCCATCAAGCTGATAATCACCGGTCGAGGGATTCAAGCGAAGGCGTGTTTGACCCAATTTGGACGGAAGCGTGACTTCTAAATCCCGACTGTTACTCGACTGGGTTAGAGCGAGCTTGTTCGGCGTCATATCCTCGAGGGTTGCCATGAGTTGTTGCCAGGTGATGTTCCGCAATCGTGAACCAGTTGCGTTGCGAGCCGATTGGATGGCCAGCCCTGGGTCAGTCGACGATGCTCCTGGCGAGTTGGAGCCCACCGGCTTGGATGCTTGATCCTGCCTCAGTGAGCGGTTGATTTCTCGATGAGTCGCGGATGGCGCGTGGACAAGAACTTGATTGTTACGTTGATCGAGTCCAATCCGAACTTCGGGTTGGCTGGCATACCGTTGTCGCAATTCTGCGACCACGTCGGCAACCTCGTTGCCCGGCACAGGGTACGCTCTCAATTCCGAACTGGAAATCTTCGGTGCGTTGATCGGTTCGGAGCGAACAGCCGGATTTAACGAATCGCTGTATTCCAAAGCGATTCGATGGGAGGCGTCAGAACCGTTGACCAGCAGGCGGCGACCATTATCATCAATAACCACGTCTGCTTCTGCATTCTGCTGTTGGAATTTTTGCCGCAATCGATCGGCGGCTTCGGCCACTGGCTCATCGTAGATAGGATAGGCACGAAAGGAACTCTCGGGTGCGTTCTGCGCGGTTAATGCGTTGGTAAAAAGCACCAGCATTACCAAAGCGAGTACAATGCGCGAGCACGATTTCAGAACCTGGTTACCGAAGAACCATAGTAATGAACGCGAACTCTTGCTGCGGGTGTCATTGTTTATTGCCGTCATGGCTACCTCGTGATTCGCACTCACTGCGATCGTTTTCAAAAGGACTCTGTTCGACAGTGTGTGGACCTACGTTGGGTGGAAGCTTGACTCGCGCGGGCAGCAGCAGACTTCCATTGGCCCCCAGACAGACCAGGGGCGTATCACCCACATAATCGTCATAGTCGACGTAACCGCGCAAGAAAAAGGCGGAGAAGCAATGCAACAAATCCGGAAAAATCACCGGGAATGCTGACAGAATGAATGCAGCTAGCTAACCTGCCACCAGGCTTTGACCGACCTGGACTCGCAGCATTCCTTCATCGGTCAGGATGACGACGTCCTTATCACCGATGCTGTCAACCACGCCTTCGACCGTACCTATGTTGATCGGATCACCGACAGACAGTCGCAGGAGTTTGCCCGTAGTGCGAATCTTGAGCCAGATTGTCTGGTCAGTACCCTTGGATACGGTGCCGATGACATAGGCGTGTTCGGCCTCATCGAATCTTGGGCGTGGCGCCTCGGGTTCTTCGTCTTCGACGGGCGGTGGTGGCGGCGGGTCTTTCACTGTGACCTTGAAGTCAATGCTATCGGACAACGAGGGGGTTCCGTCATCGGAGACGGCGACGCGAACTTCGAATTCGCCATTCTCTTCGGGTCGCCATAGGAGCGTTCCGTCTTCCTCATCGATTTCCATGCCTTCGGGTGTATCCCCTTCGAGTCGAAACGTCAGGTTGTCTAATTCATCAGCATCTCGAGCCTTTACGGTGAACGTGAAGCGTTCATCGCGATTGGTCGTCTTGTTTGAAATGGAAGAAATGTTGGGCGGTTTGTTGGCTGGAGCGAAGACATTACGGCTCAGAATCACAGTCTGGAAATCGTCGAGTGTCAGGTCGCCAAAACGATTGGAGGCCAGATCGCCAACGGTCGCACGCTGATTTCCCGGCAGAATGATCGCCTCTACATCGGCGGAAAAATCGAGCAATCGATTGTCTGAGCTTCCGATCGGTTTCAGTCTTAAGTTCTTGATCTGATGAAGGTCATTGGAGGAGTAGAATCCATGGAGGAAGGCTACGACTTGCTCCAGGGTAGCCTCGCCATCCACTTGAAAGCGGAGTTGTGAATAGTATTGGTTCCCGCCGCTTCCTTTCTTGGGAATTACGGAACAGTCCTTCAGCCCGACTTTCTCGTCAACCAGATTCAACAACCACTCACTGTAGATGGTTTGTGCCATGCCCTGATTAGCCGGCAAGGAACGCTCTTGGAGAGACTTTAAATTCCGAGCGGCCATCCCGCCTCGGCGAACGGTGATGTTTTGTTGGTTGATCTGGTTTTCGATGGCTGCGATCTGCGCGGTTCGATTGGCGACCGCCGCGGTCATACTGGTGTAAGCATAGATCGCAACCATTCCTACGCCGAGCAGGACAACGGTGATAAGCAATAGTCGTTCGCGAGAATTCATGGTTACTGTGCCTCCGCTTCAGAATTCGTGAGGCTGGTTGTGCGGGTGCTGGGAGGACGATCGTCATTCTTCTTGTTTTGTTTGCCAGGTTTTTCGACGGTGATCGTTTCGCGAAAACGCCAGGGATACTCTTCATCCTGCTGCTCATTGACACCCCCCTCCCCTCGAACGCGATATCCTTCCTCCTGCAATTTGCGTTCAATCGCGGAAATAGAGCTCTGATTATCGACGACTCCTTCCAAAATCATGGTGCCGTTACCCGACGACGAAACATATCCGCGAAACTCGCGAATCTTCGTTTTGTCCGGTGGTGGCAATGTCGATGAAATCTGTTTCATCTGTTCCAACCAATTAGTCTCTTCTTGGAGCCAACGGTTGACGCCCTCATAGTCGTCGATGCGGCTTTGTGCGGATTCCACATTCTTCCGCAGGTTTTGAGAGTCTTGTTGGAGCGTCAAGATCTGTTGGTCCATGCTGTACAGGTACCACCAGAATCCACCTCCGCTCAAAAGCAATACCGCCGCCAAGCTGCAGAGTGTCGCGATCGCCATCGGCCGCTTTGATTTGGGTTCCTCGATCTTCCGCGGGTTGAGGAAGTCCAACAGATCTGCCGAAGGGTCGCTCTGATTCACGAGCAAGCCCAAGGTAGCGGCGAAGCGACCGGAATCGCCTGGCAGACCTTTCTTCAGTTCTTTGCCGAGTTGCAGACCCTGAAAGGGATCAATTCCCGTGACGGTCATCTCCAGTCGTTCATGCAGCTCTTTGCAGGCGACTTGATGTTCTTCACCGGAGCCAAACAGGATGACCTGTTGAACTTGATCACCTCCCAATTGGTTTTGGGCGGCAACCATGGTGCGACGAATCTCGCCGGCGAGATGATTGATGCGGTTGGATCCCGTCGGGCGCTGAACAGTCCGGATGAATGTCGCCTTGTGGTCTCGCAGAACCGTCAACTCGATGCCCGATCCAAACTCATCCACCATCAGTTGGACGGAGCTCTGAGTCAGATCGGTCTGGTGTTTCACGAGCGATCCTGCAGCACAGGGCCGCAAGACGATTGAGTGTGGTTTGAGCTCAGCGGAATCTAATACTTTCCGAAATTGATTGAGCCTTGACGTTGAAACGGTTGCCGCCAAGACCGTCATCTCGCCTGGAGAGCTGCTAATGTGGAGATAGTCGATCGGCCAGTCTTCCGAGATTTCGGAGAAGTCGCGCAAGGCCTGAAACCGTACGATGTCCGGAAGCTCGTCCGCAGGAACTTCGGGTAAAGACAACAGACGCAATTCGACGTCGGCACGGCGTATTGTGACGATCGCCTCCGCCGAGCGATAACGATGATCGTTGACTGATTGCTGCAATGTCTCCATGACCTGTGTCGGACTGTGATTCCCCGAACCGTCCAAGGGCAGCACGACTGCGTCGTCAACCAATACCGTATCGCCTTGAACGTTCGCGAAAACGGCGCGAACCTGCTGGTCATCCCAGTCGAGTGCGACGTACTTAGGCATGTTGGATTTTCCTCGGAGGTCTAATCTTCAGTGGAATCAGTCAAATCTACGCCAAGGAGCTCTGTCGGATATCCGCGACCGAGGTGGCTGATATCTCTCCAGAATAATATGCGGGGTGCGGCAGAGGTAGCATCAAAGATGACTTCTGAACGGGCGGCGATCTCGCCTTCGTCAAAATATCCGACGATTTGACTTCGAAACACGTCCCCTCGAGCGGTCATATAAGGCATCATTTCCCGCATTTCCTCGAGCGTCAGGATGGCCCGGGAGAGCAGCCAGGTTTCATTTTGAAATTCTTCATCAAATTCAATGTCCGCCACATCTCGGCCGTTGATGATTGAATCTGCCATTTCTGTCGTCATACCGGGAATCGTCATCAGCACCGTGTAGGGGGCCCGATTGATGTTGATCCGTCCCGGTATGATCGGATCTGGGACCACGGTGCAATACTCCATTAGACGTGGCATGTAGCTGCCCATCAGCAGGGGTTCATTCGGAAACGGACATTCGAGAATGACTGGATCTTCACCGCCATCGAGTTGAGCACGGACATCCACGCCAACCAGATCCAGAACCTGTGTTAAGGGAACTCGTCCCGATCTCGTAAAGTCAAGCGGTTGGTCACCGGGCGGAACTCGTTCCGCGCTGCTACTGCTACGTCCTCCTCCCTCTTGATCCTCAGGCGAGTTGTAGGGTCCGAATTGGCGATAGGCAACGATGAAGGTTGCCCAGCCCGGATCGAGTACCGTTGACAATTCTTCATACAAAATTTCCAGGTCATCACCATTCAGATCGATGCGGGCGAGACCGTCGCGCGTCATATTTTTTTCCGCGCTGTAGAGTGTCAGATAAGCCGACCATCCGCGATCCAGGGTGCCATCTCCCAGATCTTCGGGAATGATGATCTCCTGCTCGTGAAGATCGATGATGCCGTTGCGATTCGTGTCACGACCAAACAATAATTCTGGCGTTACACCTCGGACGAGCAGTAATTCTTCGAGGCTTTCCAGCGGTCCGTTCTTGGGGGCATAGGGTTCAGCGAGTCCGCCGTAATAGTCGTATTCGGCTCCATATTGACGTGGGTCATCGTCTTCATCGAGCCAATCCAGAATGGCATCGGCAGTGTCAACCGTCATGCCAGGCAGCTGCATCAGCATCGTCCGACCGGATTTGTCGACTTCAATGTCCTCCTCCTCAGCATCTTCATCCTCGCCGCTCGAACCACTGCCGGAACCACTGCCCGAGCCACCACCCTGTCCGATCAAGCTGCCGAGGTCGCCAACGACGGATCCGGAAGTAACATCGGTGACCTCATCTGGGTCGCCCACGATATCGGGGATCTCCATGTTTAACGAGTTGAGATTCAGTCGTCCCGATTCATCTTCGAGGCCGAATCTCATGCCGCCAAAATAACCATCTTCCGACATCTCGGGAGCCAGCACGGCAAAGCGAGCACGTCCTCGGGGTTGAGGATGGTCGATAACCAGCTGGGCCTGGAATAGGTCCGGGTTGATGTAGGTGCCGCCCAGATCTTCCCGCACGAGCGCTTCCTGTTCGAAGAAATAGCTGATTTGCGAGACACCCGAGTCGACGGCGGCGCGTGCCTGAAGTTGTTGTCCGTGCAACACCGCACTCTCGTTTTCCGCCATCATCAAACTGGTGAAGGTGTAGGCGGAAAGCGATAGCATGGTGATGACGATCAGCACCAGAATCAGTGCCAGTCCTTTTCGAGGCGACTTGCTCATAGACCACTCGCCTCCATGTCAACATCTCCCGTTAAACCTGCGGCAAATTCCGCCAGTTCTACCGCATCCGAACCCGGCAGATAAACGACCAACCGATAAATGTGGTCGGTGCTGACGTTGTTCATCGCCGATTCCATTTCCACTCGCGTGTCGAACTGTCGATCCTCTTCCGGCAAGATCACCAGCGAGATTTCCACGGCGACGGGAATACCACCCCGCAATTCCGAGTCCCATTCCATCGACCACTCGACTCCATCGAAGTAGGCGAACTGCAACGCGGTTACTTCGGGAGCAAGTATTTCTACATTTTGATCCATCAGGTCGAAGATACCGTTATCGTTGGCAAAGCGACTGGTTGCACGATCAACGGTTCGTCGGCCGAGACCAGCGGTTGCCGATTCCGGGTTCGCGGCATCAGGGTTGGGTGCCGCGTTGACCATTTGCATGCGGTCGCTCTGAATGAAATAGGTCACGGTCTTCACGTCGCTGAGCATTCGCATTTGAGACGGATCACCAAACTCAGCCAGCAGACTGTATTCTTCGGGGCGGGGGATCCGACTGACGTCGATTTGCAACTGCGACTCGTTTCCAAATAGACCGGGTGTGACGGCGACGATGGGAGCTGACGACAGATCGCTTGTTGTGTCCGTTGTCAGTCCAGCTTCGTCCTGCTCTGCCTCGAATTCGGTGAGATCCTGTTCTCCCGAGATCAGCCCTTCAGCTCCTTCGAAGCTCTCACTCAACTCTTCCAGTGACGAGCTTATGGGGGGCCGGTGAACAACGACTCCACGGAGATCGTCTCCGATCTGTCGGAGAATAGCTCGCGCTAACTGAGCCTCTCGGATTTGCGTGCGACGTGCGGTCAGTTGTCGAAGGTGATAATCGATCGCGGTTGCAATCATCGTTGCAATGATGGCCGTAAGCGAGACTGCCAGAATGACTTCCAACAGCGTAAAGCCACGACGTTTCATGTTCGGAAGCATCATGATGTGCCTCCCTGCAATTCCGAGCCACGGGTCGAAGAGGATGAGTCGAGGAAGGCGTTGGCATTCCCTTCTTCTTCCAGGGAGGCGTCATCGGTTGGCAAGGGAAGGCTCGGATCGCGCATCCATCGTGATAACTGGAATCGTGCTTTGTTTTTGGACTCGCTATTGCGCTCGGTCACGACCACAACTTGCAGCAGTCCATCCTGCATTGTGGTTTGGACTTCGATGGACACAAGCCAACCGGGTTCCAGATCGACGGGAACTTGTTGTACGGATTCAGCCGGTGTGATGCCGGCAGCCACTTCGGACATGATACTTTCGGCCAGCAGCTGTCCTCGGGTGACATCCCGCGCTTCACCAGCGGCTCGGAGTCCGAGTGTCACGAGCTGAGAGAGCATCACCATGGCCATTGCCAGGATGGCCATGGCGAGGATGACCTCGACCAGAGAAAGCCCTTGCGTTCGACGGTATTGAGAAGCTTTCGTCATCGATTCGCCCTCGCTGCGGCGCTCCGGCCAGCTGCGTTCAGCGTATCGATAACCTGAGGGTTGCCGACCCGAGCCAGACCTGTCAGCCCGCGAAGCGTGATCTCAATGGCCTGTTGTCGATCGTTCGCTACCGTCAATGTCGCGGTTGAAGTCGTGCCGTCGGGGAAGAAAAAAATCGGCATTCCCCAGGAGACGTCTCTCGTGGCTTCACGCGAAGCCGCTGTCGATCCAACATCTTCCATTGCCGGGCTCATTTCGAACGAACTCAATTCAATCGAAGTTCGTTGGTCGACCCGGACATCTGCCCCGACAAAGTACACACCTTCAGGCAGATTCCGCATGGGCAGACCCGGTGCGGCACCCGGCTGCGAGTAGGCTGCCTGGCTCGAATTGTCATCCGCGGTTGAGCTCAGCAGAGCATCTTCGAGGGAGGACTGTTCGGTGGTCGCAAACTGATCGGAGAACACACCGTGTTGGAACACCTGGACTTTGCCAGTTTTAATCGCTTGATTACGAGCGCGTGCGAATTCGGTTTGCACGATTTCGGCGCCCTTCCGCAATCGTTGATCCTCGAAGGCACCGCGCATCAGCGGAAAGGCTATGGCCAGTGCGGCGACCATGATCGCGATCACCAACATCAACTCGAGCAGCGTGAAAGCAACTCGTCGCTGATTCAATCGCTTTCGGAATGATGAGCCGGGCACGTTCAAGGCAAAGCCACGCTTATTGCATAATCATTTGATTACTGATGTCATCTTCCGTGCCATCAACTCGGTCGGCTCCCCACGACCAGATACGATAATTTTCCGCGTCTTGGAGTTCGTATTGAAACTGATTGCCCCAAGGATCCAGCGGTACTTCTGGCTTATTGAGATAGGGTCCTGCCCAATTCACCGCGTCACTTGACGGTGACAGTAGCGCCTGTAGCCCTTCGCTGTTGGACGGGTACTGCATCATGTGCAGCTCGTACAGGCTGATGGCATTTTCGAAGAGTCCGATTTGCGATCGAGTTGCATCGATGTTCGCCTTCTTTCTGGCGCTACGGATGAAGATGCCAGCCATCGATCCGAGAATCACGAGGATGACAAGCACGAGTAGGACTTCCATGAGTGTGAAGCCGCCGCGTCGACGGCGCTGCATACGAAACATTGTGGTTACTCCATTCTGAATAAACGGTGTGTTCTTAAAGTGTATCTTTAGATGGTGGAAGACATTTTGAATATGGGTAGCAGCAATGCGATGACGACGAACAGCACGATTCCGGACAGGATCAACAACATGATCGGTTCCAAAAGTCGAACTGCGAGGTCGAGTCGTCGTGATGTTTGTTTTTCAAGTCCGTCCGCGATGTCGACGAGTACGCTATCGAGCGTATTTGATTCCTCGGCCACCGCAATCATTTCAACAACCGTATTTGGGAAATGACCGGACGACGAGAGCGGAGTGGCCAGCGAATCACCGGAGGTGATGTTTTCCGCTGCCTGTTCAACCGCTTCCGAAAGAACTCGATTTCCGGCCGCGTCCTGACTAATTTCCAGAGACCGCAGAATGGGCACGCCGTTGTGCAGTAGTGTGCCGAGGACTCGACAGAAACGTGCCACGGCAAGACTCAAAAAGATGTTTCCCATTATCGGCAAGCGAATTTTCCAGCCGTCTGCCCAACGCCGACCGGATGGCGTCGCTAGCCGATTCCGACCGTAGATGAAGGCCGCACAGAATGCCAATGCGATAAAGATTCCGTACTTCTGCAGCGTCTCGCTGGTCCACATCAACCATTCGGTGATCGCGGGAAGCTGACCCTCGTCTCGCATTTGCTCGAAGATCTGCCCGAAGTTTGGCACGAAAAAGATCAACAAACCAAAGACGACGACCGCTCCCACAACTGCCAGGAAAATAGGATAGGCGAGAGCACCCAACGTGCGACTCTTGAGGTCTTCTTGCTGTTCGGTGAATTGAGCGATGCGAGCAAGAGAATCTTCGAGAAAACCACCTTCACTACCGGCGCGAACCATGCTCACTGCCAGTTCCCCAAAAACCGACTCGTGCTGCTTCATGGCTTCCGATAGGTTTGCCCCATCTTCAACTCGATCTCGCACATCGTCCAAAACTTCTTGAAGCCTTACGTTTGACGATTGATTCTTGAGTACTTCCAGAGCTCGCAGCAAGGGCACGCCACTGCGGAGTAGAGCGGAGAGTTGGGAATAGAGGGTGGCCAGCTGCTGGCCACCCACTCGCTTCTTGCGACGCCAGCTCGGCAACGCCTGACTGGTTTGCACCTGCAACGGAAAGAGGGATTGACCGGACAAAACGGCAACAGCTTCTCGTTCAGAGCTGGCCGAGACGGTTCCGGAAACCCGTTTCCCTTGCACATCACGGGCGATGTAGGCGAAGTCAGGCATAGTTCTTTATCGATAGGGGCGGCTAGACGCGATCGCTCTTCGTCACGCGAATCACTTCGTCGATCGAGGTTTTTCCATCCAATACTTTGCGCCATCCATCCTGACGCAACGTGACCATGCCGTCGGCGACTGCGCTCTTGCGTACTTCCCAAGAACTGCGCCGATCATGTGCGAGGTCGCGAACTTTTTCAGTGGTCAGCAACAATTCATAAATGCCGGCTCGGCCACGATAACCCACCTGGCGACATTCGCGACAACCAACGCTCCGCATCACTTGGCTGCGGTTTTCACGCATTTGGTCCCAGGGGAAATCTGTCGGCACTTCGTCCTCAGCTGGCACGTATGGTTCAGCACACTCTGTGCACAGCAGGCGGACCAACCGCTGAGCCATCACTGCCTCGACCGTACTGGCGACCAAGAAGGGTTCAACTCCCATGTCAATCAGGCGGGTATACGATCCGGCCGCGTCGTTGGTGTGCAGGGTACTAAAGACAAGGTGGCCGGTCAGCGAAGCTTGAATGGCATTTTCGGCAGTCTCCAAGTCTCGTATTTCTCCGATCAAGACAACGTCCGGATCGTGTCGCAAAATCGCTCGCAAAGATTGAGCGAACGTCAAACCAATCTGCGGATGAACTTGAATTTGATTGATGCCGGCCAGCTGATACTCGACAGGATCTTCGGTAGTAATGATCTTGGTCGACGGCGATCGGATTTCCTGCAACCCGCTGTAGAGCGTCGTCGTCTTACCGGAACCCGTGGGACCGGTCACCAGAATGATCCCGTGCGGGAGACGGATTAACTCATTGAAGGTCTCGTGGATCTCGGGAGACATCCCCAGCTTTTGTAATTCAAAAGACATCGCTCCCTTGTCGAGAATACGCAAGACGATGCCTTCACCATGGATCATCGGAATCACGGAAACACGAACGTCAATTTCACGCCCCGACACTTTGAGCTTGATCCGTCCGTCTTGCGGTAACCGTTTCTCGGCAATGTTCAGTTTTGCCATGATCTTCAAACGGCTGATGATTGCCGCCTGAAAACGATTGATCTCCCCAGGTACTGGTTGCGGATGTAAGAGACCATCGATCCGGTAGCGAATTACCAGACCGGCTGCTTGAGATTCAATGTGAACGTCACTGGCGCGTGACTCGATCGCCTCCAACAGAATCTCGTTGACGAGCCGAACAACCGATGCCTCCTGCGCCATCTCCGATAGCTCGGAACCATCCGTTTCAATTTCGTCAAGAAGTTCTACCTGGTCATCAGACGTCTGCTTGATCAGCCCGTCGATCGTTTCGCTACCTACGCCCAGGTGATCCTTGATCAGTTTGGCGAGATCCCCACGGGCGGCCAGGACCGGCACGATCGATAAACCCGTTGCCGCACCCACCTCATCGAGTGGATAAAGATCGAAAGGATCGCTCGTGGCAACGACCAAGCTGCCGTTCTCACGCCGTATCGGAAAGAGAGAATCACGATAAATCAGCCGCTGCGGAAACTGATTCAAAAGACTCAGATCAATGTCCGCTTCGTTGATATCGATGTAGTCGATGCCGACTTCCGAGCCCAACGCTCGTAGCGCATCTTCTTCGGTGACATAACCCAATTCCACGGCCTTATCGACAACGCTTGCCCCATTGGTTTGGGCGTCGCGCGATAGGTTCAGCTGTTGATCATTCAACAAGCCGCGCCGCAATAAAATTTCTCCGGCTTCCATCAGCGAATATCCATCCTCTTGCTCGTGATATCTTCAGTCTATTGGGTTACTTACGCCTAATGCTTAGGTAAATCTACTTGGCCAACCGGGCAGCCAAATCTTGCGGATCCGAGGCTGCAGACTTCATTGAAATACAGAGGGCTGGGTGGTGCCTGGGGCTATCTCAGCACCATCAAGGCGGGTCGACCGGTTCGCACGGCCTGCGCAAACTTCTACTCGGTTAAACCCGACGGAAAGCGGTTGAGTTTCGTCGCTTTCCGAGAAAGGTTTATTTCTGCAGATCGGGTGGTTTTTTGGCGAAATTAATGTTGTCAAAATGGGCTGCCGCTCGAAAATTTTTCCTGCTCGGCTCACGTTGCTCCGGATACAATGCAGTTCGAATCGCGTTGCCCTAACGTTTACGATAGTCCAATGAATCAAAAATCCCAACTCCGACCGTTCTTCTTGGGACTGACTTGTCTCTTTTTCTTGACATGTCTCATCTGCACTGCGTCTGTGTCTGCTCAGCAATCGGAGGTGGATGCTGCTTTGCGACTGTTACGGGCCATGGACAAAAACGGAGATGGGCAGCTTGAATCGAGCGAAATACCACGTCGATCGCGACCGGAAGTTGCAAAGATTGCGAAACGCGCTGGCATTGATTCCTCCGGCCCGATACCGATTGATACATTAAAGAAGCAGCTCAGGCAGGAGTCAAAAAATAAGAAAAAAGATGCCGACTCGTCTTCAAAGGAGGG
>Ga0163179_10000875_pt1 | contig 21587 bp, 6 predicted proteins | sample AtlANTMetagenome_FD_109643 | JGI IMG/M metagenome (GOLD analysis project Ga0163179, IMG submission 109643) | Marine eukaryotic phytoplankton communities from the Atlantic Ocean - Atlantic ANT 2 Metagenome | ecosystem: Environmental > Aquatic > Marine > Oceanic | place: North Atlantic Ocean...
ACTCTATCTTCAATATATCCAATATCTCTCATCGTATATCTTCTATTATCAACTAATGTAAATTTTGCATTTTGTGGATTGTAAAGATATGGAGGTAATGTAATAGTCGCAATATCCATTAAATCATCATTTCTAAATGGTGGTTTTGGATTTTTGGATGATACACCCTTTTCATAAATAAATTCTTCAGATGTATTTAAATATAATTTATCAATTCGTGGAAGATAATAATTATAATCAAATGTGCAAATTTCATTTGGTGTTACATACTGTTTTAAAGATGTTCCAAAATCTCTAGAATCAAAATTAAATGGTGAATCTGTATCTGTACTTGGATCATATACATTTACTCTTGGTCTAAAATCAAATGTATCCGAAGCTCTAATACCTGAAGATCCTATTTTGGGTATATCAGTAGAAAATCTATCTGCACCATAACTTAAAACAGTAAATAAATCTCCATTATCACTAGATGGTACTGAATAATAGTCAAATACAATTAATAGTGGATTTGATGGTTCTATTGTATTATCATTTCTTACAAGACTAGAATAATCATAATATTCATTTTTTTGCCCTTTATTTAACCTATAATTGTTAGTAATGTCTTTATAGTTACCAAGAGTAATAGATTCAATTGATGTATCAATATTTGACTCATCAAAAGAAACATTCTCATTTACAGTAAATTTAACGCCTGTTAAATAAACAATCCCTAACTTATTTGCAGATGGTTTTGTTACAATTTGTGCAACAGCAACATTATTATTAGATCCAATAATCTGTTCTCCTATAACAGCATTAAGAGAAACATTAACAGTTGATGGAAATTCTAATACATCTAATGTAGGAGCAGAACTATCAAAAGATTCATAAACTGCTAAAAATTTAACTACATCAGGATAGTTTAAAGATATTATTTCATCTTGAACTCTTAATCCATATCTTTTATCGTATGTAAGTCCATCTGCAACAGCAGCAGCACCATTTCCAACAGCAACAGAACCAGATTGTGTGTATTTAGAATAACTTACATTAAGTACTTGACTTCTATTATAATCTTTAATTTTACTTCTAATTCCTTGTTTAATAACTGTACTATTAATTACAACATTACTAGTTTGACTAACCTCTAAATCAGATATAGAAATATTTTCAGAATCATTATAAACAAAAGTATCGCTTGTTATAGTTCCAATTCCACCTGAATTGTAATGTATAGAATATTTTTCTTCATCAAAACTATCAAAAATAGCACTTTTTATTTCTGGATATAAAGATTTAACATCTGACATAGAAGATGTTAATTTACCATTACCATCTGTAGATTCCCCAGTTAATTGTTTAGTAATTTTTAAATTAGATTTATCAAGATCTACGAAAGAAATATTGCCATCAGATAGTGGAACATAAAGAGATCCTGTCCCTTTAATAAGTGGAGCTGCAGCAAATAATGAAACTTGAACACCAGCAGTAGGTAATGCACCATTAAATACTCCAGCATTAGATATTGCAGTTAATTCTAATTTTTTAAGATCTGCAGATATTCCTGTAACTTTATTAATTGTTTCTAAATTATTATCTACATCTAATAAAGGATTAGAATATCTAACAACACTACCAACTCTAAGTCCAGAAAAAGATCTATTTGCTGCAGTAACACTAGATATAGCTGGAGATCCACTAGCTATTGATATATCTACTATAGTAATATTATTAGGAACTCTAAATCTTTCTAACTGTGTATCAGCTTTAAATCCATCTCCAGATATATCTGGATAATTGGTATTTGGTCTAACTTGTTTTACTGATTTTATATTTTGTGTATTATAAACAGTTGTTAAACCAATTGTACCTGAAAATGGAATACCATTAATTTCTATCGGTTCACCTTTAGAAAAAGTTCCAGAAGTTTGATTTAAATTAACATATACTGAATTATTTCCTGCGCCTATAGCATATCCAGAAGCACCACTATTGAGACCTTTAACATAAGATCCTTTTGGTAAATCTGCAGAACTAATAGATTTATTTAAAGTTAATGCTGTATTAGTTTGAATATCAAATAATCTTAAATCCCATGTAGTATTTTTATCTACATATTTAGAATTATTTAAATTAAATGAATATGCTCTAGCACTACCTATATTAACTCCAGCATTATTGAGGTTATCATATAATTCAATAATTTCACCTTGTTTAGGAACACCTTGTACATTATTAACTTTAAGAATATTAGCAACTTCAACATTAATTGCACTGTCGGAACTAATACCAACATCTCTTGGTTTTTCAATATCAAGTATTGTTGTTCCTGGTTTTTCAACATCATATCCCCTAACATAAGCTTTTCCTGGAGATATTTTAACGCACATCAAATCATCTGATGGGTCATTATTTTGTTCTGTTTTTTGATTTTTAAAAAATAAACCATTATTTCCTAAATTATCATTTAATGAATTATGGATTGATGGTATAAAAGGAGTTACTGCATAATGTCCAGATTCATCATATGTCCTATCTGCCATATAATCTCTAATTCTACTCCAATTTGGATCATTATCAATAAATTTTATTTGACCATCATCAGTTACTAGCAATTCAACAAAATCAGTATCATTTTTATCTGTAAGTAATTTTTTACTGAGTGTTAAAGTAATTTTTAATCTATCTGCTCCCGGAGATGCATAATTACTAAATCCTTTAGCATTATCATATAAAGAATCATCATCCTTTGCTCTAACTATAGATTCATTAATTGTCAATCCAACTCTATATGTTGGATCATTATTATAATAATCTAAAATTAACGTTTGTTCTTCAACATCAACAAAATATCCTCTAATATAAAAAACACCTTTTTTTATCTTAGCAGAAGATCCTATTGCAGTAGCATTTGCAGAAATTAATGATGCAAATGGTGTTCCTGTACTAATTGTGGTATTTCCATATATCACATCGGTACTACAAATTAATGATTCCCCATCAGTAAAAGTATTAATCTTAAAATCATTATCGGATGATATATAAGTCACATATATTGTAATATCATCAATATTATCAGTACTAGGCAGTGCTACATATTTAACTGTTGCAGAAAGTCCAGATGTTTGTCCTGTTATTTTTGTACCTATAAATTCTTTAATATAAACTGATATGTCTACTCCTAAATTTATTGTATTTAATTTTACAGCATGAAATTGATTATCAAAACCTATTTCTCCACCAATTACTTGAGATCCATCATCAAATATACTATTAGCAAATGATCCTAATTGTTCCTGTAAGATTGATTGAGAAGTAGTTAATTCTCTAGCTTGAACTGGAAATCCTGGTTTATATAAAACTTTATAAAAATTCTTTGCAGCACTATAATCATCATAGTATGGACTTACATTTAAATTTGTCTTTTGTGCCATTTTCTTTAGAATTCCAGAATAATTTTAACGTCTTCCTTTTGTCGCAAATCTCTTTTGACAACGGATCTATTATCGATGTAAATTACATCGCCTGTCTTTTTATTTATCTCAGAATTGGCAAGTCCATTTGTAAACTCCACTCCAAGATTTATTTGTTTAGAATCTACTATAGTACTAATACCACTAAAAGTTTGATCAACTGAACCCTCAAAAGCAGCATTTGGATTAACGGAAACTATATTATTAGAACTAGATTCAAAGGATAGCACCTTTGATTGGGTAGTTACAGATGGTCCATCAGTCTGATTATCAGCATTAATAAAATGTAAAGATCTGTCTGTAAAATATTTTAAAACTTTAGTTTCTGGGTCATAAGATGCTACATATCCTCTTGCAACACCATCATTAACAGATTGTGTTATTCCCACACCTATAAGATTATCTGGATGACTAATATCAATACCATCTTGTAATTTTACTGAAGATAATGAATTATACTGACTACCAGTATATAAAACATCAGAACTATATTGTTGAGGATTTTTTATTATTCCTACTTGTGAAAAATGTGTATCAGTAGGAAAATCTTTTGTAGAATCATCAAATCTGGCATAAATCAATACTTTATCAGCACCCAATTCCTTATAAACATCATAACCATGACCTTTAGATGGTGGAATTATTGGTATTAATTTAGCTAAATTGACTGCTTCAATAGTACTACTTAATTGTACTGTTCCTAAATCAACTATACCATAAGTATACCCATATCCTCCTGCAACAACAATAACATCTGTAATTACACCCGTACTACTAACAGTAACCAATGCTTTTCCTTCTTTTCCATCACCAAGAATATCTACAGTATGAGATCCTTCTCTATAAACAGATTTAGCAGAACTACCAGCATTATCAATATATACTGTTTTTATTTGATTTTTATTAATATCAGAGTTTCCAGATTCTCTAATATTTTGTATTTGTGTATCTGTGGTCGTATCCCAATTATTAGGTAATACAACATATTCAGTAGAATCAAATTTTATAACATCACTTGGAGAAATTGTAAATAAGTATTTCCAAATAAATCCATCAGAACCTGCAGCAGTTGGTTCTAAATCTGTAAATGTTGGTTCATCTAATGATCTTTTTCCTTTAGGATCAGATCCAGAAGATCCATTATCAATACAAACATAAACCCTATAATCACTATTCATTACATAATAATTTGTATTATATAAATTAGTTTCTCCATTGGGTGATGGATTCTTTAATATTGAATAATCATGCCTATACATATCGTATCTAGCATTTTTAGTCCATGAATATTTTTTAACAACTCTTCTAACATTTGCATTAGTTATTTTCTTTCCAAACATTCCAGTATCTCTATAGTTAGAAATATACTGGAGATTATCAATAGGTGAAGGAACAGGATTAACGTTCCAATCAGATGATCGACCAAAACCAACGGGACCTTGTGGTGAAGATATAGTTGGATTTGGTAATCCTAAAAATACATAATAAGAATTATTAGTATCATCTAATAAAGAATCTACAAAATTAGAAGCATTTAATATTCTAAATTGATCTGTTACTACAGCGGGCATATCATTAGTTTTTTTAGATATTTATACATAAAATCAAATGTTTTTTAAGAAGAAACATTATTTCTAGCAATTCCACCTGTTTTATCCCAAGTATCATCACCTCCTCTTCTCTGTAAAGTTGGGAAAGTTGTTAATCCAACGTCAACAGTTCTTCCAGTAACTGCAATAGAAATAGGAGATGATGATCTAACAAAATTATTTATTAAACCACAAGAATATTTACCAACAGGATTTAATATAGATCCTGTAGTTCCAAAACCAACAGTATTAGTATCTGAATGTATTTTACATGTAATAATTCCCAAAACTTCAGGTGGATTTCCACGTTTAGAGAACTCTAGAACTTCATAAACATTATCAGAAAATGTTGTTCCTAAACCAACAACATGATCACCAGAAACATCCATAGATGTTACACCTGTTCCTGTAACAGTATCAAAGACATAAATTGGATCACCAACAGCATCTACTAAATCAAATCCTGCTGATACTGTACTAATTGCAACAAATTCAATAGCCAAATCAGAAGATACTGTTGTAGTAGTAATTCCAGTAATAATACCAGAGATTGATTGTACATTCATATTATTACCAGTCATTACTTCATAAGATGGTTCTGGAATAGAGCATAATACATTAGGTGCAATTGTATAACCATATCCAGGATTGGTAATGCTATATGCATCAACTGCACCATTAGATATACTCACGGTTGCTGTTGCTGTTGTACCAATTCCTACTCCAATAGAAGGAGGGGCAGAAATGGATACTATTGGTGTAGATATATAACCTTCACCACCACTTACAATATCAAGAGATTGAATTGTACTAGAAGTAGAAACAATAGCAGTTATACCAGCAGCAACAGGATCTGAAGTACCAGCAACAATTATTCCACCAAATGTGGGTGTTGTTTTTTGTTCATAATTAAAAATAGTTGCATCATCTACATAAAATCCAGTATCAGTTGTTGAAAAATCCTGAATAATTTTTGCAGTTGGTAAAACTAAAGGTTCCATTTTATCTCTAGTTTTAGGTGTATAACCTAAATTCAAAATTTTATCAACTTTTTGTTTAAACACTGAAACTGGTTTGTACTCATTTGAAGTATATGTAACAATACCAGGTCCATTATACAAATTAGTTGCCACTCTATCTGATTGTGTTACTTCATAAACAGTTCTTTGATTCTGACTAACAGTTTCATTTTCTTTTAATTGTATGTTATCACCAACTTCCAAATCTACTGATTCTGGTATTGATATTGTTGCATCTACACCATCAGTTCCTTTATAGAAGAATATAGAAATTTTATCAGGTGAAGTGTAATATCCTTTTTCATCTATAGATGCTCCTCTAGGTGGAGTTGAAAATATTATAGATGTACCACCAACAAAATCATATGCAGATATTGGTTCTTGAATTACACCATTTCGTACAACAATTAAAACATTAGCAAGATCACTGTTAAATTCCTTACTAGACTCTATACTTATTAATTCACCATTATAATATAATGGGAAACGAGATCTAGTACCATTTTGTAAATATTCTATAGAATCTATATAATCCATTTCACCAAATTGCCATAATGCAAAATCATCAGAATATACATCTGTTGCTTCTAATGTAAACTTAGAATAAACTTCATTTATCTTTCTATCAGTAACCAATCCAATAGGTTCAAAAATATCCCCACGTTCAAATCCATAACCATATCTAGCAACTTGGAAATCAGAAACTTCAAAGAATCCAGATCCTATACCAGTAGTATTTGATGGTCCTACATTTATATCTACAAGTAAAGAATTTCCTGTATCGGTTGTTGCACCTTTAGATAATCTTGATACACCACGTACCTCCAAATTACTATAAGAAGGTTGAGATGTAAATATATTTGGTTTTTGATATTTTGTTCCTCCACTAACAATTTCATAATTTAATGCTCCACCACTACCATTTGATGATCTTCCTACATTAATTCTCACATTATTTCCATCAATAACAGTAACTTCTGTTGTTATACCAGCAATAGGATCTGTTGATCGTGGATATGAATGTTTTGTACTATGATTATCTTGAGCACATGTAAATACTATTCCATTATTAGTTAAGTTAATAGTATCGTTAGTGCTAAAACTATGTCCTGGAAAATTAAGAGTTAAATCTCCAGTAGCAGGGTTATATTCAGTACCAGAAAATGGTTGTAGATTAGTTGGATCAGAATATCCACTAGTTACTGTGATAACCGCATTAGATAATGCACTAAGGAACTTGTGTGTATTAATACCAATAGGATGTGCAGTAATATTTGCACCAGATCCAACATTAGATCCAACATTAATTGTTATTGTATCTTCAGTTGCTTTAACAATTGAAGTAGTTCCACTACTAACACTAATAAGAGGATCCGTTGATCTTGGATACAAGTGTTCAGTTAAATGATTATCTTTAGAACAAGTGAATGTTAAAGAAGTTTGATTTACTGTAATATTATTTGTCGTTCTTTTAATACCGTTTTCAAGACCAGAAACAAAAACATGTTCTGTTACATTGGTTGATGGAATATTATCAAGAACTTGAATCTCAAATTGATCACCACCAGTAACTACATTGATAGGAACCCATGTATTGTAAATTGGATCACCTACTCTTGGATATGGATGATTTGTTTCATCACCATCTTGAGCACATGTAAATGTAATACCATATCCAGCAATATTAACAAGTTGTCCAACTGCAAGAGCAGGTGATGGTGTTGATTGAAGTTTTACTGTTAGAATACCAACTGCACCATTATATTTTGTACCAGAAATTGCTTTATGACTATCATATGTTATAGTACCATGCGATTCCTTAGTTAATACTAATTCACCACTTACAGGGTCATATGATGCATCTGTGGGAGTAAAATTAGAACTAGGATTAATACCATTTGCATTAACAGTAATAGAATTGTTATCTGAAGATACAAATTTATGTTCATATCCTGGATCTATTACAGTAACCCCAATTGAAATAATATTATTATATCCAGATCCAAATGTTAAATCACCATACCATGGATATGCAGTTCCACTACCAACATATTCATGAGTAATAGTACTAATACCAACATTAACTTCAAATGTATTTGTAGAAGCTACTCCAACAATAGCATATGTATCATTAGATGTTTCTGGGAAAAATGTTGTTGTAAGACCGTAACTACCTGTACAAGTAAATTCTAATCTTTCCAATTTAACTTCATGTTCATGCTGTTCTCCAAAAGCAAAATCATGTCCAATTTCGGTAGTTACTGTCATTATTCCAGTAACTTTATTATATTCTGCAGTTTGAATTCCTAAAGATCTTCCTGTAGTTGCAATACCAACAACACTAGTTATTGACCCATTAACATCTAAAACAGGATTTACATTTGCACCAATAAGAGGAGCATATCCTAAACCATTAGTAGATCCTAAAGAAACAATAACACCTCCTCTTGGAAGTTGATTTTGATTCACATCAGAATCTGATACTATTAAAGTACCATCAGTAGATGTAATTCCACTAAAGATAAGAGTACTTATTCCTGCAGAAGTATTTTCAATAATTTTGAAATTATTTGTTGGGTTATTATCTGTAGTTGGTCTTTGGAATATATTATTTAAGAATAATATACCATTTCCTCCACTAGTTCCTATTCCAACAGTGTCAGCACCACCAACTTTTAATGTAAAATCTGATGTTAAACCAGTAAATTGTGGTGAAATATCATCATAAACTACATTTGTTGAATAATCTTTTCTTAAAAATGCTCTTCCATTAAAATATGATCTTACAAATGGTAATCCTGTATTTAATTCAAGTCCTTGAGGATTTCCTCTTGGTGCTTTAGTAAACCAAACAGTACTATCAACAATATTGTATGATCCTTTATATAAAGTTGCTACAGTTCCATTTGAGTAATTTGTTGCTGATGAACCAACATAACCTCTTTTAACTTCTACAAGTGGGTATGTTCCAATACCTGGTGTAATAGGACCTACAGTACTTGTACCAATACCAACATTTGTTATTGACATATACTCATTTCCAACTTTCAATAACTTATCAACTGTTAATGTTGATATTCCACTTAAAGAAAATAGAGTATCTGATGTACTAATACCACTTTCAAGATTGTACTCTATACTATGTGAAATATTAGTTGGTATTAATGGATATTGTCCAATATTATCAATAGATATAATTGATTTTTCATTTCTTTTTGCCATAGCAAATTGATGGGCATTTCCTTCACCAACATCCATAAATGTAACTGCAGTCCCAGCTCTTGTTGTTGCTATTTGGAAAATATTATCATTTTCCTTAATTGCAAAAACAGTTGACGGTAACTCTGCTATAATATTTGCAGATGCATTACGATATAGCATTGGAGTTGATCCAACACCAACAAAAGTAGATTTTGGTGTATAAACTAATTCTTCATTAGAATTAAAGAAATGTTTTTCAATTGTAAATTTACCTGTTACCAAATCTACAGTATTTGTATTTACTGGATTGAAAGTTTTTGCAAAAATAGGTACAGAATTGCTATTTAATTTAAAATCCAATCTATTAATTCTATTTCCATTAATAGCATTATATAATTGAATATCAACTTTATCACTAATTTTTCCATATGTATATGGATCATATGTATTATCGGTATCAACAGTAGTATATAATAATTGATTAAATGATGTAACCGTACTTACACCAATTAAATCATCTGGATAGAAGGTTAATATAAAATTACTTGCTTCATAAGACAATCCAAATGTCCCAAGTCCAGTTGAAAGAACTGATCGTCCAGATTGTTGATCATCATTACCAATAGAAAGATATTGAGATTGTTGAAGATAAGCAGTTGTTCCAGTAGAAACTCCTCTTAATTCATGTATAGCCTTCGATGATCCAATACTAACTTCAACCAATGATTTAAAGGAATCAAATAAATTTTTATCCATTGAAACAATAGTCGTTGTTCCAACACCAGCAGTAGTTATACCTTGATAAACTACAGATCTTTCAGAACCATCTATTTGTGTATCAGTTTTAAACCTATGTTCACCATTTCCTGCTCCTGTTGTTCCAAATCCAACAATTCTAGAGTTAATGCTCACAGAATTTGATGTATTATTCTCATACTGAATAGTTAGAGAATCGGAAGAAACACTAGGAATAAATCTTCCTATTTGATCAGATTCACCTTCAAGACTATCAACATAGTATTCGGATACATACGTATTTCCATTTTCAATAGTTATATAAGATTCAACAAAATTCATTTGTTTTGTTGCATCATCAATAACTTGACCAGTAAGAATTAAAGAATTAAAACTTGAAATTCCAACAGATATGATGTCATCAGTCAATCCTGGTGTGAATGTCCCAACATAAGTATTCAAATCAACAGCACCAAGAGAAACACTTCCAAAACCAGATATGGTTGAATTGAATTTACTAGATAAAATTTTCAAATCATAATCAATATCATATGGATTATTTGGAATAAATCTTAAGAAAGTTGATGCACCATCATCAACAATAGCAAATGACCCAAACTCATCTTCCAATAAACTAGTAAATCCAATTCCAGAACCAACTAATGATCCTTTATCAAATAAAACATTAGTATCACCATTACCTATAACTATTACTTCAGACAATTGCATCTGATTAGTAGAATAACCATTACTAGAAATTCTTATTAAGAAATTATCATAGATAGAAGATCTATTTACATCAGAAATATTAAGATAATAACTAGGATCACCCTCTAAATTAGAAAATTGTTTATTAATATCATCAATAACTAATACTTCATTAGATTTACATGTAACATAATTTGATAACCTAATATTTTCAAATTGAACAAATTTACTTGTGTCATTAGTAACATCATAATCAATTGCCATATCTAAATTTCTTACTTCATCAACCCTATGATCTTCTATAATATCAACAGTAATAGACATAGGATTAGATGATCCAACAGATATTGCAGTGGTTGAAGTAATCCCTGTATCAGCAAAATTTTTCAATCCACTAGTATGAAGTAAATTATTAACAGGTGATTGAAGATCTCTCCATTGAATAGAACTTTTTACAGAATATGATAAATTTTGATAATAATCGTTATTTGGTATTACTTGATTATCTAAACTTATTTTTCCAATATCATCACTCCATCCAATATCTTTCTTAACAGAAAAATCAGTTATAAATCTACCTTTATTATGAATAAGTTTATCTATTTCTGCAGTATTACCAGATTCATTACCCAAAAGAATATCACCAATAGATACTTCATAAGTTCCAGATACTTTAACTATATCATTATTATAATGAGAAACATATAAATCTCTAAGTTTATTATTAACAATAAGTTGTTCGCCAATACTTAAAGGTGAAGAATCTATCGTAAGATCAAATTCTGGATATGTAGTTTTATTAATTAAAATACCAAAACTATCTTGAACTGTTTTTGCAATACCAGTGTTAGTTGTTAATCCAGTAATATTAAATTCAATGTTATATGGGTTATTTGATTGAATATTTTCTATATTACTTGGACCAATTACCTCAAAGAAGTTATATCCATGTTCATCAGAATTAAATCCAGATCCATCAGTACTATATTTTTGAATTCCTTCAACATAAACTTTATCACCTATTCTAAATGGAGTAGTAGAAAAACCAAGTATGGGAGTTTGTACTATACATGTAAAGATTCCTGAATTTGGTGCTGATATTACCTGTTCAACAGAAATACCATTTGTATTATCAACCGTAAATAATTGTACACCATCATTGGGTATACTAACAGGAAATTCTTCAATTGATACATCTATGATACTATTAGCCAATAAAGATGCCTCTAATAATCCACTATTAATTTTTTGTCCTGTATTTGTATCTACAATATGAATCACTGGAGGAACATCATATCCAGAACCACCACTAATAACACTAACTATTCCAATAGTATTTGAATTTTTAATTTTAATGATTGGAGAAATATATGCTTCTGGTTCTAATGTTTTATCAAATGAATATTCATAACCTTCATTAATTATTCTAACTTCATTTATGTTACCAATGTTTGATGATTTTAATGAAATTATTGCATCCTTTGAAATAGATGAAGATGACCCAACATAAGAAGGTAATTTTTTATATCCTGATCCACTAGAAAAAATGTCAATATTGTTAATAGATCCTACTTCTGATGTTGATTTTGTTGAATAATTTAAAATATCACAATCAGAAGAAATATAAGATAAAGTACTTGGTTTATTATTTAAAAATATATCAAATGTTGTAGTACCTATACCAGCAATTTTATATGAACCAGTATAATCACTATTAATATATGTTATTTGTGAATAATTAACTACATCAGTATCACAAGTGCTAATAAATCCAGATTTTTCTATATTATAATAAAGATATGGAGGTAAATCTTCACTATAATTAACAGTTAAAGAATTAGTATCTTCTAAGACATTAAAGGTTGTTGAAGACCCCATAGATATAAATTCATTCTGAAAATCTTTATCATAGTAAATTTTAAAATCATATCCTATTAAAGAAGCATCTGAAAGATCAAATAATAAATTATTATTTTTATGTGAAAGAAGTGGTGGATTAATTAAAGAAATTGATTGATTTGCTCCACCAGTAGATGCTGTAATTGATATAATTTTAGTATTATCATTAATAACATCAAACCTAGTTTTTCCTAACTGAATATTATCATCATCTACTTTATAAACATAGTATTTCCCTGTAGATAATCCAGTAGCATGTCCATTATAATATATTAACTGACCAGTTTCTAATTTATGGTCACCTAATCCCAACTTATTAGTTTTAACGGATCCAGTAGTAAATGGTATTGGATTGACTAAAATATTTCCAGTAAAAGAATCTCTTTTTATAATTACAGATACGTCATCATATATTCCTGTAGATAATCCTGAATTAACGTTAAGATTAACAACATCATTGACTGCTAATTGGTGTGATGTAGATAACGTAACTGCAGTTTTAATTCTTTCAACTTTTGCAGTTACTTTATCTGGTACATATTCTAATAAATATTGATCATTATCTCCACCCAATCCACCACTAACTTGTCTAAAATAAACCTCAGAATATGCTGGATCAACCGTCCCTGTCTTATCAATACCAGTTTTTATACCAATAGTATTTGGAGATTTCTTTACAATATATACTACAGTAGAATTACCAGCAGATACTAAATCAAATACATTAGTATCAGGAAGAGTTGAAATTCCAATATCTGAACTATTTACAGGTGCTGAAAGAGTAACTTTTTGATTATTTTTAAATGGATGATTCTCAATATAAATTGATTGTGTTGGGATATTTCTAGAAAGATTATTCCCACCAAATTCAAATGAAACAGGATAAGAAATTCCTGATGTAGTACCTATACCTATTGATTCATCAGCATTAAAATATACTTTAAATCCTAATTCAGAATCAAATTGAGAAATTTTAGTTGGAATACTAAATGAATCTGGAAGATATTGTATTAATGTTGAATCTGAATGTGCTATTCCTGCAGAAGTTCTCAATACACGAAGAACCTTTAAATTTTCATAAATGTCTAATATTCTTACAGTTTCAACACCTACAAGAGCACTACTACCAATAGAAACTGATTTTGGAATATTTGAAACATATATTTCTGTTGTAAATCCAGAAGATGGAAGTGGATCTGGAGATTCTGTTACAGTTGCAATACATCTAGATGTATAGGATGAAATTCCTATAGTATGAGATCCATTTAAATTTGTTAAAAATGTTGATATTCCAGAAATAACAACACTATCACCATCATTTAAATTATGAGATGGTAAAATACTTACTTGAACCTCATTTTCTTTCCAAGTTAAAATAGCATCATTATAAGATTCTATAGAAGTATCTAATTTTATAATATCCTTTCCATTTATTTCTGATACTCTCAAATCTAATCCAGAACCTTCTGTATCTGTTTCATCAAAAATTAAACTATCATTTACTTTAAATGATACACCAGCACCAATAATATCAAACCCGTTGATAGATCCAGATACAACTGATTTTACTTCTATTTTTTGATTTGTATTTTCATAAGTTTCAACAATAAAATCATTATTAGCATTTAAATCAGAAACTTTATATGGAAAAGTATTTCTACGTAAATTTGAATTGTTAAAATCAAAAGATTGATCAACTTGTTGGAAATTCTCTTCAATTATTTTTGATCTGTAGGTATTTCCAATAAAATATGGAAAAACTGAACTATCAAGACTATCAACCAATGCATGATAGGCATATACACCATTTGGAAAATCTTCATTGTTTTCATATCTTCCATTATGTTCATCCAAATCACCAGATTCATTATATTGATAATCTTCTACAAAATAACCAGCTTCATACATGTTTGTAGAAGGTCTATCAATAACATTAGATGTATTTAAAACATAACTCGACTCCAATTGTTTCGTGAGTCCTGTACCATCAGCATTAGATTTTCCATATGGACCATATATTGGATTACCATCATAAGACCATCCAATTATAGGAGAAACTTTATTTGATGAATCTCCAAAATTAAATAAATTTGTACTATATCCACAAATGGAATACTTTAATCCTGATCCAGAATCAAATAAAGTTTCTTGACCATATTTTTCTTTATTATTAACAGTTAATTGCCTAATACTAGAGTTTATTTTTCCATTAATACCTGAAGATTTAACTACAATAGATGTAGATAAATCAGAATATCCAATTCCAGGACTAACTACAATAACATCTGTAATATTACCAATATCATTAATAATAGCTCTAAGTTTTGCCCCTGTTCCACTACCACTAGCATCAATTATTTCTAAATCTGGGGTTGAATAATACTCAGTTCCACCAAGTTGTACATTAACAGAAGAAAATTGTCCATTTGAAATAATTGGAGTTACAGAGGCTTCTTTTCCATTTTGTATAATAATGTTTGGTTTCCTTTCATAATTTAAAATAGTTGATCCATATCCAGTTCCAGATTCGTATAGATATGCATCAGTTATATTACCTTTAACAACTGGTGTAACTTCTATAGTAGTTGTTCCAATACCAACAGATATAAATTTAACAAATCCTTCAATAGGAGGATATGAGAAATTATGATATCCACTACCAGATGATGTTAAATTTACATAATTCTTACTTTGATAATTGGTAATGTCTGTTCCACCAAAACCTGCATTTGCAAGTTTAAATGAATTATTATCTATTTTTATAATTTGATATTGATTTTCTGTTGATAATCCTGCAATTATACTTCCATCAGTAGAATATACAATTTTATCCCCATTATTAAATCCATGATTTTTAAATATAATTGAATCTGATTCTGATGATATTCCAGAAGATTTGACAATTAATTTTCTATTCGTATATCCTTCACCATTATTTAAAATAGTAACTCCAGATAGTGTATTTGTTGGACCAATTTTAAGTTTATGTGTTCCAGAATTGTTTAACCCATTAAAAGCAAGTGTATTAATACCAGCAACATAATCTGAAGAACTTTCATATAATGAGATTGTTCTATTATTAATATATTTTGTATAGTATGTGGCATTATTCAATAAAATAGTATTTCCAATTCCAACACCAGTATTACCATTACTATCATATATTACTTCTTGCCCATCAAGAAATCCATGATCTTTATCAAATAAAATTGTATTAGGATCTGTTAATTCTGATTCTGTTCTAATTCCACCACCTTCAGATTTCAATCTAGCATCAAATAAAGTTTCTCTATACCTTTTAGTAATAATTGGTTCTAAACTACAACCTCTTCCATTACCACCAGTAACACCAATCGAAATAACTTTATCTATATCAAATTCTTGTGGATCTACCAATACATCTTTTACAGTACCACTTACAACTAATTGTGATAATGCAGTTGTTCCATTACTAGTTGCAATATTCAATCTTGGTGGATTAATTACATCATAATTACTACCACCAGACAAAATATTTATAGATGACAATGGTCCATAATATATCCTATCTAATGCTTTATAATTAGATATTTCAACACCATTTATTAGCATTCCAATTCCACCAGGTTGTGTTGTTTCTCCTATCCCAGAAGCAATTTTTGATGATAATGAAAATTTCTTAAATAATTTTTGTGGTATGATTTTATTGGATTTTTGAGAATATAAAGTAAAGTTATGTACTCCATCTCCAGATAATGCTGGAGTAAATTCCAAATATTGATTTAATCCAGAAGAAGATGTTTCAATACCTGATCTACTTCCAAATAATTTAATAGTTTTTGGTCCAATTTTTTCAATATAATAAATTCCAGTTTCTAATCCAACTAAAGGAGCTCCATCCGATTCATAATAAATTTTATCTCCAGTTACAAATTTAGTATCTATAGGAAAAGTTAATGAACTATATTTTTCAGTAAGACTATTATAATTGCCTATATTTCCATTTTCATTTAATAAATTTATAGAATATTTCTGAATTTCACTATCAACAATTCTTGAATATGGAAAAAGTGTACCCTGATTATTTTCACTTATATTAGTAACATATGATGGTAACGAATTTGATGCAGTATATGCATCTTCATCATTAGAACTAGTATATACATTTTGAATATCTGAAATAATGTTATCATTACCAAATTCAATAGGAGTTATAGAACTCCTAGATTTATTAATTTTTCTTCTTATTTTATATTTTCCACTTGGACTTAAATTAGCTGAAAAATTCTCTAAACTAATTTCATTTGTACCATTATCAATAGGTTGACTTACAAATGGGATATCATCATTATCAACTGGATATATTACCTGATCACTATAAGTATCAACAATCTCAATTTTATCACCGTATTTTAAACTAGATCTATCAATATCACTAGTAACTTTTAAAGGTGAAATAATACTCCCTTCTTCTATATCATAAGAAGAACTAGTATTATAAATCCAAGAATTGGCAAAAATTTGCTTATATGTCTTTGTTTTATTAATTGGATTTAATATTTTATCCCCAACATGTTTTACAGAAATTATATCATTTTCATCAACATCAACTATTCCAGTTTGTACAAATTTAGATAAAACTGCACTAAATCTTAATTCAACCTTATTATTAATATCTCCATTTTCATATCCAAAATATAAATCATTACCTCTAACACTATCAGTAGGTAAAATAATAGAAGTTATTCCACTACAATTTAAAAATTGATTTACAGTTTTATCAGTATATGTAATACTATTAATTCCTGATGTAATATTACCACTAGTACTAAATCCAATAGTAGAATCAACACTAATTATTTTAGAATCAGGATTTACCTTTTCTAAACATTTTGTATTGGGTATAACTAAAAAATTACCTTCAATATCTGAATAATTATCGTACCCCAAAAATAATGAAAATTTATAATATTGTTTATTATTTCTAGTAAATGGTTCAACTTCAGATATTGAGGCATTAATATCTGGATTAAAATTAGTTTTAAATAATGTTTGTCCTTCCAATAATAAAGGATTTCCAGAAATAGCTTCTGCTACTGCAACTTGTCTTCTTAAATAATTCGCAGATGAAGGTTTTATTAAATATTCTTCTAAATTTATAATATCAGGAGTTATTCCATAAAGAACATTAAATAAAATTCTAAATGATTCATCAGTACCTTTAGTTTCATAAAGAGATTTTGCTTCTTTTATAAAATTACCAACATTTAAATTTTCATAAAAAGTATCTTCTTCTAGTCCAGGAACAAAAGTATATTTAAATTTCTTATAAAATTCTTTAAGAAATAAAGAACTTAAATTCTGTACTGGTACATTTGTAGTATGTTCTTCTACACTACTATCTGTAAAAATTAATTCTTCATTATCTAAAGTTTGATGATAACTTGTAATTCCACTAAAACCACGAATACAACCAGTAAAAGTATTTGTAGTAATACCAGTATAGGTAATAACTTCATTACCAATTTTTAATAATCCATATGAATTAGGAAATCCTTTGGTCCCCTTATCAATAGTTTCTGTTTCTACAACTGAAAGATTTTTTACTGTAATTTCAGTGTCTGTAGATGATATATTATCACTAAGAGTTACTGAATCAACTATAACTTCTGGTGTTAAATTATCAATATTTAAATATTGATCTAAATTATTAGATAAGTCAGTTGGACCTCCTTGATATTCTTGAGAAATATAATATTGCTTAAGAAAATCAACCGTATCGGGACTTTCATCCAAAATAAATTTTGGAAGTTGATTTTGGAGTATATCCTTTACTGCAATTCTTCTATCAATTCCTGTTTCTATCATATTATTCTCTTGTCATTTTTCCGTTAGAATAACTTGAGGTATAAAAATCTTTTGCGAATTTAACACCGGAAACCTCATCACCCGAAGCAATAACGTCTCTTACCATATTTATTGTACTTTCTGGAACACTAAATGAAAGATACAAATCTTTCAATCCCAATACATCATTTGATTCAGGAAAAGCTTGAATCTCAACAATATTATTTGGTTTTATTGTAGATGTTATATGAATAGTATTTAATATAATTTCACCTTTTTCATAATCTACAGTACCAGCAGATGAATTAACCACAATAAAATCACTAGACGTTGTTGATTTTTTAACAACTGATAATACACCAGTTTTCAAATCTTCATTTGGAACATCAGTAAGATAAACAGTAGACAATTCACCTAAAATATTAAATCCAGTAGATTTAATATTAAATCCTTTAGCATCTACATGAAATTGATTACCAAAACACAATTCATATTGAGCAGATTGATTTAAAGATACCCGTAAATCTCTTCTTATTCTTACTTTAGTAATATTTGATGTAATAGCATTATCAGTATCATCAATTACTTGTAAAACCTTACTATACTTAAATCTACCACCAAATTTATTTAAAGTTACAGATTTAGAATAAGTACTTAAAGATTCAATAATATGTGATTTTAAAGTATCTGGAGTTGAAATAAAAGAATTGTTATAATATACATTCGAATCTATTTCAACATAAAGTACCTTTAAATCAATTAATTTCTGGTTTATTCCCGATACAGAATATTGTTTTAATTTTGATAGAATTTTTTCTTTAGAAAAATCAGAAACAAAACTTCCGTTTTTTGGTTTAATACTAATATTAACCGTACCAAATTCTGGTGGATCTAATTCCTCTCCCCCAATAATTGAAACAGATTCTGTATTTGGATATACTTTTTTAATTATTGCCTCATAATCTCTTGGAGTTACTGCTCTATTTTGTGATGAGTAAGTTAAGGGAGAATAATATTTGACTGATTCAATAGATTCAATATCAGAACCATTTTGTGAAGATTGATTGGTATCTAAAGTTATAGATTCTACATTTACTGATACACCATTTTCATTAACAATATTGCCAGAAAATGTAAATCTAGATGCTCCATTACCATCTTCACCATCAGTTACAAGATATTGAACAGTAATAATATTACCGTCATTTTTTGTGGTATCAGTTCCTAGTTTTTTACCAAACATTCCATCACCAAATTTTAATTCATATTTTTCGTCTTGAATTTCTCTAATGAAATAGACATTAGATGATGAATTAATATTAATAATATTAGTTGCTAATGTATATAATACCCCTAATCCTGATTCACCTGCATGTTTTACATATACTCTAATTTTAGATGTATCAATATTTGCATTATTAAGAATAAATTTTTGATCTAATGATCCATCATATTCAAATTGCTTTGTTAAATAAGTTCCTTGATGGATATTAATATTATCAAAAGTTACTGATGGTTTTGATATACCATTAACCATAGTGGTTCCCATATTACCAACAATATTTTCGGTAATTGCATAGGTAAAGGATGTATCGGCAGTATCTCCTGTACATACTAATCCTGCCTTTAAGGATGCCATTTTTGGAAGTGGATCTCCTAAGAATGCTGTAATGCTTACCTGTGCCTCTGAGGATGTCCTAGAACGTGGTGTATACCCAATGTTACCAGCAAGAGATACTGCGTTCTGTCTAACCGTTGCAGAGTCAAGGAAGGACTCATTAACAACCATATTAGAATTAAATGCATTAATGTAGGTATTATATGCCAGTGTATCGATTAAAATAGAGAAGTTGGATCCTTCAAAATCAAAATCCGTAAATTTTGAATTAGATCTAAGGTAATCTTTAATGGATGTTTTTATCTGATCAAAGTCTAGATTTGTAAATTTTGTAACGGGCATTGTTTATTATCGAGTTGCCTCTAATATGAAGGAGTATTCTTGAGTTGGAAACTCTTGACCAATAATATCAAAAATAATTGTCGCTTCAAATTGATTATCATCGGGCATAGGATTTACTAAAACTTTTATATTATCAATTCTAGGTTCAAAATTCTTAAGAGAACTCTTAATTTGATCAGAAATGACAGATGCCGTTCCAGAATCAACAAAATCAAATAGACTTTTATAGACATCAGATCCAAAATTCGAGTTAAAAAACTTTTCGGTTGGAATAGTTTCTACTATATTTCTAACTGATCTTCTAATTGCATTCTCATTTTTTAGTATTGGTAAATCTTTTGTCACGGGATGTGGTACAAAAGACAAACTGATGTCTTTAAATGATCTTGATATCCTCGTGATTGCCATTAATCATACAGTTTTTATTTATTTATACCCATTTCCAATAAAAAAGTGCCTCTTTCGAGACACTGCGGTTATTTTCCTTGTCCTCTGTACCTTTTACGAGCCGAGTTACGGGACGTTGCAGAGTATTTTGAGTGTTTTCCTAATCCTTGTCGAGATTTTTTAGGTTTTGACTCAATGGTAACATCACCACTTAGTCCTGTTTTTGCTTTAGCCATTCATCCTCCGATAAAATAGTGGTTTTTAGTTCATCCTCATTAGGATGTCCAGTTTGATAGAATTCAATTGCATAGTCTTGCATAATATCGAAGTATTCTGACTGAGATAATCCAGAGAATACTTCTTTTCCTTTCAGAATAATATTATAACGATCAGATAACTCTACTTTTCTCATGTCCGACTCTGATTCTTGGGTCACACCAGATCTCCCAACCTGCTTCCTTGGCATCAAGACAGAATGATACGTCCTCTCCACACATGTCCTGAACCTCTCCACTCTCGAATACTTGCATCTTCGGTGCAAACCATGGATACTTCATTTCTTCGTGCTCAAAGACTCCATTCTTAATCAATAACCATCCGAAACCTGTATAGTCTACTGTGAATGGTTTCTTTCTCTTGGATATACTTTCGATAGTTTCGTGATTCATCACTCCACCATTGCTACGAAAATCATCCTCTTCTAACCAATGTGCTACAGAAGTAGTCTTACCATCTTCGGTACAATACCATCCTCCTGCAATATCCTGTTCCATCAAAACTAATTGCCAGAACTTCTCAGAATTAA
>Ga0163179_10000876_pt1 | contig 21578 bp, 13 predicted proteins | sample AtlANTMetagenome_FD_109643 | JGI IMG/M metagenome (GOLD analysis project Ga0163179, IMG submission 109643) | Marine eukaryotic phytoplankton communities from the Atlantic Ocean - Atlantic ANT 2 Metagenome | ecosystem: Environmental > Aquatic > Marine > Oceanic | place: North Atlantic Ocean...
CCGGTGCCGGCCGGCGTGCTTGGACAGGAAGTGAAGTTTGAGTTCCGCCTCATCACCGACGAGTTTGGCGGTCCGTTCTTCGGGGGCTACTTCATCGATGATTTTCTGCTGACGGTGCCGTAAGGTGCGGGGGCGTTCCGGACTGATCAGGGCGGCGAGGCAATATGCCCCGCCGCCTTTCGCTTTGGGTGGGGCCGGGGCTCACGCCTGTGGTTGCTCGATGTCAAGCGAACCCTGCAAGAAGACCGGAATGGCGGGATTTCCTTCCAGCGGCGGTTCCGATTGCAGGCTATCCTGAAGAGTGGCGCGCGCCTTTCTGCGATCGTGGCGGAAATGAGCACGGTGGTGAAGTTGAGACCTGTCGCGATCACTCTTCGCTCGGCCCGATCACGAAGCGATAGAAGTGCGGGGCCGGCTCGAGTGGGGTGACCTGGAAGGTGAGAATGTCGACCGCGGGCGAGGACCCTGGAACTCGATCGTTGGAGAGGAGGGTCACATTGGCGGCCGGGAACCAGGTCTGGAGGTCGGGGGAGGATTGGAGTTCGACCTCGGCGAGGGCGGCTCCTGCCCGGCGTGGGGTGCTGGCGATCAGAGTGTTGCCGGGGGAGAAATCGTGGGTGGGGCGGAGGAGATCCGGAATCAGGGGACTACCCCCGAAGTAATACTCGTCGATGACGCGCAGGCCGTCGTTGTCGAGGTCCTCGTTGTCGTCGGGATTTCCGAAGCCAGCCTTCCAGGTGGCGTAGTCGACGATGTCGGTGGTGCCCGGCGAGCCGCCCGCTACCGCGCTGGCCCGCCAGTTGGTGGCGACGTTGTGGTCCGGAGCGGTGTGGGGTGCGAGGAGGACGAGGGAGGCTCCGTCGCCGTCGGCGGCGGTGGGCCAGGGCGCGTTGTCGTTGTAGGTGAAGACCTGGATGGGCGAGCCATCGGCCAGCAAGAGGGAGAGCGCTTCGCCCTGATTCTCAAGATTGCCGCTGTAGACCCCGGCCACCGGCAGGCCGGTTCCGAATTCTGCCTCGAAGGCACTCTGGTTGCTGACGAGGAGGAGCCTTGCCCTGGGAGCGAGGGTCACACCGACCGGGAAGGTGAAGGCAATTCCGGTGGTGGAGACTCCGGTGAGATCGAGGGTGGTATTGGCGCTTACATTGAGGAGCTCAAGGTACTCGGTGGATTCGTCGCTGCCGGGCGGGTTGTAGTAGATTTCGGAAACTACCAGGGTGTCGGTGGCGGGCAGGTTACTGGCGGCGGTACTGGTGACCGTGATGGAATCAGTGCCCACCACCTCGCCCCGGAAGTTAACCGCTTCCAGGTTGAGGACATTCGGTCCGGGATTGAGGGGGACTGCGACGGACCAGTCTTCGGTGCTGGACCAGGTTGTTGGCAGGGGACCTCCGGAGCCGGCGAGGCGGATTTCGCGCACATTGACCCAGCCCCTGCCCTGGAGGGTCACCGGGGTATTGGAGGTGGAGAAGTTGGAGCCTCCGTTGGTATCGATGCGGAAGGTTACCGGGCTGACCTGGTTATCGATCTGGCCGAGCACGTAGTTGGAGCGAGAATTGATGTAGCTCAGTTCGTCGTTGAGCTGGTCGCCTCCGGGAATGAGATCGTCGAGGTGATCGGTCCAGTCCCGGATCCAGGCCTGGTTGTAGGTGGTGGTGCAGATGTCGTGGAGGTGACCGAGGTAGGTGCGCTTGCGCGACTGGTCGATGGTGAGCTCCTGGAGCTGAGAGTTCTGGAAGATGTTGCGGGTGGTGCTGAAGGCGAAGTCGACGTCGTGGGTGAAGTACAGCATGCGGCCGTCGGGCCGGAGGTAGAACTGCCCGTTGTGTCGGCTGTTGGCAAAGTAGGAATCGCCGGCTCCGATCACGCAGCTGTAGGCGAGGGAGCGGAGCCACTGGTCGATGTCGAGGATCTCGTCGAGCCCCTCGTTGAAGCTGGTGCCGGAGCGGTCGAACTGGCGGACCATGTTGATGATGCCGCTGAAGTCGTCGACTTCCTGGTTGTTCTTTATGAGGTAATTCCAGCGATAGTTTTCCGGGTTGGGCCCCATGCTGGTGATGTTGGTGCCGACCACCCCATCGGGTTGGGGAAGCTTGTATCCTTGTCCGTCCGCGGTGGTCGGATAGTAAATGAGCTCGTACTCGTAGACCGTTCCATCCGCCCCGTTTTCAAACTGGGAATCGAGGAAGACAGAGCCGAAGCGGGCGAGTTGGAGAATGGCGGGGTCGGTATGGGAAGGATTGGGAGAGATCACGTAGCAGAGGTCGTTGAACTCACCGGGCACGCCCCGGCTGGAGGTGGTGGCGAGATCGAAGAGGAGTTCGCGCACGCCAGTGCCCACTCCTTCCGAGCGGTCAATGGCCAGAGTGCGATGGACGCCGCGGAAGAGGTTGTCCTTGGGGAAGGCGACATTGAAGCCAACCCGCGGTTGCTGGCTGCGCGCGCGCTCGCTTCCCTTGATGCGGACGCCGCAGCCATAGTAGATGTCGCTTTCGTTGTAGATCACGGTGCAGCGGAGCCGGTCGTTGCTCATCACGTTGCGCGTGGTATGCATCCAGGTGGTTTCATCCGGGGTCATGACGATCCGGAAGTTGTGGATCCCGGTGGTGGCGGCCCGTCCGTCGTCGACTTCGTACATCGCCCCCGAGCCTGGTCCCGCGGCGGGAGTGAAGGACTTTGCGCCCTGGCCGTCGGTGGCCTCCACGTAGAACTGGATGGTCTGGCCCGTGGCACCGCCCGGAATCGTTCCCTCGAAGGTGGTTCCGCTCCCGGTCGCCGACATGGGGACGACCTGGAAGGGGCCGCTGTGCACGGAATAAAAGAGACGCAGGTTGTCGACGTTGTCGGGATCGGTGGCCTCGATACTGACGGTGACCGGGGCGCCGGGGGCGGGGACGGCGGGGCGGTGGGTCAGTCCCCGGGTGGTGGGACCGATGTTGGACTCGAGCTGCGAATTGGGTGCGCCGGGGGTGCCCAGGATGTCAGGGCGGGTGAGCTCGGTGGTGCGGGGGAGGCGGTTGAAGTAGAGGCGGGTGTGGAACAGGTTGGCACCGCTGAGCCAGCGAGCCTTGAAGGAGATTTCGTAGACAGTCCCGTTGTTGACCGACTCGCCGTTGGCGAAGGTGGTCTCGAGGTGGTTGTGCATGTGCTCGGTGGATCCGGTGGCACGCAGGTGAAGGACGCGGTTTGCCGGGTTGGCGGGATCCGGAATGACGGAGGCGTGGCGGTGATTGCCGAGGGTCCTCCATTCGTTGAGGTTGCCATCCTGGAAATCTCCATCGCGGAGGAATTGCCGGGCCGCCCCGGTGGGATCCTCGATGACGCTGAGGTCGTCGAGGAGGAGTTCGCCTTCCTCGAGGAGGCCAAAGACGAATTCGCGCCACTGGTTGTCGGGTCCGACCGTGCTGGCGGCAGCGCGGCCCACGTAGCTGTAGGTTTGCCAGGTGGTGCGAGCCAGTTCATCGCTGCCGGCCCAAGCGCCGGGCAGACTGTTGTCGGACTGCGGATCACGGAGCTCGAGGGAAGACCCCTGGCCATCGGCGGCAGCGGGCCAGCGTCCGCCGTCGTCGTAGCGGACGATGTCAGCCGGGTTGCTGAAGCTGTCGCGCAGAACGAGGGTTTCACCGCCGCGGTCGAGGGAACCCGAGAATGGGCCGAGGACCTCGATCCCGGGATGGTCGGCGAGGAGGGCGGCGGGGTCATTGGCCACCACGAGAAATCCGCCGCTGGGCAGGATGGTATTTTCTGGGAAGGTGAAACCGATGCCCTCTCCGAAGTCCCAACTGCCGATGTTGAGATCGCCGGGACCGCGATTGTGAATCTCGAGCCACTGCTCGCCGGAGGGGCGGCGGGGTTCGGGGGGGATGCCGGGATCGATCGCGCACACGGCCTCGGCCGCGAGGTCGAAGATGATGTCGCCGCTCCCGGTGCTGACCTGGTGCACTTCCACCGAAAGAAGGTTGGTTCCGGCCACGGCGGTGTTGGGGGGAACGTCCACGGAGGCATTGATGTAGGTGGCGGCCCCGATCCCGTTGTCGGACAGGGTGGAGTTGGTGACCGGTCCGTCGTTCATGTTGAAGCGGAAAAGCTCCACCCCGTTGAGGTAGAAGACGGCTCCGTCGTCGATGAGATGCTGGACGTTGAGCGAGTCGAGATCGTTAGCCTGGTTCGCGGTGAGAGTAAACTCGCGTTCGAAATAGTAGGTTCGCACAAACGGGTTGTTGGATTGCGTGGAGTTGACCCGGGTGGCGATGGGAAAGGGGAAGCCAGTATCCACTCCGATGATGCCGGGACCGGATTCCCAGTCGCCCCCCGCCGGGTGCGAGCTGGCTGCCCAATTGGCGCCGGGATCGTTGCCGGACTCGTTGAAGCGCCAGGTGGAATTGAGAGCGATGAGTTCCAGGGTCTCCACGGTGGGCGGAATGCCCGGATCGGCCGGGAGCATGGGAGCGTTGTAGCAGATCTCGTTGATGACGACGTCGGACTGGAAGCTGAAGGTGTTAGCCGTGCCCGGAGTGGCGGCATCGGGGAAGACCCAGCGATCGGGGAACTCCTCGCTGCGTCCGCGAAGGCGATTAGTCACGCGCCGGGCGTCCGTGATGCCCCCACTGTCGGGGGTGCGGAGGAAGAGCTTGTCGTCGTCGAGGGGGCGCTGCCCCAATTGCGCTTCGCTGAGCTGGAGGAGCGCTCCGGGTTGCAGATTAGCGGCCGGGAGCGGAATGATGGCGGGGGAGTTGCCCTCGATGAGAAGATCGAAGCCGGCGGTATTGAGCGGGGCGCCGCTGGTGTTGACGATCTCGACGAAGAAGGCCACATCTCCTGACCCGGCAATTTCATTGAAGGCGAGGGAGGTCGAGCTGGCGGGACCGGGGGGCGTCTCCGTTCCGTTCAAACTTGCCGAGAAGGAGACCGTGTCGCCGCCTGATTCGGTGTGCAGAGAGACCGCGAGGACATTGGTGCCTGCCTGCAGGAGGTTGCCGCTGAGGGGGAGGGAATCGATGCTGAGGATGCTTTCGGAAAGGGCGTTGGTGCTGTGGGAGACCCCGCCGGTGGGCATGTTGGCGCGATGGACCTCGGTGCCGTTAAGGTAGAGGACCGCGCCGTCACCCACGGTGGCGTCGAGACGGAGGGCGGTGTGGGCCGGGGTGCCGTTATAGGTGAAGGTACGGCGGAAGTAGCTGGTCTCGGCCGAGGTCGAGACAGCCGTGCCGCCTGCTCCGCCGGCATCCGGATAGGCGGTGTCCAATCCGTAGCGGGCTTCCAGGTAGCTACCCACCTCGTTGAATTCTGCGGTGCTGAGCTCAGCCCCGTAGATAAGGAGCTCGGCGATATCGCCCTCGAACCCGCCGTTCACGTTGGTGGCATGGCGGCCGATCACGATGGGCTGAGGGCTGAGGGCCGATCCGCTGTCGCCCTGGGTGGTTTCCATCACGCCATCGACCCAGATTTCGAAGCGGTTGTCGCCCGGGTTGCGGCGGACGGCCACGATCTGGAAGTCGGAGGTGGAGATCGAGGTGGTGGCAACCGGTCCGCCGAGCCCCGAGTTATCGTTGAAGCGTTTTTGGAAACCGAAGCGGCCCACGTGGTTCTTGAGGGAGACGAGAGGGTTGCCGGTGGCAGAGAGGTTGCGATCAAAAATGTAAGGTCCACTGCCGTCATTCACGCCCCCACCCCCGGGCGGGCTGGTGGCGCGGACGACCGCGAAGTAGACGAAGCCCGAAGTCGGCCCGATGCCGGGTGAGAGGGAGGTCCGAAACTCGTCGTTGCCGTCGAAGCGCACGGCGGGCTGACCGGAAAGGGTGGCATTGTCCTGGTAGATCGGGTCGCCGCCTGCGGTGGCGTTCTGGCTCATTCCGTCGCCGGTGGCGGTATCGGTCCAAGTCGTGAGAGTTTGCCCGTTGGTGGCGCCCGCGATGTCGGAGGCGCGGAAGCGTTCGACCAGGTGCTGAGTGACGGTGAGGGTGGCTTCTCCCCCGCCATTGGAACTGAAGGGAGTCAGGCCCCGGCTCCATCCGCCGTCCGCGAAGGCCACCGTGTTCCAGCTGGGGGGTGGGGCGGTGTTGCTATCCTCGTACCTCCAGGTCGCATTGCTGGCGATGAGGGCGTGGTTTACGGGGTCGTCAGGCTGGGCGAAGTTGAGGCTGCCCGGCGTGCCTCCTAACTGGAGGCTGGGAAACCAGTTGGCGCTCTTGCCGCTGAAGAGGAGCGGGTGGCCTTTGGCGAGAGTGACCCCGCCTCCATCGGGCGCGACCGGCCACTCGGCTTGGTCGTCGTAGTCCAAGCGGTCCATGACGCGGTCTGCGCTGGAGCGCAGGTCAATCCGCTCGCCGCCGTTGGAGAGGAATCCCTCGTAGGGTCCGAGAACGAGTGGGAGGCCGGCCAAAGCGGCGTTGTCCGGGTCCTTGGCCACGATTACGTATTCGCCGGGGGGCACCAGGGTTCCGTCGGGAAATTCGAAATCGATCCCGCCGGAGAGTTTCCAATCGGAGAGATCCACATTGATTCCCATCTGATTGTAGAGCTCGATCCACTCGCCGGTTTCGGTGGCCCCTTGCGGGTTGTAGTGGAGTTCGTTGAAGACCACCACACTGTCGGCCTGGAGAAGGGGCAGGGAGGCAAAGAGAACGCATCCGAGGATGCCGGAGCGCAAGCGCATGGAGGGGGGGCGAGTCATGGGGTTTTTCGAACGAGGGGTCCTAAAAGATAGGGGGCCGGTTGCATTAGGCCAGTGTTCTTGGCCGGAATTTCCGGCCCAAGAGGGCGGAAATGAGGGCCCCAGTAACCTGATTGGAGGCCCTCGTGGCCTTGCTCCGAATGATCATACTACCGGGCGCCGGAACAGAGTTCGTGAGATCGCGCTGGGCTGTCTAACAGATACAGCCCGTCAACTGGGCTGAGAGCGAGAAGGACGAAGCGGGCGCGCTCTAACAAGATGCGCGAGAGAAGGGGAAGAGAGAGATAGCCGCCTCACCTGCTTGGAGAACCTACTCAAAAACCCAAAAAAGAGCAGACTCTTGCCGGCGTAGACGGCTACCCCAAAACCTTACCTGATTCCCGATGGCCGGATTGGGAATCCCTTGAACCCTGTCACGGCTCGCATTTTGGCGCTATTAGAAAGCGGGGACTCTTTTGTAACAGCAGAGCGGGGAACCATATTCTCTTCGCCTGAGGGCTCGCCCCCGGAGGTTCTGGCCATCCAGCCTTCCGATCTCAGGACCAGTCGAGGACGACCTTGCCACTTTCACCGGAGAGCATGGTCTCAAAGGCTTCCTCAAAGTTTGTGACTGGAAATTCATGGGTGATCACGGCAGATGGATCCAGGCCCGCCCGGACCATGGAACTCATCTTGTACCAGGTCTCAAACATTTCGCGGCCATAGATCCCTTTCAGGACAAGCCCCTTGAAAATGACCTTTTCGAAGTCAACCTCAAGTTTGTCAGGGAAAATGCCAAGCAGGGAAACCCTGGCTCCGTGGGAAGTATGTTCAAGAATGTCAGCCAGGCCGGAAGGATGGCCGGACATCTCGAGCCCGATATCAAAGCCTTCTTTCATACCGAGCTCTCTCTTCACATCCACCAGGGACTCCTCCTTGACGTTGACGGTGCGGGTTGCTCCCAGCTGCCTGGCAAGTTTCAGGCGAAAGGTATTGGGGTCCGTCACAACCACGTGGCGGGCGCCAGCGAATCGACAGATCGCGGCTGCCATGCAGCCGATGGGGCCGGCTCCGGCAATGAGAATGTCCTCGGCGACAAGATCCCACGACAGAGCTGTGTGGATGGCATTACCAAGTGGGTCGAAAATGGCCGCCAGGTTCTCGGGGATGTCAGGGTCCAGTTTGTAGACATTTCGGTAGGGAAGGGAAAGAAACTCTGCGAAGGCCCCGGGACGATTGACCCCTACTCCTTCGGTATTGGGGCAGAGGTGCCGCCGCCCAGCGAGGCAGTTCCGGCATCTCCCACAGACGAGGTGCCCTTCTCCGGAGACGTAGTCACCGGGTGCGAGGTCAGTCACCCCTGATCCGGTTTTTTCTACGTAGCCGCAATACTCATGTCCTACCGTCATGGGCAGTGGGATGGTCTTCTGGGCCCACGGGTCCCAATTCCAGATATGGAGGTCCGTTCCGCAGATGGCGGTCCTGGAAATCCGGATGAGAACGTCCATGGGGCCGATGTCCGGGACCGGGACGTCGAGGAGCTCAAGGCCCGTTCCAGGACTGTTCTTGACCAGTGCGCGCATACCTTTGCGTCTTGGGCTATGCCGGGTCCGATACGATTGCAATCGCCTTCGCCGAAGATTTCGATTTCCAGAGAGCTTAATCCGGATGACTCTTGGGACCGGATGACGCTGGAGGAACTGGGCTGGGATAAGTTCTTTGCTGGTGAGTTTGCGCCCTATGGCGGGCAGGGGCTGGTGCCGGCCCGGTTGATCCGGGAAACCAAGATCAATTTCAGCGCGTTGCTGGAGGGTGGAGAGGAGGTCGACTGCGTGCTAGGGGGCAAGGTGTGGCATGAGGCAGAAACGGATGCAGACCTCCCGGCGGTGGGCGACTGGGTAGCATTGGACCTGGGAGCGGAAGGTGACGAGGTGATCATCCGGGAGCGCCTTCCGCGAGTTTCCCGGTTCTCCCGCAAGGTGCCCGGGAAGAGTGCCGAGGAACAGGTGCTCGCCGCCAACGTGGATATCGTGGTAGTGGTGACCGATCCGGGTCCGGATTACAGTCTCAGGAGGATTGAGCGCTATCTCATGCTTATTGAGAGGTGCGGGGCCAAGCCGGTCGTCCTGCTGAACAAGGCCGACCTGTTTCCTGAGGAGCACTGCGCGACAGCAGCCGATGAGTTGAGGGAATTAAGTAAGGTGGCCGAGATTCATGTGACCAGCGCGCGGGATTCCCAGGGGCTTGGGATCCTTCGGGGCTACCTGCGGCCGGGAGTGACGATCACCCTCGTTGGTTCCAGCGGAGTGGGTAAGTCGACTCTGGTGAACCAGCTGCTGGGAGGTGAATGGCAGGAGACATGCGAGGTCAACGAGGTTACGGGAAGGGGCCGGCATACGACCGCCCACCGGGAGTTGATCGTATTGCCGGAAGGAGGGTTGCTCATTGACAACCCGGGGGTGCGTGAGATCCAGATGTGGACCGATGAGGAGACTCTGCGGGAAAGCTTTGTGGATGTGGACCAACTCGCCAGCCGATGTCGTTTTTCCGATTGTAAGCACCAGAAGGATGCCGGTTGTGCGATTGAGGCTGCGGTAGAGGCGGGGAGCCTCGATCCGGAGCGTTACCAGAATTATCTCCGGCTTGAGGAGGAGATTGATGAACTCAACCGGAGGCGGAGGAAACGCCGGATGGCCACGGAACGCTGGGCCAAGCGGAATCGCCGGGTGAAGGCGCGCAATCTGGCTGACCGGATAGAATTGGAAAAGGAGGAACGGGGAGAGGCCTGAGAAGATGGCCCGGTAGTCCGGTTTCTGGTTATCAAGCTGGCCGCAGGGCAGGCCCCGCCTATTCAGGGGATGCGGAAGATTTGACCGTTGCTGGGATCCTTGGCGAAATCGCCCTTCTGGAACGGCTCCCCGGTCTTTGGATTCTTGCTGATGTCGATCAGGTTATGAGGGGGAAAAGGGCTGATGACATGATTGGGATTCTCGGTCTTGTAGGCTTTTTTGTAGCTCCCTGGACGAGGTTTGGGTGATGGGGCCGTGCTCTTTTTGATCCCGCTCCCGGCCACTGCCTGGTCCTGCGTGCAGGAACAGATGCTACCCAATGAGACTGAAACCAAGAGGGCAGGAAGGCTGTGCCATAATGGGATTCGCAGGAAAGTCATGACTCAGGGGTGGGTTGGAATTTCTTCGCTCCCGGGATCATAGGGACAGATGCAAACCGGGGCGAACCTTAATTGCCTGTCAGCAGAGGAACTGGCGGCAAAGGATGCTGAATTTCCGGATACTGGAGAGGCGATACCTCCGGTCAAAGACGTGGAACTGGTCCTTGCGCATGCGTCTCAGGATGGCGTGGTAGATCTTCCGCATGACCTCGGCGGCGCGGAGAGCCTTGAGGTCGGCAGGGGGCAGCAGGTTGGCCGTCTCTTCGAAAAGGCGTTCCGCGCGTTCTGCCTGAAAGTTCATCAGAGCAAGGAAGCGGTCGTCGTAGACACGTCCCAGGAGGTCCTGTTCGGTATACTGGAAGCGGGCAAGGTCTGCGAGGGGAAGGTAGATTCGCTGCCCGTTCTCGAGGTCCTCACCGACATCCCGGATGATATTGGTGAGTTGGAGGCAGTGGCCGAGGCTGATGGCATAGTCGCGTGCCTGCTCGCTTGCGCCGAAGAGGGGCATCAGGATGAGCCCGACGGTGGAGGCAACCCGGTAGGCATACTCCTGGAGATCCTCCCAGGTTTCGAAGCGTTGGGGACGAAGGTCGGATTCGCAACCGCGGATGATGTCCCCCAGGAGTTCCGGGTCAAGGGAATGGCGTTTTTGCATGGAGACGACCTCTGCCTCAAGGCTGCCTTCCGGGTGGTCGTTTTTTTCAAGGGCCTGTTTCCAGGTTTCCATGGCTGATCTCTTGTCCCCGGGCGGAATGGTGTCGTCGTCCGCGATGTCGTCGATTACCCGGCAGAAGGCGTAGAAAGTATTGAGATCGGGGAGCCGTTCCCGGGGGACGCACAGGAAGGCAAAGGCCAGATTGGACTTGGCGCGGCGGGTAATTTCCGCGGAAGTGCCTGTTTGGGGTGCGCTTGTCATTTGATCAGCCCCCAGTGTCCGGTGTTAAAGGGCCAGAGGGCAATGAGAGCGGGCCCAACAAGATTGTATTCGCTGACCTGTCCCCAGTAGCGGGAATCCAGGGAGTCATCTGTATTATCGCCGAGAGCAAAATAGCCGCGTCGGAGGGACAGTTCTGGTCCGGTGCGGCCTTCGGCGCGAAGGTCATCCCGGTCCTTCAGCTGGGCAGAGTCACCCTGTTTGCGAAGGAACTGTGGAAGAATGTCGCGATAGTTCCTTGTGGGCTGATAGCCCACCCCGTCTTCCGCATAAATGCCTTCCTTGTTTCCGATCATGCGGAGATACTTCTCGCTGGCTGGTTGGTCATTGATCATGAGGACTGGCTCTTCGATATGAACCTTGTCTCCCGGCACGGCAGCCAGTCGCTTGATGTAGTGGGAGCCCGCTCCCTGTTCCCGCTGGCTGCGCAGGTGAATTCCCTCAATGCCGCGGGTGTCGAAGACAAAGACTTCGCCCCGCCTGGGTCGCCGGAAATTGTAGGAGACCTTGTCGACCAGGACGAGGTCGCCGGTAGTGGAATATCCGGAGACAATGGTGCCCGGGGGTATGTAACGAAGGCCGAGTTCGTAGTCTGTTTCGATCCTGAGGCCCATGTCTTCGAGTGCACTTCGCGGGGCGGGTAATCTTACAACTTCGGGGTCGTCGCCCTTGAAGTGCAGCTCGGTGACGGTGAAGAATTGCAGGCGCTGCCCCTCTTCAATACGCTCAAGATAGCGCCTCTCGGGGGAAGGGTTGACCTCCTGGTGAATATAGCGCCTTCCGCCCATTACGGCTTGCCAGGCCTTGACCGGGAAGGTGGGAAATTTTTCTTTTTCCAGTTTGTGGCCGACGATTCCGTTAAGAGTAGGCTGCATGGAGCCGGTTGGAATCCTGAATGGCTGCAGGAAATAGGCACGGATGCCGAGAGCGATCACAATGGCGACGAACAGGATTTCGATGTTTTCCGGGATGATTCCGGGTCGCCGGTATTCGGGCAGGGCCTGCTCACAGGATCTGGCGAGGAGTTTGCAGGCTTCCTCCACCGCTGTCCGGTCGCTGTTCCTGATCGCCGTATTCAGGGTTGTCCGGGCCTCCTCGAGATTCAGGAGGTGCTGTTCGTCCAGCAGATCCCGCTTGTAGTGGAGGAACTTGCGGGCGCCCTTGGAGAGGAGCTTCGCATCTTTCTTCCAGCGGGGAGAGAACATGGGCCGCAGGCTTATTTAATGAGGCCCCAGTGGCCGGAACTGAGGGGCCAGAGAGAAAAGAGGGCTGGACCAACCAGGTTGTAGTCCCGGACCGGTCCCCAGTAACGAGAGTCGAGGGAGTTTCTGGTATTGTCCCCCATTGCGGCATATTCGCGGCGAAGCGTGGCTTCGATGCCTCCCATTCCTGCCGCGATCTGGTCAGCCCTGCTCTTCAGTTCAAGGATATCGCCAGGATCGTCGAGGAAGCGTTGCCATCTTGCCCGCCCCTCGCTTGCTGCAAGCTGATACCCGGGCCAGCCGTCATGGCGCCCTTCTCCTCTCATGACCTGGCGGATCTCCTTCTCTTCAGCAGGCTTGTCGTCGATATAAAGATCGCTGCCCACTACTTCCAGGTTGTCTCCGGGAACACCAACCAGGCGTTTGATATAGTGGGAGCCGGCACCTTGGGGGCTGTTGGAGCGCTGCTGGATCCCCTCGATCCCACGGGTGTCGAAGACAAAGACCTCTCCGCGCCTGGGTCGCCTGAAATTGTAGGAGACCTTGTCAACGAGGACGAGGTCCCCGCTGGTGGTGTAGCCGGACACCACGGTATTGGGGACGAGCCACCACCTCGAACCGTCTGCGTTGTGTTTCAGGTGCTCCCGGTCGAGGGCGCCCATTTTTTCCAGGGCGCTTCGAGGAGCCTTGAGCTTTGCCACGCCATCCTCGAAATGAATGGTGGTCTCGGTGAAAAACTGCCATTTCTGCCTCTGCTCAATATAAGGCATGGGCATCCCCCGGGGGTCCCTCCGGGTGGGGTGAGTCCGGATGTAGCGTTTTTCCCCGGCACTCAGTTGTTTGTGGATGTATTTCCGGCCGCCGGTGACGGCCTGCCACGCCTTGACGGGAAAGGCAGGAAATTTTTCCTTCTCCAGCTGATGGCCAATAATTCCGTTTAGAGCCGGGCGCATGGACCCGGTAGGGATACGGAAGGGCTGAAGAAAGTAGGCCCTGATTCCCAGCGCGATGACGATGGCGACAAAAAAGACCTCGATGTTTTCTTCGAGGGCGTTGGGGCGACGGTAGCGGGGGAGTGCTCCTTCACAGGCCTTATTGACGATTTTCTCGGCCTCCCGTGCCTCGTCGCGATTGCCCTCCTTGATTGCCTTCAGAAGCTTGTCGCGGGCCTCTTCGATGCCCGCCACCTTTTCTTCATCGAGAAGGTCCCGCTTGTAGTTGAGGAATTTCCGCGCTCCCTTGTAGAGAAGCTTGGATTCTTTTTTCCAGCGGGGGGTAAACATGGCGAGGGCGGTCTAAGGGTGTTGGGAGCAGCAGGGTTTATCAGGGAGTTGCCGGTTCGTGTAATGTTAGAGGGAGGTTCCTCAGGGCCGCGCTAGGTAGCACGGCGTCCGTTTTGGGGCAAGGGGAAGAGTAAGGTCGGGCCCGGAGGGCCGCTCATGAGCGTTTAGTCGCCGCTCTTCAGAACACGGATAAAGGCGTCCTGTGGGATATTGACTTTTCCAATGGCTTTCATCTTGGCCTTACCCTTTTTCTGTTTCTCGAGGAGCTTGCGTTTGCGGGTGATATCGCCGCCGTAACATTTAGCGGTGACGTTCTTGCGCATTGCGCTGATGGTTTCGCGGGCAATGATCTTGCCCCCGAGGACGGCTTGGATTGCCACGGAAAAGAGCTGGGGAGGGATGACGTCCTTGAGCTTTTCGGCAAGGCGCCGACCGTAAGGAGCCGCCTTGTCGCGGTGCACGATGGTCGAGAAGGCATCGACGGGTTCTCCCGCGATGAGCATGTCCATCTTGACCAGATCGGCGGCCTGGTAATCGTGATGCTCGTAGTCCATCGACCCGTAGCCACGGGTGGCGGACTTGAGGCGATCATTGAAATCGACGAGAATCTCGGAAAGCGGCAGCACGGCATGCAGCATGACCCTGGCCTCGTCCACGGTCTCGGTGTGGTCGACACTCCCCCTCTTCTCCATGACCAGCGCCATCATTTCACCGATATACTCGGAAGGCGTCATGATGAAGACCCGGACCATGGGTTCCCGGATTTCATCGATTTCGGAGAGGTCGGGAAGCAGGCAGGGGTTATCCACCAGCAGTTGCTCACCGCTCGTCTTGCGGACCTCGTAAATGACCGAGGGGTAAGTGGAGATAACGTCCATGTTGAATTCCCGCCGGAGCCGTTCCTGCACGATTTCCATGTGCAGGAGACCGAGGAACCCGCACCGAAACCCGAATCCCAGGGCGACCGAGCTTTCCTGCTGGAAGCTGAAGGCGGCATCGTTGATCTGGAGCTTGCCCATTGCAGCCTTCAGGGCCTCGTAATCGGAGGAGTCCACCGGGTAGACTCCGGAGAAGACCATGGGACGGACTTCCTTGAAGCCGGGGAGGGCTTCCGGGCAGGGGTGGACGTTATCAGTGATGGTGTCGCCGATCTTCACCTCGCTGGCGGCTTTCATGTTGGCGATCACGTAGCCTACGTCGCCTGCTTCCAGGGTGTCCTCCTTGGTCATCTTGGGCGTAAAGTGCCCAACTTCCTTTACCTCGTAGGTCTTCTCGGTTGCGAACAGCTTGATGCGCGTTCCACGTTTCATGGACCCCGAGATCAGGCGGACGTAGGAGACTACCCCACGGAAGGAGTCGTAGATCGAATCGAAGACCGAGGCGCGAAGCAGTCCGTCTTCCGCCTCCGAGGGAGGAGGAACGCGTTCCACAATGGCTTCAAGAATCTCTTCTATTCCGATGCCCTCCTTGGCAGATGCCGGAATGGCATCTTCGCCTGGGATTGCCAGGATGTCTTCCAGTTGCTTCCTGCACTTCTCGACATCGGCAGCTGGAAGGTCGATCTTGTTGATGACCGGGATGATGACGAGGTCCTGTTCCATCGCGAGGTGGACGTTGGCGACGGTCTGGGCCTCCACCCCCTGGGCGGCATCGATCAGCAGGAGCGCTCCTTCGCAGGCCGCGAGGCTTCGTGAGACTTCATAGGAGAAGTCAACATGGCCGGGAGTATCGAGGAGATTCAGCTTGAGGCGCTGTCCGTTACCGGCCTGGTAATACATGGTGACCGGGTGGGACTTGATGGTGATTCCACGCTCTCGTTCAAGATCCATGGAATCAAGGAGCTGGTCCTGCTTCTCCCTTTCCGAGATTGTCTGGGTCCGTTCAAGCAGCCGATCGGAAAGAGTAGTCTTCCCATGATCGATGTGGGCGATGATGGAAAAATTCCTGGTCAGTTCGATGGACATGCTATCCGAAAGAGGATGGTCGAGGGGACCGTTGCTTGCCTGGGGCGGGGAAGGTGAGGGTGAAGGAAGCGCCACTCTAACCCAAGGGCGCAGGAAAATGAAGTGATTTGGGACAGGCTCTGCCTGCCTCCGCGCCGGTCCGGTAATGTTGCTTCCTCAGGATGTTTCCAGGGGGCTGTTCAGATGACACGATGTTTGGCCATGCGTGCCATGATACCTTTCTGGATGTGCAGGCGATTTTCCGCCTGCTGGAAGATGGTGTCGGCATGCAGCTCAAGAACATCCTCGCTGATTTCCTTGTCGCGGTAGGCTGGGAGACAATGGAGGACAATATGCTGCGGGGCCGCTTTCTTGAGGAGGGTCTTATTGACCTGGTAGGGTGCAAGCTGAGCCTCCTTGTCGGCTTGCCCCTCCTGTCCCATGGAGAGCCAGACATCAGTGTTGATCACGTCTGCTCCGGCGACGGCTTCGGCAGGGTCGGAAGCGATGGTGATGTTGGGGGCGTCGATTCTATCGAGGAAGTCATTGGGAGGCTGGCATGTTTCGGGAGAACCAATGGTCAACTGGAAACCGAGGTGCTTGGCAGCCCAGCACCAGGAGCGGGCCATGTTGCTGTAGCCATCTCCCACGAAAGCTATTTTCCGGCCATCCCATCCACCAAGTTTCTCCCTGATGGTGAGCAGGTCGGCGAGGATCTGGCAGGGGTGCTCATCATCGGTAAGGGCATTGATGGTGGGGATACCCGAGAAGGAGGCAAACTCCTCGACATCATCCTGTGCGTAAGTGCGGATGATTGCCCCGTGAACCATGCGCCCCAGGACTCGGGCGGTATCTTTGATTGGTTCCCCGCGTCCAAGCTGAATGTCATTGGAACTGAGAAAGAGGGGAGACCCTCCCAGTTCCCGGATGCCCACTTCAAAGGAGACCCTGGTCCGGGTTGAGGACTTGGAAAAAATGAGCGCCCAGACCTGGCCGGCAAGGGGGAACTCCTCGTGCTCACCCCTGCGGGTCTTGAGGGTAACGGCATGGTCGATATACTTGACCATGTTCTGCGGATACATCGACTCAATGGAGAGGAGGTGTTCCATCTGTTCTGGTTATCAGGGGTTCGCTGGATGAAGGGTTGGGAGAGGGGGAAAGCGAAGAACTTGCCGGGGAATCCCGGGGGAGGCAAGGAAAGCGGGAAAAAATCCCTGAGTTTCAACCGGAGGTCCGGTCAAGGGTGTGCCGGAAGATTTCGAGAGCTTCAGCAATTTCGCCGGTAGAAACGGTGAGCGGTGGCATGAGACGCACGGTATCAGGTCCGGCGGGCGGGGAGAGCAGGCCAGCGGAGGCCAGTTTACCGGAAAGATGAATGGATGCGGGGATACCTTCCGGCACCCTGAGGGTTTCGATATTGAGGCCGATTCCGAGCAGGAGGCCTTTTCCGCGGACCTCTGCGATGGCGGGATGCTGCCAGGACGCGATGGTTTCGCGAATGGTGCTTTCGTGCTGGAGGGCACCCGCGGGGAGCTCCCGATCGATCACCTCGCGGAGGACAGTGATGCCAGCGGTGCAGGCGAGCGGACTGCCGCCGAAGGTTGAGCCATGAGAGCCGGCCCCCATGAGACCAAACAGGGGCGCGTTGTCCGTGACGGTACGTTCGGAAATCCAGAAGGCCCCGATAGGGAAACCTCCCCCCAGCCCCTTGGCCCAGGAGACGGCGTCGGGGACCAGGTCGGATTCGATACTGCGCCACCCCGCCATTTCGCCTGTCCGGCCTAAACCACACTGGACTTCATCAAGAAGAAGAAGGAGATCATGCTCCTTGCAGAGTTCCTGCACGCCCTGCAGGAACTCACTGGAGGCCAGATGGATTCCGCCCTCGCCCTGGATGGCTTCAAGCAGGATCGCACAGGTCTCTGGCCGGATGTTGGAGGTCAGGGAGGCCAGGTCATTCAGTTCAAGGTGGCGGAAGCCGGGGAGCAGAGGGGCAAAACCTTCCTTTACCTTTTCCTGACCGGTAGCTGCGATGCCCCCGAGGGTGCGCCCGTGAAAGGATTTGTTGAAGGTCAGGATCTCGTGGCGGGTCTGTCCTGCCGGTTGGGGTCGGGCTTGTCCGAAGCGCCTTGCCAGCTTGATGAGTCCGTCGTTGGACTCCGCTCCTGAGTTGCTGAAAAAGACCCGTCCGGGCAATTGCAGGCATTCATCAACGAGACACCTTGCGAGTTCGACCTGCTTGTCAATCTGGTAGAGATTACAGCAGTGGATCAGTTCCCCGGCTTGCCTGGCGATCGCTCGGGACAGGGGGGTATCGCCATGTCCCAGGGTGCAGGTGGCCAGCCCGGCGCAGAAGTCCAGATAGCGGTTCCCACCCTCGTCCCATAGGAGCGTGCCTTCGCCCCTGACCGGTGCCACGGGAAACCGGGCGTAGGTCGGCAGGACGTATCTGGCGAGGTCTTTGGCTGTGTTCATGGAGAAGCGGAATGAGGGTCGGCAAGGTGAAGTCGAGAAGTCAAGTATTGCGGCCTCGGACCGGGGCCTTAAGCGGGAGTTCCGGCTACCGGGTAATTTCTGTTCCGATTCCCTCGGGAGTGAAAATCTCGAGGAGAATGGTGTGTGGCGTGCGGCCATCAATGAAGTGAACCTTTTCCACGCCCGCCTCCAGAGCCTCCGTTGCAGAGCGGATCTTGGGGATCATGCCTCCCGAGATGATTCCGGATTCGATGAGGGTCTCTGCTTTCCCGGGGTTCACGGAAGGGATCAGGCTGTCTGGATTTCCGGGATCAGCGAGAAGGCCGGGAACGTCGGAGACGTAGACCAGTTTTGCTGGCTTGAGGGTGCAGGCAAGTGCCGCGGCGGCAAGGTCAGCGTTGATATTGAGAGTTTTCCCGGTGCCGGTTTCCCGTCCGAGGGGCGAGACCACCGGGACGATATCGGAGGTCGTGGCATAGAGGATATCGTCGGTGTGACAGGATTCGACTTCTCCCACCCGGCCGATGTCGACGGCCTCCCCGTTCTCTCCCGTGCCCTGAATACGCCTGGCCTCGAATACCCCGGTTCCGGGAATGCCGGTAGCGCGTCCCCCGTGTCGGTTGATGAGGTTGACCAGTTCCGGGTTGATGGTGTTTCCCAGCGTGTTTTCCACCGTTGCGATCGCCTCCGGACTGGTGACACGTAATCCTCCGACAAACCTGGCTTCAAGCCCGGCAGCTTCCATGGCAGAGGAGATTGCCTTTCCACCTCCGTGGACAAGGACAGGATTGATCCCGGCTACTTCGAGGAAGACGATATCGCGCATGAGAGAGCTCACCAGGTCGGGATTGTCCATGGCGGACCCCCCGATCTTGATGAGTAATATCTTTCCCCGGAAGCGCTGCAGGTAGGGCAGGGCTTCAATCAGGGTGGCGGCTTTGTCTTTGGTGGTCAAAGGGAGGAGACCGTGGGTGGAAGAGGCCATGCTTTCCAGAATGGAGGGAAGTCGGCCCGGGAAGGAAGGACTTAGTGCCGTGCCGCCCGGGCGAAAAGTGGAAAATGTGACAGGGACCACCTAATCGGTGGCCGCAGCAGCAGCAGGATCGAGGTCAGGGGCCGGTTCCCGGCGTTTGCGAGGGGGAAGATAGCGAGCCATGCGAATGGCGAGGATCCAGCCGGCCAGGGCCGTTGCCAGGGCGGGGGCAAAGGGGGTCCATTGCTGGGATTGAAGGTAGAGGTTGGCCAGAAGAGCAGGGACTGCAATCAGAAGCCCGAGGTAGGAAAGGTGGCGTAAGGGACCCGGGAGGCCGAGCAGGAGGGCTGTAATCACCGCGATCATCCCAAGGAGAGCGACCTCGTTTGGCAGCGCCAGTCGCTGGTGACTCTCAACGCCGTTGGGCCGGGGAAGTCTGTCCAGGGTGGCTATCATCTGGAGGGCGGTGTTTTTTTTCTGCAAGGCAGGGGATGCCTGGCTTCCCGGATCAGCAAAGAGGACACAGGCTGGGATCGTATCGGTCTTCTCACTGATGGCAGCCCGGGTGCTTTCTACCTGAATGGGGCTGTAAGCCTCTATGGCGAGCCGTTCGATGACGTCCGGATGTTTGACAGTTTCGACCTCTAGTGCGCCAAATTCGTCTATGGGGATGATGGGCCCGCCGCCTACCCGGATATTTTGTCCGAGGGTGATGTGAACCTCGTGGGGCGCAACATTGGACTGGGCCATTGTCACGGCGAGCGGGAAGGAAGGGATAATGTGATTTCCCCATCGCAGGATGGCAAGTTTGTCCGTGCCGGTGTCCTTGCGGGGACGAAAGGCAAACCGGACATTGGGCGCGGGGGTGACGGAGGGAGGAAAGAGGACACGGTTGACATCGATGAGGCTGTTGGTCTCGCCCGTTACATTGGAGAGTGGGATCGCATAGGCCTGCAGATAGGTCGGAATGGGCTGGCTTCTTTGCATCCGGTCAAGATCGACGGTCAGGACCACGGTCTCAAACTGGGAGAGAGCGGTGTTGAGGCTGGCGAGTCTTCCGAGGTGAGCGACTCCCTCTCCTCTCCAGGAAAGAGGTTCCTCTATGGCGGCAATGCGGGACCCGACCTGGTGCGCGTGGTTGAAAAGCCCCCACCAGTCCTCGGGTTCCAGCGGGTAGTGGAGATCCTCCGCGGCCCGCTCATCGACGGTGACCTGGAGGTATGTTCGTGCTGTGCCCGGTACCAGGGGCCGGACGAGGCGATTGCGCAGGCTGGGCTGCGGGTTGTCGATCAAGAATTCTTCCCCTTCCCTGGAGTCGGCCAGGAGTCTCGCGAAGATGGCATCCTCTTTCTTCCGCAACGGCTCCCAGCCCTCTGCCAGAAAGGCCACGCAGATTCCGGCCTCGAGAGCGAGGACGAAAAGAATGAGGCGGGTGAGCCAGGAGGTCATCAAAGGTATAGAAGTTCAGCAGGTTGCGCTCGAAGAAGGCGCAGGTTGACGATGCAGGCCGGCAAACGGAATTCTATTTCTCAATAGCGCTTTCCAGGATCGGGCGCAAAGGCCCTTCGAGAGGGGTATTCTCAACCTGGGGCAGAAGGAGTTTCGCGGCGGTAGGGATGTGCTGTGCATACCAGTCGATTTGTTGCTCGTGGAGGATGTGGGCGTAGGCTCCAAGGGCCTGCATCAGGCGCTGGGTTGCACAATCGCGCAGCAGTTCCGGCACGGGCCGCTCCTCGGAGATGTCTTCCCAGAGATCGAGGAGCTTTGCCTGATCTTCCGGAGAGTGATCAAGGTAAGGGTCGTAGAGAAGAGAGGCGAGATCATACTCCTGGCGCCCGAGTCGGAGGCCTTGGAAGTCGATCAGCCATGCCTTGTCGTCATGGAGGATGATATTCTGGGACTGGAAGTCGCGATGGATGAGATTACGGTGTGATGATCCGAGATTGCTGCTCAGCCGGGAGAGGTTTTCGTCGTTGCGGAGCTCCGTGCCGTCGAGTCCGAGGTGCTTTTCCACCAGGTTGTCGATGAAGTAGTCCTGTTCCCAGGCATAGGTTTCCGGTCCGAACGCCGGGGAAAGTTCGAGGTCCCGGGGTGGCCGCGTGTAAAAGAGGCGGTCCAGCTGTTCAAGGGCCCTGCGGTAGTAGGGTTCACGTTGTTCCCAGGGTTGCTTTGCGATGGAAAGGAGGTCTTCCTCCCCAAGGTCCTCCACGAGGGCAATATGGCGTCCTGGATTATCGTAGAGGACCTCCGGAACATTGATGCGGTTCTTCTTGAGAAAACGGGCGACGGGCAGGAAATAGCGGTTGTCCTTCCGCTCCAGGGTGTAGTGGATCCCGATGAAGGGGGGATGGCCTTCTGCCCTGAGGCGGACGATGGTGCGCCCTGAAGCTCCACGCTTGATGGGTTCGAGGATGACGGTGTGGTCCGGGTCGAGCTTGAGGTGTGCACGAACGGCGGTAAGCAGGGTATCAGCGGCCATGGGAAAACGGTGGAAGACTGCGCCATTTCTGGCGTTGCAGTGGTTGGGGTGAGGGGGTGTGATCGACAGGGGTTGCCGGTGTGGAGTCTTGGAGGACCCGGGTCAGAGGTCGGCGTTGTGCCGGGTCCCGGTGACGGGAGTGGATGAATAGACGATGCAGTTTGTCAATTGCGCACCTTCCTCGACCCGGCTATCTGGCCAGAGAACCGAGGCCAGGACAGTCGCCCCTGCCCCGATTGACGCTCCCGGGCCGATTGAGGAGGCCTCTACCATTGCAGATTGGCTTACAGAGGCCTCGGGATGGCACAGTGCACCGATTTCCTGCTGCTGGTGGGCGTCGAGGTAGGACTCACGGGTCCCAAGATCCAGCCAGATCCCGTCATCGTGAGTAGAGGCTCCAAGCTCTCCTTTACGGATGAGTTCCAGGAAGGACGGGATAATGGAAATTTTTTTATCGGGGGGGATATC
>Ga0163179_10000877_pt1 | contig 21573 bp, 26 predicted proteins | sample AtlANTMetagenome_FD_109643 | JGI IMG/M metagenome (GOLD analysis project Ga0163179, IMG submission 109643) | Marine eukaryotic phytoplankton communities from the Atlantic Ocean - Atlantic ANT 2 Metagenome | ecosystem: Environmental > Aquatic > Marine > Oceanic | place: North Atlantic Ocean...
GTTAGCATTACAAACAAGGGAACAACACATAAGACGAGACAAAGCAACATCCAATATATGCACTGCTCAAGCACTCCTCGCAAATATGGCAGGTTTTTACGCTGCTTATCACGGTTCGGAAGGTCTGAAAAGAATAGCAACCAGAGTATTAAAATATAGGCAGACGCTACTAAAGGCATTGAAGTGGGTTGGAATAGAAGTTGATGAGTCTGAAGGATTTGATACTGTTAGATTTAAAAGTTTCCTTGCTTTAGAAGGGTTTAACGTCAGGTATGAAGACGGATGGACTATGATAACTTTGGACGAGTGTACTACAGAAGAAGAATTAAAACAACTTATAGATTCTCAGTTAGATGTTAATAATCCAGTTGATACTATAGATCATATACTTGATTCTATAGGAGACTATTACTGGTTATCAGTTCCTATGAGAACAAAAGAGTGGTTGACTCAAGAAGTATTTAATAGATACCACAGCGAAACTGAGATGATGAGATATATGCATAGGTTATCATCTAAGGATTATTCATTAGTACATGGTATGATGCCACTTGGCAGTTGCACTATGAAATTAAATGCAGCAGCAGAACTAATGCCTGTATCATGGCCAGAGTTTAATAATATACATCCATTTGCACCCCCATCTCAGACACTTGGTTATGAACAAATTATGGTAGACTTACAGAAATGGTTATGTGATATTACAGGGTTTGATTCTGTATCACTACAACCCAACTCAGGTGCACAGGGTGAGTATGCAGGACTATTAGCAATCAAAGCATACCATGAATCTAATGGAGAGGAACGTAATAAAATATTAGTACCAAAGAGTGCACATGGAACCAACCCTGCTACTTGTGTCATGGCAGGTATGGAAGTTGTAAGTGTTGACTGTGATAAAGATGGTAATGTAGATATACATGATCTAAGATTAAAAGCATGTCTGGATGCACATGAATTAGCAGGTTGTATGATTACATACCCATCTACGCATGGTGTATTTGAACCAACTATCAGAGAGATATGTGATATCGTTCATGAGTTTGGTGGTCAAGTATATCTTGATGGTGCAAATTTAAATGCACAGGTATGTTTAGCAAAACCAGGTGACTATGGTGCTGATGTTATGCATATGAATTTACATAAGACATTCTGCATTCCTCATGGAGGTGGAGGACCAGGTGTAGGTCCTATAGGTGTAGCAAAACATCTAACACCATTTGTAAATCAAAGAGTATCGTCAGCAATACAAGGTAGTGCATCTATCTTACCTATTAGTTGGATGTATATAAGAATGATGGGTAGTGATGGTCTTAGACAGGCAAGTGAATGTGCATTGTTATCAGCAAACTGGTTAGCAAAGAAAATAGAACCATACTTTGATGTTCTATACAAAGGTGCTAGTGGTAGAGTTGCACATGAATGTATATTTGATTGTAGAAATTTACCATTTACTGCAGAGGATGTAGCAAAGAGATTGATGGACTATGGATTCCATGCTCCTACATTATCATGGCCAGTTGCAGGTACTATGATGGTAGAACCAACTGAGTCAGAGACACTTAGAGAGTTAGAAAGATTTGGTGAAGCAATGAATATGATAAGATATGAAGATCCTGAGATAGTAAAGAACTCACCTTATACTGCAAAAGAATTAGCAGGAGAATGGAAGCATGAGTTCTCTCGTATGGAGGCAGCATACCCAGTTGAACAGGAACACAAATTTTGGTCATCTGTAAGTCGAATAGATAATGTGTATGGTGATCGTAATTTAGTTTGTTCTTGTTCTTAGTATGGCAACTTTAATTTCTAACATGCCCGCAGAAGAAGTGTGGGTAAGAAAAGAATATCTTACTGATTTTGAATCAGGTCATGGTGAATTTACACCAGGCGTTTGGGTATCTTGTAAATCAATGCCAGGTCGTGCATTTTATTTTGAGACATACTTACCAGAGTATGCAGCAATATATGATAAACTTCCTATCAGTGCGTTTGTAAGTAAACCTGTAACACCAGACCCAGATATGGATCTACCAAACTTGCAGTTCTGGAACTGCATGGACTATGGTGTCACAACCATATGTAAACAGTTTATAGGATCTATGGACTATGAACTATACACCAGAGACTTTGGAAGTCAACTAGGTAAATATGTAATTACTATTGATAATTATCATGATGAACCTGACACTCCAGATTATAGTACTGCAGAGACTCCATCAGAACATAAGAGTCATAACCTGATAGCACTAAACAACGGACAGTTTGCTTTATATCCTAACAATAGGATGAGAATTTATGATAACTCATTAACTCCTAAGCAACCTAAAATGCCAAACTTCAAAGTATCCACTCAGATCTTTAGTGTCGAACGTGGACACATGGAGAGGTATGGCGATACAAATGATTACCACTATGGAATAACAGATGAACATGTACTTGAATCTAAAACCGAATAATTATGAAGGTGAAACGGAACTCCTAACATTAGAGTTGCCAAAATATCAAACTGATGGTATAATGAATTTATGTAGACCCATCGCAGAACAAAAAAACACAAACGCTGAAAGGATCTTAAAAGATCTTCTCAAAGAATGTGCTTATTCAATATCAGAATCGGACAAAAGTTATGAGCGTAAGAGTCGTAAGAATGCGAAACGGTGAAGATGTCATTGCAGACGTTTTTGAAATCGCAGCAAATGATGAACCAAAGAAAGCAGTAGCATTCAGAATGGATCATCCCTACAATGTTCACGTTGTAGAAACTGACCAAGATCTTTTAATTGAATCAGAAGGTGTACAACAAATGCGTTCACCAGAGATACAGTTCATACCTTGGGCACCATTAAGCAAAGATAGAAGGGTTATCCTTCGACTAGATGAAATCATAAGTGCATATGACACTTATCCTGAGGTCATCGAAAAATACAATGAATTAGTAGAGGCAGCAAATGGAAGAGGAACTACCAGTAGTACCACAAATGCAGGAGGAGCAGTCAACAGTCAAACTGATCTTACTGAGACAACGAAACGAGTACCTTTTAGCCAAGATAACTGAACTGGATGAAGAACCAGTGTATCTTCTTGAGAGATGTTATCAGGTGACGGATGATGAAAAAATCATTCCATTTCCTCAACATAGTTCTCAAAGAGATTTGTTCTTGACATCTGACGTAGTTTTGACTATAATCGAACCAAGTCAAAAACTGTTAGATCTTTATAACTCATGAGTAAGTTCTATACGAACATTCAGTTAGCAGGTGATACAGTTCTATATCGAGGGTACGAAGATGGACAAGCAGTTCAATTTCGTACCCAGTTTTCTCCTACATTATACGTAACATCTAATCGTCAAGAGAAGATGAAAACTCTCACAGGTAAACCTGTAAGACCTGTTCAGTTTGAATCTGCCAGAGAAGCAAGAGAGTTTATTAAAACATATGATGGTGTAGAAAAGTTTGAGGTTCATGGTTATGAACGTTTTGTATATCAATACATCAGGGAACAGTTCCCTAATGAAGTTGATTATGATATTTCTCAAATGAGAATCTATGCACTTGATATTGAGGTGCAATGTGAGAACGGATTCCCGAACGTAGAAGAAGCTGCCGAAGAAATGCTTTCTATCACCATCAAAGATATGGTGACTAAAAAGTTTTATATCTGGGCAGTTCGTGACTTCGAGACCGAGCATGAACACTATGTTTTTGATAGTGAAAAGGACATGCTAAAAAGTTTCCTTGAGTGGTGGGTACATCATACACCTGACATCCTTACAGGATGGAACGTGAATCTATATGACGTACCATACATCGCCCGAAGGTTAAATAGAATATTAGGGGAAAAGTGGATGAGGTCTCTCTCACCTTGGAACCGTGCAAACGAGAGAGAAATTTATGTGCAGGGACGTAAGAATTATGCTTATGATGTCAGTGGGATTAATATTCTTGACTACCTCGATCTTTATCGCAAGTTCACTTATAGTAACCAAGAATCCTACAGACTTGATCACATCGCTTTTGTCGAGTTGGGACAACGAAAACTTGACCATAGTGAGTACGAGAATTTTAAAGACTTCTACACAAGTGATTGGCAAAAATTTATAGAATACAACATCCAAGACGTTGAGTTGATTGACAGACTTGAAGACAAGATGAAGTTGCTAGAACTAGCAATCACTATGTCATATGATGCGAAGGTAAACTTTGAGGATGTATACTCACAGGTAAGAATGTGGGACACAATGATATACAATTATCTTGCAGATAAGAATGTTGTTCCTCCACCTCGTAAGGGTGCTAGGAAGGATGAGAAATATGCAGGTGCATATGTAAAAGAACCTGTGCCTGGCAAATATGATTGGGTTGTATCCTTTGACCTCAATAGTCTATATCCTCATCTCATCATGCAATACAATATCTCACCAGAAACACTTTGGGAGACTAGACATCCTAGTGCAAATGTTGACAAGTTGCTGAATCAAGAGATTGATCTATCAGGAGATTTTGCTGTGTGTGCTAATGGTGCACAGTATCGTAAGGATATAAAAGGTTTCTTACCTGAGATGATGGAGAAGATATACACTGAACGTGTCATCTATAAGAAGAGAATGATACAGGCAAAGAAAGACTATGAGAAATCGCCCTCTAAACAGTTAGAAAAAGATATAAGTAAGTTCAACAATATCCAGATGGCAAGAAAGATTCAATTGAACTCTGCCTATGGTGCTGTTGGCAATCAGTATTTTAGGTATTATAATCTATTGAATGCTGAAGCAATCACATTGTCTGGTCAGGTATCAATCCGTTGGATTGAGAACAAGATGAACCAGAAGATGAATAAAATACTAAAAACGGAGGATGTTGATTATGTCATTGCTAGTGATACTGATAGTATCTACCTCAATCTGGGTCCTCTGGTCGAGGGTGTATACAAGGGGAGAGAAGAAACTGATGAAGTCATTGTTGGGTTCATTGATAAGGTCTGTTCGATGGAACTTGAACCTTATATTGAGAGTTCTTATGAAGCGTTGGCAAAATACGTAAACGCATATGACCAGAAGATGTTCATGAAACGTGAGACCATTGCCAACAAAGGTATATGGACAGCGAAGAAGAGATACATCTTAAATGCATGGGACATAGAGGGTGTAAGATTTGCTGAACCTAAATTAAAAGTCATGGGTATTGAAGCGGTCAAGTCATCTACACCAGGTGCTTGTCGTGACAAAATTCGAGAGTGTCTTAAGGTAATCATGAACAGTGATGAAGAAGATGCACAAAAGTTTATCGCAGACTTTAGAGAGGAGTTCTATGAATTACCTATCGAAGACATAGCATTCCCTAGAGGATGCAATGGGATAAATAAGTGGGCGAACAAATCCAGTATCTATAGTAAAGGTACACCCATTCACGTGCGTGGTGCATTACTATACAATTACCATAATACAAAACAACGATTGACTCATAAGTATCCTCTGATTCAAGATGGTGAAAAACTTAAGTTTGTTTATCTTAAGACACCTAACAAGATATCAGAGAATGTCATTTCGTTTCCAAATACTTTCCCAAAGGAATTTGGACTTGACAAATACATCGACCATGAACTACAATTTAGTAAGAGTTTCTTGGAACCGATAAAAGTCATTATGGATACTATTGGGTGGAAGCCTGAAAAGATCCCATCACTTGAATTTTTATTTGGATGAAAAACTACAGAGTCGAATATCAAAACGCATTCGGCACACCTAGAAAAGAGCATAAGACATTCAACGATTTGTCTGAAGCAAAATGGTTTGAACGTGCCATGAAACGTTCTAATTTTATAACATGGTTTTATGAAGATGAACTTTCTGAAGGACATAGCTAAAGAGATTGGTAATGATTACGCATCAATAGTCTCTGAAGGTGTAGGTGCAGGTGACACTGCAGGATATATTGACACAGGTTCACATATTTTTAATGCATTATTATCAGGATCAATCTATGGAGGTATTCCTAATAATAAAATAACTGCTATAGCAGGTGAAACATCTACTGGTAAGACATTCTTTTGTCTCGGTATTGTTCAGCATTTCTTAGAGTCTAATCCTGATGCAGGTGTCATATATTTTGAGTCTGAGTCTGCTATATCTAAGCAGATGATTGAAGACAGAGGTATAGATTCTAATCGTATGCTACTTGTGCCTGTCACAACAGTTCAAGAATTTAGATTACAAGCAATCAAAATATTAGATAAATATATTGAGCAATCTGCTGAAGAACGCAAACCCTTAATGTTTGTTTTAGATTCTTTGGGTATGTTGTCTACAACTAAAGAAGTAGAAGACTCTGAGGCAGGTAAAGAGACACGAGATATGACTCGTGCTCAAGTCGTTAAATCAATCTTTCGTGTGCTAACCCTTAAGTTAGGTAAGGCAAACGTTCCTTTGATAGTCACCAATCACACATATGATGTGGTAGGTGCATATATTCCTACTAAAGAAATGGGAGGTGGAAGTGGACTCAAATACGCTGCAAGCACAATTGTATATCTATCAAAGAAGAAGGAAAAAGATGGTAAGGAAGTTATTGGAAATATTATCAAATGCAAAACCGCAAAGTCCAGACTAACAAAGGAGAACTCAAATGTTGAGACAAGATTATTTTATGATCGTGGACTTGACAGATACTACGGTTTACTGGAACTGGGTGAGAAACATGGAGTTCTTGAACGTAAGGGAAACCGTTTTATTATTGGGGAGTCTAGCGTCTATCCTTCTGCTATTCTCAAGGATCCTGACAAATACTTCACAAAAGAATTGATGGATAAACTAGACGAAGCTGCTGAGAAAGAGTTTCGTTATGGCAATTAAACTTACTGACTATGTTAGAACATATCCTAATGTTCTTAGTGAATCTGTATGTCAAAAAATCATCAAGAACTTTGATGAGTCCGACAGCATATACACTGATAGAGAGCAGCGACCAAGTTTCAGAGAACTAAATATTTCACAGAGGTATCATGCGAAGGATCCCAAGTGGGTTGCTGAACAAAATTTGTTGATTGATATATTTGATGAGTGCATGGATCAATACATGGAAGAACTGGACTTAGGTGCTGACTTCCCTGCAAAATATTCATACGAAGAGTTTCGTATGAAAGTATATGATAATAATAATTATGATCAATTCAAAGATCATGTTGATGTGCAAGACTATGCGTCTGCTCGTAGATTCTTAGTTGGTTTTTTATATCTTAATGACGTTGAAGAAGGAGGGGAAACTTCATTTCCTAAATTAAACTTTGACATTTCTCCCAAGTGTGGTACAATACTTTTATTCCCACCTACATGGCAATATAGACACGCAGGTAAAGCACCTGTATCTAATACCAAATACATTGTTGGAACTTATTTACATTACACATGAATTTAGAAGTCACGATTCTCAGTAATCTATGCTATCATGAGAAATATGCACGTAAGGTGCTGCCTTTCTTAATGAAGGAGTACTTTACTGTACGTGAACATACAATTATATTCTTAGAAATACATGAATACATTAGTCAATACGATGCTTTACCTTCTCTCAATGCATTGAGTATAGAATGTCAAGAACGTAATGATTTAACTGAAGATCAATTTAAAAATATTAAGGAGGTTCTAGGTGAGTTATCCAATGAGAAAAGCGACTATAATTGGTTGGTTGACACTACAGAGAAATGGTGTCAGGAGAGAGCGATTTATCTATCGCTTATGGAATCCGTTAAGATTGCTGATGGGCAGGATAGCAAGAAAGATAAAGGTGCTATTCCAGAAATCCTCAGTCAAGCACTTGGAGTAAGTTTTGATCAGAACGTAGGGCATGATTATATTGGTAATTCGGACGATAGATATGATTTCTACCATAGAAAAGAAGACAAAATTCCTTTTGATTTGGACTTCTTTAACAAGATTACAAAAGGCGGTCTTCCTAATAAAACTCTTAACATTGCTCTTGCAGGTACTGGGGTGGGTAAGTCTTTGTTTATGTGTCATGTTGCCAGTAGTGTGTTATTACAAGGTAGGAACGTTCTGTACATCACTTTGGAGATGGCAGAAGAAAAAATTGCAGAGAGAATCGATGCTAATTTACTAAATATTCCTATACAAAAACTTGCAGACTTACCTAAGGTAATGTTTGAAAGCAAGGTTAAGAACCTAGCAAAGAAAACACAGGGCAAGTTAATCATCAAAGAATATCCTACTGCGTCTGCTCATGTCGGACACTTTAAATCTTTGATCAGTGACCTCGCTCTTAAAAAGAGTATCAAACCAGATATCATATTCATTGACTATATGAATATATGTGCCTCTCAGAGGTATAAAGGATCTATAGTAAACTCGTATACCTATGTTAAAGCGATTGCAGAAGAACTCCGTGGTCTTGCAGTTGAAGCTAATGTACCTATCGTCTCCGCTACTCAGACGACTCGTTCTGGCTTTGGGAGTAGTGATGTTGATCTTACTGATACAAGCGAAAGTTTTGGTCTTCCCGCAACTGCTGATCTTATGTTTGCTCTTATTTCTACGGAGGAATTGGAGGAGGCGAATCAGATAATGGTCAAACAGTTAAAGAATCGCTACAACGATCCTACAATGAATAAAAGATTTTGTGTAGGTATTGACAGAGCGAAGATGAGGCTGTATGATGTAGAGGATACTGCACAAACAGATATAATTGATGCAGGAAAAGAAGAACTTACTAAAAAGTTCACTGCAAAATCTTTTAATGAACTAAAGTATGATTGATTTTAACAAGTATACACAGTTTGTAGATGCTGTTACTTCTGAAGAAAGTAAACATGGCGGTCATTTTCAAGATCGTCTAAGAAATCTATACTCCAAAGACTTTGATGCACATAGAGCATTAACTGCTGCACTAGGACTAAGTGCTGAGTCAGGTGAGTTTACTGAGATAGTAAAGAAAATACTATTCCAAGGTAAACCAGTCAGTCAAGAGAATCTATTCCATATGAAACGTGAACTAGGTGATATCATGTGGTATTTTATTCAAGCATGTATTCTCTTAGACACTACACCAGAAGAAGTCATTGAAATGAATGTAGATAAACTCAAGAAAAGATATCCTGGCGGTGAGTTTGATGTACATTATTCGGAAAACCGTCTGGTAGGAGATGTATAATGATTCAGTTGATTTCGGTATGTCTTATAATTACTATTGTAGCAGCAGTTTACGTATTAAAATTCTATAATCCACACTAAGATGGCACTCACACAACAAGTATCAGATTCATTAGATGATGCAAAGGCAAACTTAAGAAATGCTCTTTCATTTGCAGCAAGGACTGAAGAACCATATGTTAGTAAGCATATAGCAGATGTTCTAATGGCAATAGAAACTATCAAAGACACTCATAACTACCTTGCAAATCTCAAGGATGTAATGGGAGAAGATAAATATAGTTAAAAAGTTCAATGGCTACAAACGCTATAGAGACAGCAAAGCAAGAGAATGGATCGAAATTGTTTTTTCAATCTGTGATTGAGCAAAATAAAGAACCAACATCAGGAGAGATGAAAAGGGTTTATGAAGCTTATGGTGCTGAGTGGAGAGAAACATATAGAAAACAAACTAAGGCACTTAAGAAATTTTTAGGTGGTAGTAAAGGGTATGAATACTCAAGAGATAGTGGTATTATGCCTATGATAGAAGATATTGCAAAGAAACAATGTGGTGTATCTGTAAAGGATCGTTGGAATCCTATGGATATTGTTATGGTAAAGAAAAATAAAAAAAGAATTGTAGAAGGAACTATAAAAGAACTAACAAATATAGATGGGATGTCTAAAGAAGCAAGATTGAACGTCTTAAACATGTACATGAAAGAGGCACTGAAAGATAAAATTCTTATAGGTGTATCATTGAAAGCTATATCAAAAAATAAAAGAGTTGCTAACGCAGAGGTGGCAAATGCAAATGGAAAAGCATCTCCTGTTTCATTAGATTTAGTTCCTAAGTCTCTTAAATGTAATCTAACCTTAGGTAAGAAAAAAGATTTTCTATTTGATACTGGTGAACTTGGTTTTGATATAGTCACAACTAAAGGTGGGAAGGTTCATGGACAATCTAGAAACTTTCAATACTCTAAAGCAAGAAATTTAGTACAAACTGACCTAACACCAAAGGGAAAGGATGCAGGTGCTAAACTTGGAAAGGTATCAAGTATTGCATTAGAAAAAATCTTAAAAGATTTAGGATTAAAGAGACCAGAATCTGCATCAAAACATAGAATGATACCTCCTGTAGGTAAATGGGAAAAGAGTCAAATTGATTACTGGATAGATTTGTATAAAAAATTAAAGTTATCTAATATGATAGATCTTGGTGAGGTTGTAGTATATGAAAATAGTCAGAAGATAGCAGAAGGCATTGAGGAAGTAATGGCATACGCTATAACTTATGAAACAAATGAGTCAGACAGAAGTTCGGGTGGTAGATTTTCTTCTAAGTTAATTGCTATGGAGTGGGCACATATATGGGTACAGATTGCAAAGAAAAAGAAAATGAAAGAGTGGTGTACAGCACTATACTATGGTGCTAAAAAAGAATTCGGTAGTAGCAACGGTCCTTTCTTAAAAATTTATTGAGGACACTTATCAAACTGTCCACTATGACTCGCATTGGGCATGAAAACCTGTTATAATATGGATATAAGACAGGACGACATGCCAAACAAACACCTCGAACACCCAGAAGATTCTATCTTTAATGGTCGTAGAGTTGCACTCAAAGCAATCACAGAGATGATCTCATGTGAAACTGTTGGTATCAAGTGGGACGGTGCTCCTGCTGTAGTATTCGGTACTAATCCTGCCAATGGTAAATTCTTCGTAGGTACAAAGAGTGTCTTCAACAAAAAAATCCCGAAAATCAATTATTCCTTCGACGACATTGAGACCAATCACAAAGGCGATGTGGCAGACATTCTTAGGTTATTGTTTCATTTTGCTCCTCGTATCGATAGCATTGTTCAAGCTGACTGGATTGGTGTCGGTGGGTCACATTCTTATACTCCTAATTGTTTGGAGTATCGTTTTCCCACTCAAGTCCCTGGCTATATTGTCATTGCTCCACATACTCTTTATGAGCAAGTTTCTGCGGATTGTATTGGGCACATCGGGATTAATCTTGCTAGTTCATCTACTTGTTACTGTGTAAGTGCAACAGATGCATGGGCATTTGTAGAGAAAGAATTAAATTTTACAGACCAATGGAAGTCATTTATACCTGTGTTTAGATCTAAAACTCCTCATCCAAAAGTTGCACCTAAGATCAAGCAACATATCAATAGTTTCGTACGTGAAGGACATATTCCTGACGCACAGGAAATGTACGATTCGTTACCTGATAAATATAAGGGAGAGGTTAGTGTATATACCTTTAAGGCATGGCACTACATCTATCAACTGAAACAGCGTCTACAAAAATCCATCCGTGAAAGCGGTGATGTGGAATGCTATATCGATGGACAACCTTCAAAGCATGAAGGTTATGTGATAAATTCCAAAACTCCATACAAACTTGTAGATAGACTAACCTTTAGCAGAGCAAACTTTAATCTTAGTAAAAATTGGAAGAATGAAAAAGTTTAGTGCTTTCCTAAAAGAAGCTCAAAAATCATTTGCAGCTCAAGAAGCAGAGAAACTCAATCTTACACACGTTGGATACGGTAAATATGCCGATCAAACTGGTAAGGTCACGCATATGAGTAAAGACGGTAAACTTACAAAGTTGTCCGCAAAAGAATTAGGAGGAGGAACCGAGAATGGAGGACAAGAAACTGAGGGAGGCGAAGGTCAGGTCGATCAAGGTAGCATATCTATTACTTTTGGAAGATTTAATCCCCCTACTACTGGACATGAAGCACTTCTCAACAAAGTAAAAGCTGCTTCTAAGGGAGGAGAGTATAGAATATACCCAAGTAGAACACAAGATCCTCAGAAAAATCCTTTGGATCCTGGTACTAAGATTAAGTTTATGAAACAGGCATACCCTGATCATACAAATGCAATACAGAGTAGTGAAGAGATGAGAACTATCTTTGATGTATTAACTGCTCTTGATGGTGAAGGATATAGTTCAGTTAACTTAGTAGTTGGCGGTGATAGAGTTAGTGAATTTAATTCATTAGCAACAAAATATAACGGTGACTTATATAACTTTGATGATATTAAAGTTTCTTCTGCGGGCGATAGAGATCCAGATGGTGAAGGTGTAGAAGGAATGAGTGCATCTAAGCTACGTAAGGCAGCTATGGATGATGACTATGATACATTTGTGTCAGGTATGCCAGAGAAACTAGGAAGAAAAGGAAAGCAAGAACTATATAATACACTAAGACAAGCAATGCAAGTCCAAGAAGATCTTGATGATTTTCAAGATGCATCATATACATTGTATGAGATTGCACCTAAGTTAGATCCTCAAGCACTTAGAGAACACTATTTTAATGGTCACATATTTAAAATAGGATCTCTTGTAGAGAATATAAACACAGGTATCTCTGGAAAAGTTGTAAGTCGTGGTAGCAACTATGTCATCTTTGTTGATGAGAACGAAAGAATCTATCGTTCTTGGTTGAAAGACTTAATAGAGATCAACCAGATGAAATACTTTAACTTTACACCTGCAGGTGAGATAGGAACTGATGAATTAGCTAACTATGCTAAGAAAATGACACCTGGTGAGTTCGTAAAGAAGATAAATAAAAAGGACAAGGTACTAAAATGACAATGAATACTTTCGGAATAAACAATCTTCCTGATATGACTGATGCCTATAAACAGGTACAGGAAAAAGCAAAGAAGGATTACGATGGTGATGGTAAGATAGAAAGCGGTTCTAAAGAACATGCAGGTGCTGTACACAATGCTATCCAAAAGAAGAAAGGATTAAAACCTGACGGAAAAGATACACGTAAGGAAGAAGTAGAAGTAGAAGAAGGTGCTTCATATGGTTTAACCAAAGGAACTGGTAAACCAGGTGGTGCAATGAAAGCTTTTCTTGATGCCAAAGCAAAGAAGTTAGAAGCAGAAAAGAAGAAACAAAAACCAGAGTATAAAAACAACCCTGCATTCGGTGATCCAAGTCATCATTCAAACAAGAAGATGAAAGAACATCATGAGAAAGATGCTGATGGTAAAGTCATTGAGCATGAAGTTGAAGATACAGCACCTGCATCTGTTGAAGAAGGAATGAAGACAGCACGTAAAAACGTTGGTGCTGACACATGTTGGGATGGATATAAAGCACAAGGAACTAAGAAAAAAGGTGGTAAGGAAGTACCTAACTGTGTAAAGGAAGAGGAACTAACTGAAATTTCTGCAGACCTAGCACTCAAAGCATCTAAAGGTGCAGAGGTAGCAAGAGGTAAAGCAGCAGTAGCAGGTGACAAAGAAAAGGCAATAGCGAAAATGAAGCAGTCAGCAAGACTCTATGCTAAACAGGCAGCAAAACGTAGAATGGAGAAATCATCATGATTTCATTTAAGAAATTCAATGAAGCATGGGAAGAGTGGGAATCTCTAGTAGAAAAGGATGGACTGTGGGATAACATCCGTCAGAAAAAAGCAAGAATGAAAGCAGGTTCTGGTGAGAAGAAAGCAAAACCAGGTGACAAAGACTATCCTAAGACACTTAATGTAGAAAATTATGGTGCAATGAGAAATCCTGAGAAGCATGCTGAAAAACCAGAGTCAGAAATGTCTTATGGTGAGAAAAGAAAGAAGAGAATGAATGATCCTAAGAGAGGAATCAACTCTCCTGCATTCAAAGAGTTCATGCGTAAACAGGGAATGTAATGCTATCTTTTAAATCATATCTAGAAGAAAAAAAATCTAAGGTTCTTATCAATCCTAAAAAAGATGACCTCAAAGAGGTTAAGAAGGAGCATGGTGAGGATTGCGATTGCATGAAGTGTGAAAAGGATCGTCGCAAGAATGATGTGAACGATGGTCCTGACGTACAGAATGAGGCATCATACACAGGACCTAGCAAAGAGGATAGAAAACAAATAAAGAAAATGGATAACCCTAGTTATGCTAAGAAGTTAGCAGACTATGAAAAGAACATGGATCCTAAGAAGAGACAGGCACTTAAGGATAAAGCAACTAAGGGTATGAAGTTTACTCATGAAGAAAAAGGAGAAGTGTATTGGTCAAGCAAAGCATTAGATCAGTTAGATGCGATAAATGAAAAGGATACTGCACTTGATATAGTAAAGAAAAAGATTATTGCTCAGTATGGTAAAGGTGCTATCATGAGAAAGGGTAGCAACCAAGCAAAGAAAGTTAAGGGTGCTAAGTCTACTGCAGGAACTAACAAGTATAAGGACATGGCAGATAAAAAGAAAGAGACTGCTGCTGATGCTAAGAAACGTGGGTTCAAAGATGTAAAATCTTATGTAAATACGATGGCAAGATACGGTGGTAAAGATAATTATGATAAAGGAAAAGGATTAGGTACATGAAGTACGATCCTTGGTTTGATGATTCCATACCTACAGCACAGTATGGAAGTTTACAATGTTGGATTTATAATGACAATGTAAAGCCATGGGTCAAAGACGTTGACCTTACTACTATACATAATGTGATGTACTCAATGGCAGGGATAAACCTTGCAATTTTAGGAGGCGGTAGCAGTGGAGTGTGGTGAAGGTAAATACTTCTGTCATCAAGACCAAAAATGTAAACCAATACCTAAAGGTTATACAGTAACAATGCCAGACGGAACATTAGTTAAAGAAGCAAAGTATGAGGCAGGTGCATCTACCTATGGTAAGATGTCAATCCGAAACAAAAGAGCTACAGGTTATGGTGGTAATGCTAAATCTCCAGAAGAGAGACAAAAAGCATATAAGGTTAGGATGAAGAAGCATAAAGAAACCCAGAAGCATGGTATGAATCAGGGTATGGATTACACTATTTCTAATACACACGAAGAGATTAAAAGAGATGAGTACGGTGATCCAATAGGAGGACCTAAGATCTCAAAGAAACAACTCAAGAAAAATCTCTCAAGTAATGAAAAGGATGAAAAGATTGTAAGAAGTGAAGGAAAGAAACCTAATCCATATGGTAAGAGAGCAAAACTAAAGATGCTCATCAAAGGATTTGCTGAGAAGAGTAGAAGAAAGGCAGGTGTCACCAGTGAAGGTGCAGCATGGACAAAGAAGGCAGGTCAAAACAAAGAGGGTGGACTTAATGAGAAGGGTAGGAAGTCTTATGAAAGAGAGAATCCTGGTTCTGATCTAAAAGCACCAAGTAAAAAGAAAGGAAACAAACGTAGAGCATCATTCTGTGCGAGAATGAAAGGCATGAGAAAGAGACAGAAACCATCTAATAATACAGGTGATGACAGACTGTCTAAATCTCTCAGGGCATGGAATTGTTCTTACGAATGGCCAAAGGACAAAGAAATGATCGAAACAACAAGTTTAAAAAACGAAATCATAGGGAAAGCTCAAGAGAAACATAAGGCAGCTAAGGATAAAAAGAAATTCAAGCAAGTTATGTCTGCAGGTAAGGCTGCTAAAGATAAAGTAGGTAAAGATCCCAGAGGTGTAAGAGCACTATCAAAAGGTAAGTGGGGATACGTAAAGGACAATAAGTTTAAGGCTGATTAAAGTAGCCTATATAGGGTAGAATTTAATTTTAATTATGTTATCTTTTCTACTACCCTTTGCATCAAAAATTGTATCTGATGCTGTTGCTAAAATCCCAGACGATTCAGAGTTGGGTGAAAGTCTAATCAAATTGTGTATTGTTATCCTAGAAAAAGCAGTTAAATTAACTAAAACTGACATGGATGATAAACTTTTAGAAACTGTAAAATCTGCTATAGAAACTAGATAATTTTCTGGTCGTAGAGGCACGTTTTTTTATAAATAATTTGAGATAGAACGACAAATCAGGAGTATAACTATGGCACTTTGGGGTAAAACCGATGCTGATGAATCAAAGCCTAAGTGGGCGGTACGTGGTACTGGCGTAGATCCTCAAAACATCTTTGCAACAGCAGACGGATGGGTATTGAGACACTACAAAAATGCTGCGAAGACAAAGTTTTGGGACGAGATCTTATGTTCCATAGACGGACTCGTTGGTGCAGGTGGATCTGGTACAAACACTCTTGGTAATGCAGACATCACTGCAGTATTCTTTGAAGAGAGTACATATGCAGCTGGTGCAACTGGAACTGTTGTCGTTATATACAACGAATTAGTTGACGTGACTAACGGTGCTACTCTTGTAGTTACTAACACTACAGATAGTGCATCTATTACTGCTACTGCTGCTGCACAAACAGACGTAAACCGTGTTGAGTTTACATTCACATGTGCTGCTGCAAGTAAGGTTCACACTATTGGTGCTCAGACAATCTCTGGAACTATTGTTGATGCAAACACATCAACAGCATCTGACAAAGTATTCGTACTTGGAGATACAATAGGTGCAGGTGGATCTGGTTCAACCAAGACAATTACAACAACCTAATAAATGATTTTTGACGAACTGAATGAGGAGACCTACATTCTGTTCGCCATCAAACATTATGAGAATCCTCACTGTGTTACACGTGATGATTTTGATGAAGATATGAAACGTTTCAAGTATTTGAAACGACTTCTTAAACGTTATGTTAGAGGTGGTGCGTTAAGAACTCACCTGATTATAAATCATCTGATTATACTTTATAATGTTTTTGGCGAGGCAGCTACTCCCCTTCTATTCTTTAGATTAGAAAGGGAGTATTGGTCTATACTCAAAACTATATTAATTTATTTGAATAAATATCCTGTAGGGATGCTTACAGACCTTGATATAGATGATGATATCCAAAAGGAGATAGACAACTTATGAACGAAGAAATGCAGACAACTGGTTATACTGGTGCAGATGCGGCTACAGGTCCTACTGCAGGTTATGATCCTGTTCAACGTTTTCGTGGTAAGATAAAGAAGAAGGATGCTAAAAAACTCGTAGCACCTGGTAACAAATTGAAAGAGGGTATGGAAATGAAGAGTAGATTATTCCAATATAAGGTAAAGATACCTAATGTTGGTGAGACTATACTATTTGCGAATAGTCCTGCTGAACTTAAAATGAAATTGCGTATGAGTATCATGCCAAACCTTAGGTCTGGTATTGAGATTGAAAGGATTCTACCTGCAAATGCTGCAAAGTATTTCATGGATAGAAGAATGGATGCAATGAGAAACATCCAATCAGAAAGTAGCGAAGATGCTATGAAAAAACAAATGGCAATGGGTAAAATTGCTATTGAAAAGAAAAAGATTATGCTTAAGAAGCAACAGTTGCAAAAACAATTACAACTGAAGACGCAGAATCTTAAGAAACAAGTGAGAGCAGGAGCAGAGCAAGACGAGACGAGGTAATGTCTGACATTAATTCAGCAATATTAGAAAGACTAGAAAAGGTCGTTGACTCGTTACAGGAGAACTCTGTAAAGATGGGTCAACTCCTTGCTGTACATAATGAGAAACTAGATAAGCAAGATAAGATAGATGAAATACTATTTGAAAAGATAGACAGACTGTCTGCTGATATTAATAGAGAGACAGAAGCAATAAAGAAAGGATGTGAAAGAGATATAAGAAAAGTAGATGAGAGATTGAGAACTATAGAGAAAAAAATGTGGTCTATAGCAGGTGGATTGGTAGTAATATCATTCATATTATCAGTGCCAGGTATACAAGTTATGAGAAACTTGACAAATGACAGAGAAGTTAGTACAATAAGTGGGTTAGTAGTCCAAGATATTGAACGAGTTCGTTGATGCACACTATGTCACTTTACTTTCTGGTAGACTAGACAAGTTTACAAGGAAGAAAGCAGACTTATATAACTTTCGATGCCCTTACTGTGGTGATTCACAGAAACATAAGAACAAGGCACGAGGGTATTTTTTTCGTCTAAAATCAGACATGGTATACAAATGCCACAACTGTGGTGTAGGTAGAACCCTGCCTAATTTTCTAAAGGATAATGCTCCTGACCTTCATGATGAGTATATCATGGAGAGATATAAGAGTGGCACTACAGGTAAAGGATCATATGTTCCCAAACCAAAATTTAAGAAACCTGTGTTTGAAAAACATGGAGATCTTAAAAGTATTGCTGATCTAAATAGAGAGCACCCCGCAGTAAAATATATAAATGCTAGACAAATTCCTCAAAAATATCACAAAGAAATCTTCTTCACAGAACGATTCTATCATTGGGTTAAGCAACAGAAACCATCGAGCACACAAGTCTATGGTGATCAATGCAGAATCATCATACCGTTCATTAAAAGAGATGAAGGAAAAGATAGATGGTTTGGTTTCCAAGGCAGAAGCCTCGATCCAAGAGACAGACTTAGATACATCACAGTGATGTTGGATGAAAACGAACCAAAAATATACGGTCTCAACAGAATCAATGAAACAAAATCTATCTTTATCGTCGAAGGACCTTTCGACTCGCTCTTCTTGGATAATGCGGTTGCGATGGCTGGCAGTGATATTGATTGCAGGTCGTTTGGTTGGAGCGATTATATTTGGGTTTTTGATAACGAACCTCGTAATAGAGAAATCGTCAACAGGATCTCAAAGTCCATCGATAGAGGAGACAAAGTAGTAATATGGCCAAATAATATTCAGCAAAAGGACATAAATGATATGTCATTAGCTGGACATGATGTAAAAAATCTGGTAGAATCAAATATCTATCAGGGTATAGAAGCAAAACTTAAACTCAATAGTTGGAAAAAAGTATGACTCCTCAGGAGATAAACGTAATCAAGAGAGATGGATCTAAAACACCTCTTGACTTAAATAGAGTTCACCACATTGTTGAACACGCTTGCAAGGGTCTTGCAGGTGTCTCTGAGTCTGCTGTAGAAATAAACAGTGGACTACAATTCTTTGATGGAATTAAAACCTCAGACATACAGGAGATCTTAGTCAGGTCTGCTAATGATTTAATTAGTTTGGAGTCACCAAACTATCAGTATGTTGCTGCAAGACTACTTCTTTTTAGTTTGAGAAAGCAAGTCTATCGTGGACACCCAGATCATCCTACTGTATTCAAAGATCATATACAATCATGTATAGACAGAAACTTATATGATAAAGACATTCTTAAGAATTATACTGACGAAGAGATAACCGAACTTGATAAGTACATTGATCACGGTAGAGATTACCTCTTTACCTATGCAGGTATAAGACAAGTGGTGGATAAATACTTAGTACAGGATAGAAGCACAGGAGAGGTATACGAGACACCGCAGTTCATGTATATGATGATCGCTGCAACACTCTTCCAAGATGATGATAAGTTTTATAGGTTAAAATATGTCAAAAGATACTACGACGCAATCAGCAAACACAAAATCAACATTCCCACACCTATCATGGGAGGGGTGCGAACTCCACTTCGACAATTTGCTAGCTGTGTTCTTGTTGATGTTGATGACACCCTCGATAGCATCTTTAGTTCTGACATGGCTATTGGCAAATACGTTGCACAAAGGGCGGGTATCGGTATCAACGCAGGTCGCATCCGTGGGATCAACGCTAAAATCAGGGGTGGAGAAGTACAGCACACAGGGGTTGTACCTTTCCTCAAAAAGTTTGAAAGTACTGTCAGATGTTGCACTCAGAATGGCATTAGAGGTGGATCAGCGACTGTCCACTTCCCCATCTGGCACCAAGAAATCCAAGACATAATTGTTCTTAAGAACAATAAAGGGACAGAAGATAACAGAGTTAGAAAGTTAGACTATAGTGTACAGATATCTAAACTTTTCTATGAAAGGTTTACAGAGAACGCAGACATAACTTTATTCTCACCTCATAGTGTACCAGGTTTATATGATGCCTTTGGTACTGATGCATTCGATGAATTATATGTTCAGTATGAGAATGATGATTCTATTCCTAAGACTAAAGTCAATGCACAAGAACTTATCTTAGATCTATTGAAGGAGAGAGCAGAGACAGGTCGTTTATACATCATGAACATTGACCATTGCAATAGTCACAGTTCATTTAAAGATAAAGTTAGTATGAGTAATCTCTGTCAGGAAATCACTCTACCTACTACACCATTACAGCATATAGATGGTAGTGGTGAGATTGCTTTGTGTATTCTATCTGCTATCAATGTAGGTAAACTAACAAAGTTAGATGAATTAGATGAACTATGTGAACTTGCAGTCAGAGGATTAGATGCTTTGATTGACTATCAAGACTATCCTGTGATAGCAGCAGAACAGTCTACAAAAAATCGTAGATCATTAGGTATAGGTTATATTGGTTTGGCACACTATCTTGCTAAGAATGGTGCTAAGTATGACTCTCAAAAAGCATTTGATTTAGTTCATAAACTTACTGAGAGATTCCAGTTTGCATTACTATCTGCATCTAATCAACTTGCTATGGAGAAAGGACCTTGCGGTTATTTCGGTAAGACAAAGTATGCTGATGGAATTCTTCCAATAGATACATATAAGAACGATGTAGATGAAATCATACCGAATGACCTTTCATGTGATTGGGAATTTTTACGAGGACGAATTCTTGAGTACGGACTCAGGCACAGCACGTTGTCCGCACAAATGCCTTCGGAGAGCAGTTCCATTGTGTCAAACGCTACCAATGGAATCGAGCCGCCTCGCGACTACTTGTCCATTAAGAAATCAAAGAAAGGACCTCTTAAGCAGATTGTTCCGTCGTATACTACACTAAAGAATAACTATACTTTACTGTGGGATATGCATAACAATGATGGATATATTAAAGTGACTGCTATTATGCAGAAGTTTTTTGATCAAGCGATCAGTGGAAACTGGAGTTATAATCCTGAGAACTACCCGAACAATGAAGTTCCCATGCAAGTGATGGCGATGGACTTCCTGACCACATACAAATATGGTTGGAAGACTTCATATTATCAGAACACATATGATGCAAAGAAAGATGGTGAAGATGAACTAGCACCACCTATACAAACAGAAAATTTAATCAACGACATACTAACCTTGGAGGAAGAAAACTGTGAGTCCTGTACAATCTAAACCTGTAGAACAGATGACTGTATTTAATACTGAAGAAGTCGATACTAAAAAACAACCTATGTTCTTTGGTAAACCTTTGGGTGTACAAAGATATGATTCATATAAGTATCCAGTATTTGATAAACTAACACAACAACAGTTAGGTTATTTCTGGAGACCAGAAGAAGTATCACTACAGAAAGATCGTGGTGACTACCAACAACTAACACCAGAGCAGAAGCACATCTTTACTTCTAACTTGAAGTATCAGATCATGCTTGACTCTGTACAAGGTCGTGCACCTGGTATGGCATTTGCACCATACTGTTCTCTACCTGAGTTAGAAGGTTGCATTAATGTATGGCAGTTTATGGAAATGATTCATAGTAGATCATACACATACATCATTAAGAATGTTTATTAAGATCCTTCAGATGTATTTGATACTATTATTAAAGACGAAAATA
>Ga0163179_10000878_pt1 | contig 21566 bp, 15 predicted proteins | sample AtlANTMetagenome_FD_109643 | JGI IMG/M metagenome (GOLD analysis project Ga0163179, IMG submission 109643) | Marine eukaryotic phytoplankton communities from the Atlantic Ocean - Atlantic ANT 2 Metagenome | ecosystem: Environmental > Aquatic > Marine > Oceanic | place: North Atlantic Ocean...
CATTCTGCTGAATATATCCCTGATTGATTGCCCAGTTAAACAATGCTGATACTCTTTCTACATGCTTGGTGATTGTTCGGTGGCTCATTAAATCAATATTCTTCAATCTTAGTATTTGCTTGATTGATTTATCAGGGTACTTTTTCTTTCTATTAGATGGTAATTGTTTGATGATTTTTACATAATTTCTACCATGCTGGTGGGTTAAATCGTTGACCGAAATATCACCTAAAATTTCAACCAGTAACTGGTTACTATCTCGATAATCTTTAATGGTTCTATCACTTAGACCTCGGTCTTGTGATGACTCAATAAATAATTGGCCTAATTTAGCAAGGGTAAGATTATCTGAGGCTAACGAAATCTCGGCTTCATTTGCCTTGCTAGAAAGTAGAGGTTGGGAAGGATGATTAGCCCGACGATAATTCGCCAATTCAGCCTGTAGTTTCTGTTTAATTTCCTCAATAGTCTGAGTCACATTGGCTTGTCTGATTTGCTCATACAAGTGCTTAGTTAATGAATTCAGATACTGAGAAAGATTTAAGGCTTGGCTTTTGATGCCACAGCGAAGTGAGAGTTGGAATTGACGACATCCCAGTTGAGAGCGCAAATCCGTGGGAATGATTGAGCGAAAGAGGAAGGTTTGACCTTGGCGACGATGAACTAGATAGGTACTACTCATAATACAAAATGTGTCCACGAGTGTGTCCTGTTTTGCAGGAAAGACTCGATTTATTGTATCAATTGAGTAGAAGTAATTGTCTTCAAACCCCGTATTGGCGTGCATTTCAGGGCTTATAAGAAATTGGAGGTGGCGGGAGTCGAACCCGCGTCCGAAAACATCTCAAAAAAAGCTACTACATGTTTGTCATCAGATTTTCTGGACTCTTAATCCTCGTTCGCTTACCATAACTCCCTGATGCCGGATTCAATCGAAGCTAGATGGAGTAAATCTTGCCAACCTGCCCTCCAACATCTCAGGCCAGCAAAGCCTATTATTTTGACGCTCAGGTTAATCTGATAGGCAACAGATTAACGGAGCGAGCCGCTTAAGCGGCTAAAGCCAATTGGTTATCGGCAATTAAATTGTTTCCGCCCATTTAACGAGGCCTGCGGAATCCTCGACATGCAACCTTAATCTCAACTGCTTCCGTCGAAACCGTGACACCCCCATAATTAACAAAAATAATAATAGCGTGTTAGATTTGTATCGTCAAGTATGTCTGTGTGTTTTCATATGACAAATCCCCTCAATAACCAAGGCTATTTTGTTTTCACTGATTAACACCCCCCAAACGCATAGCTCGAAATTTACTTTTTCTGTCTGGCAAGATATAGCCTAAATATGAGAAAATTAGATTGTAATGATGGATGTTTAGATAATGAAAACTTACCTATTTAAGATCGATTTCTTGGTTCGAGACTATGAGTGTGACTTACAAGGGATTGTAAACAATTCAGTATATCAAAACTACCTAGAACATGCTCGACATCAATTTCTTAAAACTGTTGGTTTAGATTTTTCACTTCTGTTCCAACAAGGCATTACCTTGGTAGTCACCCGCGCAGAGCTTGATTATCGTTGGCCACTCAAATCCGGAGACCAATTCTGGATTGGCCTCAATATACATCAAACATCCAAGATCCGCTACCAATTTCACCAAGATATTTACAATCGTAACGATCAGCGTTTGATACTAAGTTCTATTTTTACGGCGACTTCGCTAAACGATCGGGGGCGACCTCAAAGTTTCCCTCAAATTCAAGAGGCACTAACTTGTACCAGTTCACCAGACCAATCAGAATGACATTAAAATTGAGGTTCTTATTCTAAGGCTACTCCCAATCTTGCATCAAATAACTACCTATCTCGTGTTATGCTCAGGGCATTTACCTTCGTGTAACTCTCCACTTTAATTAATATTTTCCCAAGCTACAGGCCAACTATTTTTCTGTTTCATATTCTAAACGAGTAATAGATATCAACAAAAAGCCCGATGGCAGTGGAGAGGCTAATGGCTTGCAAAAACGAACCAACTATGCTATTGTAGGCCCGTATGTTTCCGACAGAAAGTTTAATTAAAGACGATACAATTTGCTGGCGAACTGACTCTAAATTTGGGGATTTTTAACCGATGAGGGCGGACAATTCTGCAAAAATTACAATTTGGCTCTATTTTACTGTTGGTATCATAGGACTCTTTTTTTTCTTTTTCACTCCGGAAGCTGATGCCTCGGATGTGCCATTATTGACTATTGATCGTATCGAAGGAAATAATGGGATCCTGAAAATCCATTATACAACTGCTGATGCAGAAGGAAAGCAGTTGTCGACAGGGGATTGGAAGTATAGTACTGACGGCGGTGCTACCTGGATACTAATCGATGAAACTGCTATTTTCAACAATGCGCCGAAGCCAGCGGGTCCACATATCTTAGAGTGGGATACACGCTTAGGTCTCAACAGTCCATCTGGAGCATACCTTCCTGCATTACTATTTCGCATGCAGGTTTATGATACAGAGATTGGTTTGGGGGGGACTTGGCAATCCGTAGCGCCTCTAGAAAACCCCAGAGCATTTCCTAATGTGGTTGTCTGGAACGGAAAGATAATTGCTATTCGTGGCCATAATCGTGGCAAACTAGCTAACAGTGAAGAATACAACCCCACAGTAAATACTTGGCAGCCAGCAACAGCTTTGCCTGTTTCGGCTCGGATCGACTTGGCTGCTGTTACTCATAATAGCGGAATCTACTTGATTGGTGGGTATGATGGAAAGACCCGACTAACAACTAACGAGTTTGTATCTTTCCAACCTGAATCGGTACAGATGGTACAACCCATGCCAACCGCTCGTAAAGCGTTGTCCGCAGTTTTAGTCAACGATGTAATTTATGCACTAGGTGGAGATGATGGTAGCTCGCTGGTTCGCAGCAATGAGGCGTACAATATAGCACAAGACCTTTGGGAAACTAAAGCGCCAATGAATACGGTGCGTCAATCTTTTGCAGCTGTAACTTTGGGGCAAAAAATTTATGCTATCGGCGGACACAGCAATGGTTATTTGGCAACTGTGGAAATGTATGACCCCAACCGGGATGTTTGGAGAACAATCAAGTCAATGCCCACAGCACGATACGGAGTTGCGGCAACAGTCGTTGGGGATAAAATATATGTTATTGGTGGGCATGATGGAACGAGGGTGTTGAACACCGTTGAGGTCTACCACCCCGCTACCGATACCTGGTCAACAGCAGCTCCAATGCCGACCGCTCGACGGTATCACGGCCTTGTTTCTATTGGTCGTACTATCTACGCAGTTGGCGGTTCAACTGATGAGGCCGTATTAGGCTCGGTAGAAGCCTACATTCTACCTCGGCTTTCTGATACAGCCATCTCTAAACCGGTCGTCCTAGCCAATCATATTCAATCTCAAATTCGTCTTCCTAGTCAGAAAAGTATCGAAGATGAAGCGAAACAATCAACAGAAATTCAGAGGGTTCTCGGTGTGGTCACAATTCTTGGAAGGGCTGAAGGATCTAACCTTCAAAGTTGGACACTTGACTATTCTGTGGCCGGATTGGAACCACCAAATTTCACACCGATTCAATTTTCTAACCAACCGCCTCAAATGAGTCAATTGGGCCAGTGGGATACAACTCAAGTTATAGATGGAGACTACCAGCTACGACTCCGTGTAACTGACACTAATGTCATAACTGTCGTAAAAAGTATCAATGTCAAAGTTGACAACACACCACCTCAGGCCTCAGCAATTATTTCTGGTGCGGGCCTAGAGTCAGATTTCGACGATGAAGGTGTTCGTTTTATCCGAAATAATGCAAAAATGATGGTAAGTGGTACTACAGAAGTTGGAGCTGAGGTGACAGCGATAACATTATACGCAGGAGACTTGGCAGTTAAATTTACCGAACAAGTTGAAGTTTTAGCTGATGGCACTATTAGTGGCTATATCCCAGGACGTGACTTTACAGGTGTGGCAAGTACTTATCTTAACCTAGAGATTAGGGACGAAACTGGCAACTATTCAACAGTTTCTTCGAATACATTGATTATTGACAATGATGCCCCAAGAATCGAAATTTTATCCCCAGCCTCTGGAGCAAATTTTCATGAAGGTCAAATTTACTTGTCGGGTAAAGTTGCGGATACCTTTTCTGGTGTGAGAAGGATTGAGATCGATAGTGGATTTGGGTGGGTACTCGTTGATGATACTAGCAATCTCAACTTCAATCCACAATTGACTGATTGGCAGTATGCTTTCACTCCGCCGACTGACGATGTTTTGATGGATTTCCGTGCACGTGCTACAGATAACGCTGGAAACATTCGTATATCTGATAGTAAAACAGTCAAATATATGACTTCGTTGCCAACTGTAAATTTAGTTACTCCTGTTGATAACATCCAACTAATGGGAAAAATCGAAGTGCTGGGAGTAGCTGCAGTGAGCCAAGGTGTAATCAATTGGCTATTGGAATTTGCTCCTGGTTCTAATGCAACAGATGGTTGGACTACTATTATTGATGGACAAGCTAATGTTTCTTCAGATATTCCATTAGCTATCTGGGATACAGATCAACTACCGGATGGCAACTATACCCTTCGTTTACGGGCTACGGTAAATGACCAAATGGCTTCAGTTAAGAGAACGAATTTGTTTAAAACACCAGCTGAGGCTCAGCTAGCACGACCACCTAATAGGCCGATCAGCCTGCCCTTCAGGGACCACCAAGTAGCCCGCTTACAACTAGAAAGTGGTGAGGGCGTTCAACTACGAGGATCGGATTTCTCTGACCCGAACCCACTCAACCAACACCGAGCATCTCAATGGCAAATTACGTCTATGCCTAGCAACTACGAGGTCCTCGTTTTTGATAGCGGCAGAGATACTCAAAATTTAGTTCAGATCCGCGTTAAGAAGTTAATCGAGCTGAATCAAACTTATTACTGGAGAGTTCGTTATCAAGATGCTGAAGGTATGTGGTCTCCCTTCTCTGAGGAATCCTATTTTACTACAAAGCCAACCGGTCAGTTTACTATTCAATTGCAAAAAGGGCTAAACTTTATATCTCTTCCTGTTCAACCGATTGATGGTATGACGGCTAAGACTTTAGCAAAAAAAATCAATGCGACTCTGATCATGAGATTTGATGTGGATGCCCAAACGTTTGTTCCATATATCCCCGACTTGTCAGTCAGTGAGTCTTTTGACTTAGAAGGTGGTGTTGGTTACATTGTCAACGTATTAGCTACACAAGAAATGACGCTTGCCGGAACGGTTTGGGATAATTCCACTAAACCGGCAGCAGCTCCAGTTCGGATAGACAAAGAATTTAGTCAACCTTTTTGGGCATTTGTTATGGCATTGGATACAAACGTTTTAATGTCTGCGTCAGCAATTGAGGTTACCAATTTAAGAACTAGCCAAAACCTGATTTTGCCTGTTGATAGTGGATCTCGTGCTCTAGCTAGTTTTGTTGATTTAAATCGACGCCCCGTGGTTGCAATTGGAGATCAAATAAGACTTCGCGCTTTAACCGATGAAGGTCGAACGGCTTTCGAGCCGGTTACAGTCATTTTGTCAGACCAAGATTTACAACGTGCAGTCAGTTACCATTCCGTAAGATGGCAGCCTTTGCCTGATCAGACCCGTCTACTACAAAATTATCCTAACCCGTTCAACCCAGAAACTTGGATTCCTTACCAACTAGCTAATGATGGTTTTGTTGTTATGAACCTTTTCAGCTCTGATGGAGATCCGATCCGACAACTTAGGCTTGGGCATCAAGTTGCAGGAACTTACTACAATAGAGATCGAGCAGCTTACTGGGACGGTCGCAACGGTCAGGGTGAACAAGTTGGCAGTGGCTTGTATTTTTACCAAATTGAGGTAGTGAATTATCCATCCTCAATGGGTCTGGATAATTCTAGCTCAGATAATCGGCTGAAAAAGATGATTATCCTAAAATAGGATTCCAATGGAAGCTCCATTCATCATTGACGAAATCCCACTAGATGAACAACAAGCTATATTGCAAAAAGTCGCAACTTTTGTCGTTCGTCGCAGGCTCACTGCTCCTGCTATTCTGACTCTAGAGATGTGTAAACCCTTACACCTAATTGGAGGCCAGATGATGATAGCGCTCAATCCATTTGTGCAATCCATATTTAACACCACCGATTTTCAAAAATTTGCTCTTATCATTGAGCAAGACAATAACATAGAACGACTAATTCAGTTGATTGAAGAAAGCGATAGAGAAAATCAGTTTGATTCTTCTAGTTCGTAAAATCCAGAAATCAAACTCACAGTGTCCACGAACCATAACATCCAGTCAATTTTAGCTACTGATTGTGGTAGTACAACCACGAAAGCAATTCTGATCGAGCGGCAAGCGAATGGTCATTACCAGTTATCCGTTCGCGGTGAGGCTCCTACCACAGTCGAATCTCCGGTAGAAGATGTGACTGTTGGTGTGATCAATGCCATAACCGAAGTACAAGAATTATCTGGTCGGCGAATACTTGATGACAATCAACAGATTATTAAACCGCAAATTGCAGACCAAGGGGTAGATCTTTACATTTCTACCAGCAGCGCCGGGGGAGGATTACAGATGATGGTTGCGGGTGTTGTTCGCAACCTTACAGCCGAGAGCGCAGAACGCGCGGCTTTAGGCGCTGGTGCCATTGTAATGGATGTAATCGCTACCAATGACGGACGCTTGCCTTACCAGAAAATTGAACGAATTCGCCAATTGAGACCAGACATGATCTTACTGTCAGGTGGAACCGACGGTGGTACTACAACACATGTTGCCGAAATGGCAGAAATATTATCAGCGGCCAGTCCACAACCACGACTAGGGCTCTCTTATCAGTTGCCTGTTATTTACTCCGGTAATAAAGATGCCCGACATATTGTCTCTGAAAGTTTGTCAGATAAGATGTCCTTGGAAATGGTTGACAATCTTCGACCTGTATTGGAAGAAGAAAATCTGATGCCAACTCGTATGAAGATTCAAGATCAATTCTTGGAGCATGTAATGGCACATGCTCCTGGCTATAAAAAGCTGATGTCTTGGGCTGATGTGCCGATCATGCCTACACCAGGTGCAGTTGGTTCGATCATGCAGATTATCGCTGAACAAGATAACATTCAGGTGGTTGGAGTTGATATTGGTGGGGCTACAACTGACGTATTCTCGGTTTTCCGTAACCGTGATGATGTTCCCGTTTTCAATCGAACAGTTAGTGCTAATCTGGGAATGAGTTACAGCATTTCTAATGTGGTTGCTGAGGCAGGGCTAGACCAAATCCTGCGCTGGTTACCAGTTCAATATGTAGAAGCAGGTTCTACTGAAATTGGCAACCAAATTAAGAACAAGATGATTCGACCGACTACCATACCCCAAACCGTTTCTGATCTGATTTTGGAACAAGCTATAGCCAGAGAAGCCCTACGCCTAGCTTTTGAGCAACATAAGGACTTAGCTGTCGAGCTCCGGGGAGTTCAGCAGAAACGGACTATCTCTGATGCATTTGACCAGACCGAGTCAGGCCAAACATTAGTTGATCTGATGGCGCTAGATCTGTTAGTAGGTAGCGGTGGTGTACTATCTCACGCGCCACGCAGACAACAAGCCATGATCATTATGATGGATGCCTTCCAACCAGAAGGAGTTACCCAGTTAGCCGTAGATAGTATCTTTATGATGCCACAATTGGGTGTATTAGCACAAGTGAACCCCGAAGCGGCAACACAAGTATTTAAGCAAGACTGCCTAATCCACCTGGGACCTTGTATTGCCCCAATCGGTTCGGAAGGTAAGCTGAAAATCATGGTTGATTTACCAAGTGGTAAAGTGGAAGAAGAAATTTCCGCCAACGAAATCCATTGTTATCCACTACCAGTTGGAGAAACTGCGCATGTACACCTACAACCTGATAGACATTTTGACCTAGGTGCAGGTGGAGGTGTAGCCGTGGAAAAAGTAGTTACAGGTGGAGTCGTTGGACTCGTAGTAGATACACGCGGACGACCGCTAGATCTATCTCGGTCAAGTATCACAAATGATCATAAAACCCGTTGGTTAAGTACCTTGGACCTCTATCCCTAAACTTGTATTTTTTACTTCTTCGAATGAATTTAGTAAAAAGAACATTCGTCGTCTAATTTAGTGATCCAAGGACCAAAAGAGAATATTAGAATATTTAAAAATGCAGATTCAACAAACCCAACGCTCTAGGGTAATTGTCTTAACTGACATTACTAATGAACCTGACGATGAACAATCTATGGTTCGCTTCCTATGTTACTCTAACGAGTTTGATATTGAGGGGCTGGTAGCCACAACCTCTTGTTGGCTTCGGGACCGAGTTGCGCCAGAGCAAATTATAGAGCGAATCCAAGCCTATGGCCAAGTAAGAGACAATTTGCTAAACCATGCTCCATATTACCCAACAGCCTCATCCCTGTTAAACCTCACTACGACGGGAATTTCCATCTACGGTATGGATGGAGTTGGTCAAGGTAAATCATCAGCTGGTTCTCAATTGATAATCGATGCAGTCGACAAACCAGATCCACGACCGGTATGGATTTGTGTTTGGGGAGGAGTTAATTGTTTAGCCCAGGCGTTATGGGAAATTCGTCAAACACGATCTGTTGTAGAAGTTGACAAGTTTGTTGCTAAATTACGAGTTTATACGATCTCGGATCAAGATAATAGTGCGCCTTGGATTCGGCAAGAATTTCCTAATTTGTTCTATATAGTTAGCCCAGGTTACGAAGAGAATGGAGCGGGTGGCTATCATCATTCAACTTGGGTGGGTATTTCCGGAGATAAATTTCATGGACGTTTTTCTGGTGCTGACTTTGAGCTTGTCGACAACCTCTGGCTGGATCAACACATCCGATATAATCACGGACCATTGGGAGCCTTACACCCACAGACCAAATTTTTGATGGAGGGGGATACTCCTACCTTTTTGTACCTAATTCCAAATGGTTTAGGTGTGCCAGAACTGCCTAATTATGGAAGTTGGGGAGGGCGCTATGAACTGTATACTCCTGATCAAAAGCCATGGCATTACCAGAAAGAAACTCGTCCTATATGGACGGATACTACTGATCAGGTACTTGGCCACGACGGTAAAATATACCAAACCAACCAGGCTACCATTTGGCGTTGGAGAGAAGCGTACCAACACGATTTTGCTGCTCGTATTGATTGGAGTAACACTGATAATTTTGAATCAGCGAACCATAACCCAATCGCAGGTTTCGCTGGTGATGTTAGCCGTGGCGTAGTTCACTTGACAGTTCAATCAGGTCAAATGGTTGAGCTAAGTGCCGAAGGTTCGACTGATCCAGATGGGGACGCGATCACCGCCTGTTGGTTTCAATACCAAGAAGTTGGTAGTCTGAAGCAGAAGATTGACATTCAAAATCACTCCGAAATTAAGGCTAGTTTTATCGCACCTTCCGTTCAACAACCTGAGACGATACATATTGTCTTGGAAGTCAAGGATAATGGAAAGCCTTGCCTGTATAACTATCGACGGGTCGTCGTCGAAATTTTGCCCAGATGAGGTAATTATATGTCAAGTGATTTGGGTTTTTTTGCAAATCCTGTGTCGTTTTCCGGGAAAAATGCCATCGTAACTGGTGGTAGCCGTGGTATTGGCCGTGCCATCGCCTTAGAACTTGCTCGGAAAGGCTGCAATTTGCTGATCAATTATAATAGCAACCGAGATGCGGCTATCGAAGTTCAGCGGCTTATTCATCAAATGGGACGTCGTTCTGAAATTATTCAGGCCGATGTAGGTAAAATTTCTGATCACGAAAAATTAGTTCAATACACAGTTGAGACGTTGGGGTCAGTTGATATCTTGATTAATAATGCTGGTATTACTAGAGTTTCTGACATACTAGCGGAAAAAGTTGTAGATTACGACATCGTAATGAATACTAATCTGAGGGGTCCTCATTTTCTTACTCAGCGTGTAGCCAATTATATGATTGATCACAGTATAAGAGGTGCGATTGTTTTCACTCTTTCTATTTCTAGCCAAGTGGCCTCTGACAATCGAGCTGCCTACTGTATCTCTAAATCAGGTTTAGAAATGAGTATGCGAACTTTCGCAGGGCGACTAGCCGAAGAAGGTATCAAAGTCAATGGTGTTGATGCTGGTGTTACTGACACAGATTTGGCTCGGGTGAGAGTTCCCGATTACGTTGAGGCTGCAGATAAAGGTTATATTTTTATGTACCGCCCTGGGCAACCCGAAGATGTAGCTCAAGCCACTATTGCAGCTTTGACATTGTATGATACGGGGGTACTTATTCCCTGTTCGGGCGGAATTCGGACACCTCTACTTAATTTACGTTCGATGACAGAACTTTCTGGTAATCAAAGCTAACCATTTCACATTAAACAATCCATAATCAGCACTGTTTTGCGGAGAAAATCATGTCAAATACGACCCGAATCGCTTTTATCGGATGTGGTGGGAACTCAAAAGGACACGGGCGAAGCGTCGCTAGCGTAGAGGGGACGGAAATCGTCGGCTTAGTCGATGTTAATTCCTCGGCCATCAGCAATTTTAGGTCATCAGTTGAATTAAACAATGATATACCTGCCTACGATGACCATAAGGTTATGCTTACTGAGACTCAGCCTGACGCAGTCATTATCAGTACACCACACACTCTTCATTTTGAGCAAATCATGGATTCTTTGGATGCAGGCTGTCACGTCCACACGGAAAAACCAATGGTCTGTACTGTGGATCACGCTAAACAAGTAATCGACAAGGTAAAAGAGACTGGTTTACATTTAATGATTGGTTATCAAAGGCATTTACAACCGGCCTATATGTATTGTCGCCAAGTTGTTCAGAGTGGTGAATTGGGTAAAGTTAATTTTGTGACGGCACATCAGTGTCAAAATTGGTATCGTAACCAGCAAGGGCGTTGGCGTATGACTCAGGCTCTTAGCGGTGGCGGCCAGCTTAATGATTCTGGTAGTCATTTAATCGATATTTTACTGTGGATTTTGGAAGCCAGCCCCAGTCAAGTTTATGCCATGATGGACTATAAGGATTCTGAGGTAGATATTCTAACGGCTATGACCATCAAGTTTGACACTGGTACTTTATGTAACATAAGTGTAGTCGGGCATGCTGTCGGTGGAATGTCCGAAGATTTCACCATTTGGTTAGAGGAAGGTACACTTTTCGTTCGTCAAGGCGTAATATACAGAGAGGAACAGGGAACAGGCCGCTTAAAAGTAAAAGAAACAGACCTGCCGACTGGTACCAATAAAGACTTAGCTTTTATAGAATTGATTCGGGGGGGTCGGGTAGAGAATCCAGTTGATATGACTAATGGATTGCGAGTAATTCAATTAACCGAAGCTGCATGGAAATCAGCTGAACTAAACGAGCCAGTTCAGGTCGATTTGACTTAAGAGAACTGTCATTAACTCAATCATTTGTGTCATTCTGAATACACCATTTCCCGATAGAGTTGAAATTCTAGTTCTGTAGGTTATATGTTATATAAATTCAGCCTAAATGCTAGTTTCCAACTGACATACCCCACCGGCCTCCATCAACATGGATGGTTTGACCTGTGATATAGGACGCATCATCGCTGAGTAAAAATGTTATTACTGAAGCTATCTCCTCAGCGGTTCCTAGTCGACCCATGATACAAGATTTGATGGTCGATGTCTCCAGTTCTTTTTTGCGTTTTTCAGGATTTTCGTGATTACCAAAGTGCATTTCTGTCACAATCCAACCAGGAGCAACAGCGTTAACTCGAATTCCATAATTGACGAATTCGGCAGCCATGGTCTTAGTTAGTGAAACTAACCCCGATTTGATGGCATCATATACCCATTGGTTTGGTCTTCCTAAGAACCCACCTTCAGATGATAAGTTAACAATACCACCACCTCTTTGCTTCATCAATGGTAACAACTCTTGCGTCATTAGTACCCAGCCCCGTAAACCTATTCGTGTTTCTGGATCCCAGTTCTCCAGCCAAGAACCATCTTCGATTCGGCCTTGTCTCAAAATGGCTGCGTTATTAACAATTGCGTCCAGAGAAAGATAGCTTTGTGCTACGGCCTGCCCAGCTGATTTAACCGAATCATCATTAGCTAAATCAACGGGTATAAAAACAGCTTGTCCTCCATTCTGCTCTATATTGGAGACAGCTTTTTCCCCTAACTCAGTATCTTTATCGGCAATAATTACTTGTGCCCCTTCGCTCGCTAGACGAACTGAGGTTGCTCGTCCAATACCAGAGGCTCCACCCGTGACAAGCACTACCCAATTGCTGAAACGTTTCATAACATGTAATTTTTGATTCATCTTCCGAATAATCCTTCTCCTTAGAAAGGGGAAATATAACGTGGAACTAGGCTATTGATCCAAGTAAGATTTATGATAGAAAGACCATGAATTAGCTTTTTCTTTTTAGCAAATTTTATCTATCGATTCAATGTAAAAATTATCGTTCTTTAATTTATATTTAAGTGAAGATGCTCTGGATTCGACTTAGAGCTTGATTTTACCAAATTTAAATAAAAAATCGATAGCTATCGATAGAAAGAATAGACAGTTAAACCGGAAAAAAGACGAAATAGTACCCAACTACCACCGACAACAAATTCTCCTAACAAAAGGCCTAGAAAGATAGGGTAAACTCGGCGGTATAGGCGAATTCCCCCAAAACGAAGTACAGTAATTTTGATTAGCCAACTCAGGAAAATAGAAAACCATAGCCAACCACCAGTCCAGTTGCTGCTTCCAATGACATAGCCAGCGGGGTGAAAAGGTGAGAGTGGAAAGTAGTTTCTTAGCCACCAGAGTGAATTGACAACTAATGCGCCAACTACCATAAAAGAAACAGAGACAATATCCATTTCTGTAGGGTAATAGAGCCAATTTCGAAGCATATTATATTGGCTAACTCCTATGTCACTACTCACACCGATTTGATAACCAACGTCAAGGTAAGACCAACAAGCGGAAAAAACCCCAACGACCGTTGCTAATAGCATGACAAAAACAATACGATACATTGATGAACCACCAGCGTTGTCTATTACCTTGAACCCTTCTAGAATGTGAGGCATTACATGTGCTCGAGACCCTCGGTTGAATGTTCCGTAAAGACTCATTGCGGTCAGTGTAGGTGGTGCCAGACGGCGACTACCAAACAGGTCAACTAAAAAGTGATGGGGAGTAGCACTTACCTCATTAGTTGGTGGGCCAACTTCTGCTCGTACACGGGTGATACCAACAGACAAAAGAAAATAAAATAGAAAATATAGCGGGGAGACCCAAAAGCTCATACCATTTTGGTATGAGTAAAAGAATAATAAAATTAATCCACCAATTAAACCCCAAATAGCCCATCTTGGATGTTTCGTAGTAGGTTTTGTAGTTAATATTGACTTGATGATCGACCAAAAATATCGCTTTCCATGATACATGGACATTATGGCCAACGCTAAATAACCACCCATAACTTGTGAACGCTCATAAGGAAAACGAGGTAGGACGCCAAGACCCATAGCCTGACCTAAAACGCGTTCAAATTTCCAAAAAAGATAAAAAAACCAAACGGAAAAAGACATACTGACTGGCATCAAAAAACCCAGACCGACCGCAAAAGACAAAATATAGAGTGGTGTCCAACCGATGGCAGCCCATGGTTTCTCGGTCACATACTGACCGATTTCAACTTGCCGAACAGGGATCTGTGGTAGAACTGGTAAAAATACATGTACGCCATTAATGAGATCAATACTTCCAGCAATGGCAAAACCCAGCCACATCATCTTGGACTTGAATAGACGTCCATTTGGGTAAGTGATCTCCAAGGGTAATTGGATAACAGGGTATGCGAGACGTTCATTTCGAATCCACTGTTTGCTCAACAAAGCCGAAAGACAAATCATAATTGCGGTCAAAATAATCAATAGGACCGCCCAACACATTATTGGGCGGAACCAAGTAGAAAGATGATGGAAAGTGTAGAATGTACTTTCGCCAGAATAGAACGCAGGTAAAACTGAAGTATCGTTTATGACGAGCCAAACTGGAAGATGGTGGCCAAAAAGTTTTTTCCACTCGTTTTCGGGAGTGGAAAACCAAAACCCATCCGATATTGTTGGCATAATCGTCTGTATCATATCGTGTCCTGCTAGTACAGACCCGATCGATAACATTGTGTAGATTGTCAAAAGTTCTCCTCGTTGGAAAACAAATTCGGGGGCAATGATTCTGATAACAACATTCAGGCTTACTAAAACGACTACAGTGATTACAACGTTGTAAATCAACGAAATTGTAGTGGGTAGCGTACTCCAGTATCTAAGATGATTCCACATGATGAAATAATTATTTAATGGAATCAATAAACTACCCAATACAACCGATCGTAGCGAAACGACTGCAGAAGAACGATTGAGCCCGATTTTTGTCATCGAATCAACTAGCTTGAATTAGACTTTTAAGTTCATAACTTAATAAAGGCTTAATCGATATCTTAGGTTAGCCAAGAGAGATGTAAATTTTTAGGTGTTTTGGAACTGATGTGTTTTTGTCAAAATCAACTTTCGTCATCACCAACAGTAACACCAACAATATTTTCCAATATTTTTATAATGGTCCAGTTGTCTTCTTCGGGGTTTGTCGCCTTACCAGCTTGGAATAATTCATAGGCTACGCTGGTAGTAAACAGTGGTACACCACAGTCTTTAGCCATACTTCTAGCAATACCCAGATCTTTAAACATGGTACCTATGTTACTCTGCCCTTTGAAGTTACGATCAATGATGTTTTGACTGGTATCTCGGAAAAGAAAATTACCAACTACACTAGTACCAACTACCTGTTGTAAGACTTCTGGCTTAACACCGGCCTTAACTCCTAATATCAGAGCTTCGAAAATGCCGGCATAAGTAACTCCAGTTAAGGCGGCCAAAGCGGCTTTGACTGTCTGACCCATACCGATATCTTCACCTACATGGTAAATATTCTGTCCTACAATCTCTAATAACTCACGGTTATTATCTAGAACTGATTCAGAACAAGCTACCATCATAGTTAGCGTACCTGCTTCAGCTCCCGGAGCACCACCACTGACTGGTGAATCTATGACATTGATCCCTTTTTCGTCAAGTATCTTGCCAATTTCGATCATTTCCGATCGAAGTATAGTAGCTGTACAAATAAGTGTTGCTCCTGCTCGTAAGCCGCCTAGTAGACCACTTGGTCCGTCTAAAATAGCCTTAATCTGGTCTCCATTCATTACCATTACAAAAACAACGTCTGAATTTTCTCCAACTGTTCTAGGAGTTTCAGCCCTTCCAGCACCCAACTTAACTAAATCTTCAACTGGTTCACTTCGGACATCAAAAGCTGTAAGTTCGTAACCAGCCTCTAGAATATTTTTGGCCATTCGCCCACCCATATTACCAACACCAATAAAACCAATTTTTTTCATTTCTTAAACCTCTCACTTAAAATTGTCATTCAATTACAAGCAACACTATATTAGCATTGATAGTATTAGGTATCCAGTTACGGCCTAGCTTTTGGCTTGACTTAAAATCAAACTCGTAATACAATAGTTTTAGGCTAGGGCCGGAGCCTAGGGAGAAAGGTTACGTCAGGAAAATGTTATTAATACTTAGTTTGGAGTGGTGTTGTGACACGAGGAAAATTAACCGCTGATCAGGTTCAATCTCGGTTATCTCAACTTGATGGTTGGTGTATACGAAGTTGCAAGCTGCACAAGACATTTCAATTCTCCTCTTTTATCGAAGCCTTCGGTTTCATGGCTCAACTGGCACTGGCAGCCGAGTCTATGAATCACCATCCTGAATGGTCTAATATCTACAATAAGGTATCGATCGACTTAATAACTCATGATGTCGATGGAATTAGTGAACTTGATTTTCAACTGGCGAGAAAAGCCGACGATTTGGCGTAACTGTTCCCATTGGCTCATTTTTCATAGTCTTCGACTCCTTTCCTATCTGGCTCAAAGAGTTTCGCCTGCGACAGCAATCGGCTTAGGCCACTGGCTAGGTTGGCTAGCATATTATTTATTCAAGCAACGTCGTGTTATTGCGAAGTCAAATTTGGCTTCAGCCTTCTCTGACGATTTGTCAGCAGTTGAAATTGACTGGATTTGCCGGAGTAACTTTCGTCAACTCGGTCAAACTGTAATCGAGTTTTTGCGATTTCCCATCTTCACTGCTCGAAGTTTGTGGAAATCAGTGGAAATGGAAGGCGAAAAACACCTAATGGCAGCACTTCAAAAAAAGAAGGGTGTCATTCTGTTTTTGCCTCACTTTGGTAATTGGGAGATACTTTCCTTAGCATATGGCGCCCGTTTTCCCAACCGTGTCAAAGCCATTGCGTTCCGTCTCAAAAATCGTTTACTCAGCGATTGGGTATGGTCTTATCGACAGCAATTGAGCACCGAAATCATTCCACAAAAACGAGCTATTCGTGAGACACTTCGATCCTTAAAAAAAAATGAAATTGTCGGCTTTTTGGCTGATCAGAATGCCGCCAACGCGGGTGTATTCGTCGAGTTTTTTGGCAAACCCGTTTATGCTGTAAAAGGACCAATTGCTTTGGCAATCAAAACAGGTAGCCCTATTTTATTTTCCATTGCCATTCGACAACCAGACGGAAAGCATAAGATCTATGTACACCCACCAACTAGTCTGCGAATTACGAATGACTACGAAAGTGATATCCGGTTCAATACACAGAAAATGTTGAGTCTTTTGGAAACTTATATTCGCCAGTACCCAGATCAATGGCTATGGATACATAATCGATGGAAAATCAGGCCGCCAGACGAGTCCGATCAAGATTCACATTCCAATAATGCAGCCTAAGACCAAATATGTTAGACTGTTTGGTGGCAGAGGCTCAAACCGACGTTGGTGTTCAAGCGTCAGTCTAGCAGATGAGCAACATTAAACTCTAGAGGGATCGTATGGGAACTTATTTGAAAAAGAAAGCCTTTCCGCTGCTGGCACTGAGCGTAGTGGTTGTTTCTGTGTCTATGTTTTTTAGCTTTGGTGGGCGAGAAGCTGTCAGCCAAAGGTTCAAAAAACGAACCACCATGAGTATGATCCGAACGCTTGATGAGACAGTAAGACTGGCAGAGAAAAACTTTTACGAGGACGTAGATCGTGAAAAATTGTATGAAGGTGCGATTCAAGGAGCTTTGTCTGCTCTTGGCGATCCTTACTCATTTTATCAATCGCCACAGGAACAACAGTATGAGCAAGAAACGTTAATTCGAGGTAAATTTGGTGGATTAGGAATCACTATATACGAAGACAGTGGACTAGTTAAGATTGCACGACCATTACCGAATACACCGGCTATGCGAGCTGGGCTTCACGCGGGTGACTATATTGTCAAAGTCGAAGGAGACCCCGTCAGTATCGGTGGGACAACCGGCGTTACACTCAATGATATTGTTACTAAAATCCGGGGTGAAATTGGTACCGATATTACTATAACCATTCAAAGGCGAAGTGTTAAGGAACCTTTCGATGTAACTTTAACTCGAGCCGAGATTAAGATTAGTAGTGTTGAACAGACCATTATCGATGGGTCAATTGGTTATATGCGCCTCAACCGTTTTACAGGCCTAACCGATAAAGAATTCCGTCAAGCTATGCAAGAATTCTTCCCCAATGGGAAAATTAAAGACGTGAAATCGCTGATCTTAGATCTGCGATATAATCCCGGTGGCTTACTGGTTTCCGCTAATTCTGTTACAGATGCTTTTCTTTCTGGCGGTCTGATCGTTTCTACAAAGGGAAGACTCGCACAATTCAATCGAGAGCATCTGGCGAGTTCGCGCACAATCTGTCCACTAAACGTTGATGTCATTGTACTAATCAACGAATATAGTGCTAGTGGTTCAGAGATCGTGGCCGGAGCTTTGAAAGATCATAAGCGAGCTCTACTAGTCGGCGAAAAAACCTATGGTAAAGGGGTTGTACAACAGCGGTTCTCTCTAGAAAGCGGTGGTGCAGTTTCACTAACCATCTCGACTTACTATACACCTAACGATGTCTCTATTAACAAAAAAGGTATCGAACCACATATCAAAGTCACACCACTTCAATTAGAGACCGACGTAGCTCAAATGCGTCAGAAGATGCGTTTGGGTAGATATGTTAACAATTTTGTCATCAATTGGATCGAAGAAGAAGAGAAGTCATTGGGTAGTGTTCCCAAAAACTTTTCTCCTTTTGTCTCGAAAATGCCAGATCTAATGCAACAATTAGCCGAAAATGAAATTGAGTTAAGCGAAGAGCTCGTCAGATTGGAAGCCGAGCGAATATTTAACGATAACGTGGGTATATACCAGCTGATCGATCGTGAAAATGATCGGCAATTACAAGAAGCTATCCTCTTAATTCAGCAAGAAAAAGTGCAAAGTTCGATACAAGAATATTCTACTAATACCAGTCAAACTACTGACGACAGTCAATCAAAATTATAAGTGGATACCAAGCAAGCATTAGCGGAACTTGGTGTAGACAAACATACACTTACAACCTGCCAGAGGCAAGCGTTAGACGAAGATGGTTTTTTTATTGTTGAAGGTATATTGAGCGAAGAATCGTGTTCCAGAATGAGAAATCGGTTCGACCAAATTCAGCAAGTTGAAGGAAAACGTGGTGGTTGGGAGGTCCATACTGAACTTGGAGCTCCAAGGCTGTCGAATGGTCTAAATAAAACAGCAGAATTTGATGATTGCCTTTATATTAAACCGTTATTAGCAACGGCCTTTCATCTCTTGCAGCCGTCCTTCAAAGTACACGGTTTTAATATTCGAGACGCTTCACCTGGATTCGGTCACCAAAGGCTTCATAGCGACTACGGTAGAGCTGTTAAGATGGGTGATTACCATATTGTCAATTCCTTGATTCTATTCGACCCTTTTACATCGGATAACGGAGCAGCTAGGGTTGTTCCTGGTTCACACCGGTCAGGTTTACGACCTGAAGATGTCATGAACAACCCGCTAGAAGCTCATCAAGACGAAGTTTATGTCATCGCGCCAGCGGGCAGTATAGTCATTCTGAATGCTCACACTTGGCATGGGGGAACACTCAATGTCAGTGGCGCAAGGAGACGAGTTGCTCATTTATCCTATTGTTTACGTCACGAGCAACAGCAATTCATACAGCAGGATTTCTTAACTTCATCTTTGTATGAGAGAATGCCACCAGCCCAACGATACTTATTACAAATCACTAGCCTGAATGATAGTTGAAGTTTAAATTAGGTGTAAGCTACAACTACTGTATCCATGATTGCCGGACTTATGAAAAAGGCCAACACCATCAGAAACTTATATCCCCGTCGAAACGTAATGAGAAAAAGTTTTATAAACTTGAAAATTTGGTGAGTTTTTTAGTAATTCTGATTCAATACAACAGGGGGATGGATGCTCAAACCAACAAGTAGCTACGATAGTAATAAAGTCTATACTATAGCAATCACCAATCATCAAAAAGCTGAATTACTACAGAGTGAGATTGATTTAACTCGTCCACTTGCACCTGATGAAATCGCTGGCCAGACGTTAGCGACCTTGATCAGTACCGGTACAGAGCTCAACTCAGCCTACTTGACTGAGTCTAGCTTTCCCAAACAAGTTGGATATGCTGCCGTTTTTCGGCTGGATCAGGTCGGAGCGGAAGTTTCGGGGCTAAAAGTTGGTGATATCGTTTTTGCTTCTGGGTCGCACAGTTCCTACCAAAGGCAATCAGCTAAGAATGTTGTTTTATTACCGGCTGGGCTATCAGCTGAGCTGGCTGTTTTTGCTCGTATAATGGGCGTTAGTATGACCACACTGACTACAACGTCAGCACGCCCTCCAGCTAAAGTTTTAGTCAGTGGTCTAGGTCTGGTTGGGCACTTAGCCGCCAAAAACTTCCTTGCTGCTGGCTATCAAGTCTATGCCTGTGATCCTGTCGAAGCTCGCCGACAAATAGCAATGACAGAAGGTCTTGACAATATACTCACGCAAGTACCTGTTGAATCAGACGAATTATACGGTCAATTTCCACTCGCCATTGAATGCTCAGGACACGAACAAGCCTTGCTAGATGCTGCATTAGCCATTCGTAAGGGAGGTGAGGTCGTCTGCATTGCTACACCTTGGCGAAAATTTACTGATTTGTCTTTACATGCACTACACAATGCCATATTTTTCAACTATGCCCACATTCGGAGCGGTTGGGAATGGGAATTACCTCACCACCCGCAAGATTTTAAACACAACAGCCTATTCGAGAACTATGCTGGGGCCTTGCGCTGGTTGCAGGAAGGCCGAGTAAGTGTTTCTAACATTTACACCAAATATCATCCCGCGGATGCACAAAATGCCTATCAAGATTTACTGCACAAACGTAACAATCGGTTAGCAGTTGTCTTCGACTGGACCGACATCGCTTCGGAAGGGAAATTAGTAAACCCACAAACAAAAGTGGAATCCCAAACGGATCGCTCCGACCTTCAACAAAACCTGCTCTATATTCAAACTAGTAATACTGCACTCACATCTAATATACATGGTATGTCAATGTTAATTGCAGGAAAGATCGTTGAACCAGAACTACCCTTTATTTACCAAACACCATTGGAAGCGATACAGGATGGTTGGCGCATAATCCAATTTCCTAATACTTCTTTGATGATGGACGAATCTCGGACTTACGGACTTGGCTGCGAATTCATTCTAGAAAAATATGGGGTTAGTTTATGATCCAGACTCGAACCTATGATTGTTCTCCAACACTCAATGATACTGACGTTTTTAATTTCTGCAAAACTGGTTACCTCATGCTAGAAAGTGTAGTAGACGATGCTATAAACCGACGGACTACTGACTATATTGATAAAAACGGGCATCACTCATTGCTCAACGAGGACTGGTTTATTGAAGCTGTTTTCCACAATCCTCAAGCAGCCGGAGCAGTTCGTTCTTTATTGGGTGCTAACTTTGCATTGCCTATCAAATTACCTAACCATCGAGTTAAGTGTCCAATGGAATCCCAAAGCTGGCACCGAGATGGAGGCTCACGATACGGTCCCGCAGTTAACCATCTGCAGGTATTTTACTACCCACAAGATACACCACCTGAAATGGGACCAACTGAAGTTTTACCTGGCTCACATTTTTTCTTTTCTTTACAAAGCTGGATGGGCCACTATGGTACCATTCGTGGTGCAGAATTGACTGCAGCACCTGCTGGTTCGATTTTTATTACCGCCTATTCGATTTGGCACCGCCGTTCTAAATCAACCGCTATTGGCTGGCGAAACATGCTGAAATATATTTACTGGCGCATGACTCCACCCCAACAGGATTGGATTTCCGATCCTAACTTTGAGTCAGGCCAGCCTCAAAACACCAAATTTCAGCACCCAACCCATCAACAGCAGCATAGGAATTGGTTCG